>OMKS01003273.1_pt1 | contig 13011 bp, 12 predicted proteins | sample 1674721 | NCBI WGS metagenome assembly OMKS01 (sample SAMN06264996, study PRJEB25208) | sediment metagenome | isolation source: hot spring sediment | place: USA: California | collected 2014-09-02 | reverse complement strand
GCTACATTTTATTATAAAAATCAACATGTTATTGATTTTATCAGCAAAAAATACTGTTGTTTCGTCACGGATTGAGGGATATAGATAAATGCGGTAAAAATCAGAGTATATGAGACATGGGAAATCCGGATGTTAATCCCTGCGAGAGCTTTCATAAAAAACGCAAAACCGACCTCGATGAAACAATTAAAGACTTTTTTCAGACTGCCGTGCAAAATAAGACAATCCCTTGGAATCCCAGAAGATCACCTGACCATCCCCCAATTCGCGAGCATTTCCTCCACTTACAATCAGGATAGAACCCAGCTCTACGTCGGCCTCAGTATTGCCAAGCCGACAAGCAAACCGAATCCTATCCCGCCCACAAGCCAACTGATTGCTTGTGATGGTTTTCGACGCCGCATAAGAAACCACGGGGCCATCATGTAAAAACTGATCGCTGCATGCCCTGAAGGGAAAGAACTGTTATTGCTGGATTCGCCCGGCTCCCACATATTTGTGTATTGGTATTTTCCTCCAAACCCTACCAATTCCACAAATCGGGCACGTCCGTAATGTTCTTTAAATAAAATGTTGACTATCAGTCCTGGCTCAATCGCCAGCAGCAAAACAAGAAACAACGCTGATCGCCGATAGATTTTCAAAAACCTGACGAACAAACTTCCCAGCAGAATCAAAAGAGCAGAGCCTGACAGGATTGCCCCAGGAATATACGCAAAATTGTATAGAAAAGCCCAAGGGTTAACTCTCCAGCCAGGCCACCTGAAAATCCCCTCAAACATATACCCCGATGGATAGATGGAACGGGCAATAATGAGATCAGCATCAGTAAACCATATAACTGCACTTGCAGATACAAGAAAAGCCGCCACTAAACATATCCGTATACAAAATGCGTTCATTCGTAAATCTCTCATGCAACCGCTAAACCGCCGGTCACATTGTTCAGAAATTCAGGGTAGCTCCGCACCGGAACAGGCTGACACAGCCTGGACGCCCTCCGTCCCTCCGGGTGCCGCAGTCTGCGCCTGCCTGTTCTCAGGCTCCGCTCCTAACCTGTCTCACTGACCTGGAGGCAGGGCAAGCCGAAAGCCCAGGATGTTGTTACGGGAGGCGAAAACTCCGAATCTTTTCGTGATATCCGGCCGGTAAAGAATAAATATTCATTTGTTTTGTCCATTCCGTGTAAACGCAGTTTGCCGGTAGTCATCTCGTCCTCTTGGTGCAGATTTCCATCTCAAATAATCAGCATTTAGACTCTTCGCAGGCCTGACCACAAGCCAACCATCCTTATAACGATGTGATATCCCGCAACCCTGAAGCCGTTTGCTCCCTTCCTCATTAGTAAAAATCAGGCAGTACTGCCCCGGATTCTTCTCTGCCCAAGCCCCTACTTCCCTCAAGGAATCCATGGGCAGCAGCGGCCTTCTCAGACGGCCGGCAAATTGGAACTGATCCTTCAGCCGGGCTGGGTAGGCCGCAATGACCGACCCGCTTTCTTCCGCGCTGCGCAAGGCCGCACCAATTTCAGCCTGATCATACAGACACTGCAGAGGCCTGGACAAAACCAGATGCATGAGACTCAGCAAGACGACATTGAATACTGCTGCTCGGGATATGCCCTGAGGAACAGAACCGGAACCCGGCACGGTGAAAGCCAGCCCGGCAAGCAAGGGGATCACTCCAAGCCAGGGGGGGAGAAAAGCCAGCATCTTCGCATCGCCGCCCTGGAGCTGCAGGCGAGGGAGGACGAGCAGAACAATCCCGGCAAGGAAGAGGAGCGCCGCCAGAGGCCTGAAATCGGAAGCGCGGGAGCTGGCGCCGCTTCCTGCGGCCCTGGCCATGAGCAGGGCGCCCGGCGGCAACAGCGGCAGGAGATAGTGCACCTGCTTGCCGCTGATGCAGGATAGCAGAAGAAATGAGGGAATGATGGCACTCAGGCAGAAGCGGGTGGCTCCATCGAATTTCAGACGCCTTCCCCCGCGCCAGACCGGTCCCCAGAATATCCAAGGAAACAAGAGCAGCGGCAGCCAGAGCGCATACCAATAAAAAGGGCGGTCATGGGCAAAGGAGTGAAGAACCCGGCCGGCTGTCTGGCCCAGAAGAATGGCTTGGGCGTATTCCTGACCCCCGGCCCTGGCTGCCGGCCATGCCCACCCCAGAGCAAGCATGATGCCGCCGGCCAGAGCAAGCGCCAGGCTTGCGTACCAGCGGGGCCAGGAGACCATATACCCCTTCCCCCTGCTCCACCAAGGCGCGAGAAATGCGGGCGGCAGGATATAGAGGAGAACCACCGGCCCCTTGGCCAAGAGGCCCAGACCCACGGCAAGGCCCACCAGCAGCCAAGGTCGCGCGCCCTTCCCCTGCCTGGCCTTTAGAAGACCAAGATATGCGGCCAGGCAGAAAAACGTCACGAGCATGTCAAACATGACCAGGGTTACATACATGCTCCAAAAGATCATTCCCAGCAGGAATAAAGGGAGCGTCCCTGGCATCTGTCCGTCTTCCGGCCAGAGTATTTTGCCTATTTGCACACTGAGAAAAATGGCCCCGAAACCGAAGAGGGGCGGGATCAGCCGGGCAGTCCAGCCATTGACTCCGAATAACCACCACCCGAAGTGCATGAGCCAGAACAACAGGGGCGGTTTGTGACTGTAGGCCACGCCATTACTGTGCGGGACCAGGAATTGGTCGCCCTGCCACATCTCCCAGGCCACCGAGAGGTAGCGGGTTTCATCGATTGGCATGGGCGGTCTGGTGAACATGGCGACACTGACCAGCACTGCCCAGAGTAGGGGCCACCAGCGGTCTGCTTTCAAACGATTTTCCGGCATGAACCTTTCAGCCTGACGTCCTGCTGCCGGATGAAGGAAAGGTTGCGGAAATAGATGACAAGGCCGGTGGCCTGTCCCAGGATAAACACAGGATCCCTGCGGTAGAGGGCATAACAGAGCAGAATTGCCCCGCCCGCAACGCTGAAATACCAGAAGGCGACAGGAATGAAGCTTTTCTTCCGCCGCTCGCTGGCCAGCCATTGCACAATAAACCTGGCGGAAAAACACGCCTGTCCCAGAAAACCGATGATCAACCAGATCGATGCCTCAGCCATGAAACTGCCCTTCCGTTTCTATTTCCGGGGTCATGGCCCGCCGGCCCAACCAGGCTACGCCGAACAGATCAATGATCCCCTCCGCCAGCCGGTCCAGGGTGCCGTAATGGGAAAAGCCTGATGATCGATCCCGGTGATGCACGGCAAGACTGTATACCTTGCCGCCATGCTGCCGGACCAGGGCGGGCAGGAAACGGTGCATGTGATGGAACGCGGGGAGTTCGAGAAAAAAATCCCTGGGAAAGGCCTTGATCCCGCAACCGCTGTCCGGCGCCCCGTCACGGAGCAGCGCCCTCCTGACCGCGTTGGCCAGCCACGAAGAGAGACACCGCCAGCCCGTATCCTGGCGTTTCTGCCGGTACCCGATGACCAACTGCCTTGCCAGGCAGGAGTCCTGCCCGGAAAACAACCGGAGAAAGCGCTCGATATCCGCCGGGTCGTTCTGGCCATCGCCATCCAGGGTGACCACCAACGGAAATCGCGCCTCCTGCACCCCGACCCGCAGGGCCGCGCTCTGGCCGCACTGGCGCTGAAAGCGGATCACCCGCAACTCCGGATACTCGGCGCCGTGGTGTTCGAGGATCGCCGGGGTCCGATCCGAGGAATGGTCGTCCACGTAAATGACCTCGTACTGATGCCGGCCGGAAAGGGCCTGCCGGATCTCCTGGTGGAGGAGAGTAATATTTCCCTCCTCATTGTGTACCGGAATGACAATGGAAAGCTGCATCTGTTGTTCCCTCATTGGCGTTATCTCTGTTCATCCCGTGTTCTCTCCCTCTTCTGTAACGCGGTAACATGAAGATTTGATGAAGACGAGTTTACGCGAACCTCTTCATCAATTCTTCATGCAGGGGTGCTATGGTCCAGCAGAATCGGTCATCAAGCGAGACAATTTCAACGAAATCCACATCAGGTTGCCAAAATGAAAGTGAAAACACCGCATATGCTGCTCATCCTTGTCGCGGCACTATTTTTTTTCGGGAATCTCACGGCCAGCAAGGCGGTGGTTCAGAATGCCCTCCATCTCGCTCAAGAACAGGCAAGAAGCGGCGAGAACAATAACGAACTTATCCTTGCCGGAGCCTCTGCTTTTGAGGACATGGCCGAAGCGGCGTTCACGGGCGACAAGAAGGGGATTACCCTTGCCTTGCAAGGTTACGAAAAGCAGGCCGGCTTGTTAGGGATCATGCTCCCCGTGCAGCAGCTGAACGTTCTGCGCGAACAGGTCGGCAACATCCGGACAGCAACCGGCCAGGGTAATTTTGCCGTTGTTGCGCTTCAGGCCACTGGGGCGTACCTGACCCTTACCGAATCCCTTGACCGGAGCAATCTTTCGGTCCCTATAGAAGTTGCGCTTCTTGACTATGCCGGTTTCAAGTTCCAGGCCCTTCTGCTGGCCAAGCCCATTGCCTGGGATTCTCTTTTGGAAACAGTGAACCAGGCGAGAAGCAACTGGACCCTTCTCAAAGAAAAAATATCAGACTCCAAACTGGCCGAGGCGATGGATGTCGCCATCGAAGGCATGACCAGCGCTCAGGAATCCAGGAACACCGGGATGGCGCTTCTTGCCGCACGCGTCGACCTGGCCCTCGTCGACCTGCTGGAAGCCTCGTTCGAAAAAACGCCCGGCCGAAAGTGAATTGCAGGGGCGGCGCAAATACCATGAAAAAATCAGCCTCACGGCAATGGAAGAGACTTGTTCTGCCAGCAACCCTGCTGTTGCTCAGTACAGTAATTGTCTGGCTGCTGGACGGCGAAATGCGACTGGCGCGGGCGGTTTACGGGGAGGGGGACTTTTGGCCTGGAATCGGTCGTTCTCCATGGAATTTTCTTTACGACTCTGCCTGGGTGCCGGCATTTCTTCTGACAGGCGTGGCAGGTGGCATCCTGATCGGTGGCTTGTTCATCACCAGCCTGAGAGCTCAGAAAAGGCAGGCCCTGTTTCTCCTGCTCCTGCTTGCCATCGGTCCGGGCCTGCTGGTCAATGTCGCGCTCAAGGATCATCTCGGCCGGGCCCGGCCCCGCGAAATACACGAATTCGGCGGCCAGTACGCCTTCACCCAGATCTGGCAACACGGCGATACCGGAAAAAACAGTTCTTTTCCCTCGGATCACGCGGCAGTGGCTTTCTATCTCATAACCCCCTGGTTTGTTCTGCGCGGGCGCAACCTTGTTCTGCGCGGGCGCAACCGGATTCAGGCGGCCTGCTGGTTGGCTGGCGGGCTGACCTATGGCTGCCTGGTGGGAACCGCTCGGATTCTGCAGGGCGGGCATTTCCTGCTCGACGTGCTTTGGGCCGGCGCTCTGGTCTATCTCAGTGGTGAAATTATCACCCAGGCGCTGTCCCTGAACCACACTCCGAAATCGGCGAGGCGCACGGATCCCCTCCACCTGCCCTGGATCTCCCGCCCCGACCTCCCGCTTTATCTTGCCGCGGATCATTTTCGTTCCGCCGGTCTCCTGATAACAACTTTTCCGCAGGTACCAACTGGCCGAGGAGGTGATCAACACATCAAAACTTCCTGTAAATCCTGAGTATTTTCAATTCAACTTCGAGAGAGGACTTATGAACAACAGACACCGATATCTTTATTGTATTGCGGTACTTTTCCTTGCCTGCCCATACAGCAGCATGGCTGCTGAGAACGACCCGGCAGACAGGTACCAGATGGGAATCAGGGGAGGGATTTCCCTGGGTGACGGCGAACCATCCAACGACATGCCGACATACGGGCTTTTTGGAAGATACAGAATCAACGACCAGTGGCTTTTCGGGGTCGGTCTTGATTATACCACTTATGACTTTGAAGACCCGGCAAGCCTCCTTCATCTGCAAACCGACAAGGTGTACGATGCGTCCATTTCGCAATATGTTTTTTCGGTCTGGGGAGAGAGAGAATTTGATACCGGCGCCGACTGGATCGTTCCCTTTGTTTTTGCCGGAATAGGAATTGGCGTGGGGAATGACGACACCATTACCGGTAACTACCAGCACGGCGGGCAATTTTCTATTTATGCCGATCCCGGGACGGAAATAATTCCTGGTCTTGGAATTGGGGCGCGATTTCCGGTTGCTGACAACGTGTTCATCGAAACCGCCGCGCGGTTCGACTATCACTTTGCCGACTGGGACGTGCGGGACAACATTTCAGGAGCGTCTTCGAACATTGACGATTATTCCACATTCGGGGGATACCTGGCCCTGATTTACACGTTCTGATCAACGTTCTCTTCAACTTTCCGGCACAGGGGATGTCTCCGGTGATCGGTTATACTTGCTCCAGAAGCACCCTCCGGTTCCGCCGTTGGGTGCTTCTTGTTCATCGTCGATTTTAAGGATATATTCCGCCGGCGCTCGGCAACACCCAATCAACTATGCACACAGAATAAGAATGACCTGGCAAAAATTCGAAAAGCTGAATATCTTGCAAGATTGCAACGAATTACATGGTCTGCCGGCCTCGGGCCCGCGCCTTTTGCGGGACTGACAATAACGGGATACAGGTATGAGAATCCTTTTTGTTGACGACGAGCCTGAGTTGCGGGAACAGATCAGCAACACGCTGACCGGGCAGAAGTACACCGTGGATACCAGCCGGGATGGAGCCGAGGCCTTGGAGCGTATCTTCACCGAGCCCTATGATCTGATCATCCTGGATGTCATGCTGCCCCGCCAGGATGGTTTCGAGGTCCTGCGTGAGCTGCGCGCTGAGAAAATCACCACCCCGGTCCTGTTGCTCACAGCCAGGGGCGAGGTGGAGAACAGGATCAAGGGGCTGGACTTGGGCGCGGACGATTATCTGGCCAAGCCCTTTTCCATTGCCGAGCTGCTCGCTCGGATCCGTGCCCTGCTCAGGCGCAGCGCTGAAAGTTCCACCTCGGTTCTGGAAATAAACGATGTACGAATCGATACGGCATCCCGCCAGGCCAGTCGGGGCGACCTGCACCTTAATTTGACGCCCAAGGAGTTTTCCCTTCTCGAATTCCTGCTCTACAACCGAAACCGGGCCATCTCGCGCTTCAGCCTGGCGGAACACGTCTGGGGCGATGCCTTTGATCCCTTTACCATGTCCAACAACATCGACGTGCACATCAAAAACCTGCGCCGGAAAATAGGAGATGACCAAGGCACGCTTATCCGGACGGTACGCGGAGTTGGCTATATGATCACCGACAGCGAACAATGAAAATCCGCCACCGGATCACCCTCTGGATTGCCTTTGCCGGTCTCCTGTCGAGCCTTTCTCTGTCCCTGACCGTTATCCTCCTGATGTGGGAGGAATCCTATGAGATGTTGGATCAGGAACTGTCCGTCTATGCCCATGCCCTTGACAACGCGCTGAGCGTCCTGCCCGACGGCTCCATAACCCTTGGCAGCAGTGCCGATGCCCTCAACAGCCCCTACTGGATCCGCCTCACCGATGACCAGGGTCGGCCGATCTATGCGTCGCCGATGACCGGGCTGGTTGATCTGCCCCTGCGACAGAATAAAGAGAGATATACGGTGAACACCAGTATCCCCTTGACGTGGCTGCTTCCCGGCCAGGAAGAGGAGGATCTGGCATCGTTCAGGGTACGTGTCTTTCCCCTGCATTACGAGGGCCGGAACTATCACCTGCAAATCGCCCGGCCGGTAGAAAATCTGCGCTGGGCAGTGGTGGAACTGGCAATCACCATCATGAGCGGCCTCCTGATTTCGGCACTGGTCCTAATTGTAGCGGGATATTATACGGCGGGCCGGATTCTGCGGCCTATTCAGGACATCAACGCCATCGCCCAGGTGGTCAACGAAAAAAACCTGGGCCAAAGAATCCCGCTGGACGATACCCATGATGAGCTGCATGAACTTTCCGCCGCGCTCAACTCTATGTTTGACCGCCTGCAGTTTTCCTTTCTCCGGCAAAAAGAGTTTATCGCCAATGCTTCCCATGAATTGAAGACCCCGCTCACCCTGCTCCGCCTTTCCTTTGAGGAGGCACTCCAGAGCGAAGACCTGCCCGATTCCCTGAAGCAGCGGCTGAGCGCCCAAAATATAGCCCTGCTGCGGATGAATCGGCTGGTCAAGAACCTGCTGGATCTGTCATCCTTGGAGTTGACAGAAACGTGCGAGGCGGAAACGTTTGCCTTCAGTGAGCTGGCGCGGTCGGTGCTGGAGGACTTTCAACCCCTTATCCAGAATCAGGGCATCCACTGCACGGTCCAGCTGGACGATCAGCTCAACCTCATTGCGGACCCGGAAAAAATCAAAAGAATGCTCATCAATCTCGTGGACAATGCCATCAAATACAACCGGAAGGACGGTAAAATCCGTCTGCAGGCAGGGCAGCTGGGGCAGAACTGTGACATTCTCCTGTTCAACACGGGCCCCGGAATCCCGGCGGCGGATCAGGAGCGGGTTTTCGAACAATTTTACCGCGTGGAGAAATCACGCGCTGCATCCCTGGGCGGCGCAGGGCTCGGTCTGACCATTGTCAGGCGAATCGTCGAATTCCACGGTGGAACCGTTTCGCTCCAGAGCAAACCCGGAGAATGGACCCAGGTTCATGTCGTCCTGCCCCTTCATGGCTGACTTACGGGTTCAGGAACATTTTACATTTTGCCTGTTATGTACTATAGAAAAAAGGGAACGTGCGGCCGGAAAAAAAAGGGGTTTACAAGATACGTCGGTATCCGGTAAACCCTTGGTGTTTTTTGGAGGCGACGAGCGGATTTGAACAGAGGTGGCCCCGGTTGACCGCCGAAGTTTGACACCTGCAGACAATCAAGTTTAATAAAATCATGTAGTTGAAAGCCTCAAGCCCCTATTTTTTGTACTACATTCTTTGCCTCCTCCGTGAAAGATGCCGGAATTGGCTGCGCGCCGAGCGTTTTCAGCAACCGTTTTTGCTCGGCAGCGCCCCACCCCGCGTTGCGGGGCCGAATGAGGAGAATAACACCTGTCAAGATGTCAATTATTTATTGATTTTATTGTTCATTTTCTTTGCTTGCCCAAAGAAAACGAACCAAAAGAAAGGGCACCCGTGCCACTTGGTCCTCCGGACTGCCTTGCGCTCCTCGAAGCTGCCGGAAATTTACAAACTCGCTTCGCTCAAACAGTGTAAATTTCTTTTCGGCAACTTCTCCGGTGCTCAGCAAGTGACAATGGGACATTCTGCTGAGCTTGATGCATGAATGCATAATGAAAATTATGGTAATATTTCTGCAGCCTATCTGCTTGATCTACCGTTATGTTATTCATGAGTCAGCAGGCGGCAGTTTGAGGTTTCCTGGCTGCGCCGGAGGGTACGAGGTTCGAGGTACAGATTAAGGACGACCATACCAAGGCTGTTAGCCTGTTAGTTGCGTAGGTTGGGCTGAGACTCAAACAATTTCTCGGTTACGTTGGCTCAATCGCAGGAAATACTTTGGCGAAATTGAAATCGAAATCGGTATCGCTGTCCAAAAAAAATGTGACCATTTATTTTCCCCGTCGTATATCCAGATAGAAACATAAGCCGGAAAAGGATCGGGTAATGGTCATCCATCACCCCTGATTGATGGAGAAATCGGACGAAGAAATTATCAACCTGGTCCTGGATGGGCGCAAGCATGAATACAGGCATCTCATCCACCGGTACCAGCGGCAGATCTACAACCTCATGTTCAGGTACAGCCGCTCCGAGCAGGATGCCGCAGATCTGACCCAGGATGTGTTTCTGCGAGCCTACGAAAAACTCGATGGTTTTGAGCCCGGCCGCGTGTTTTTTCCCTGGCTGTACACCCTGGCGGTCAACCGGGCCAACGACTGGAGCAGAAACTGCAAGCGGCGGAACGCCCATCGGGAAGGGCTGATCGACAATGCGCCGGAAAGGGCGGAAAGAGGCTCCAGGCAGGAAAGGATGCTGGAACATCGGGAAGAACTTGAACGGCTGCAACGGGGACTGGATTTGCTGGGGAACGAAACCAGGGAGCTACTTATGCTTCGCTTTCACCATGGCCGTTCCGTCAAGGAAGTGGCCGAGATCTTCGCCATCAGCGAAAGCGCCGTGAAAATGAGGACGGCGAGGGGCCTCCAGCTTTTGCAGTCCCTGTTGGCGGACGATAGATGAACGGGAAGAACATGGACGAAAATCACCTGCGGGACATGCTGCGCCGACTGCCGGAGCGCGAGCCGCCGGCCGGTCTGGCCGAGCGGATAATGACGGCCGTTGAGGCGCCGCCGAAATCTCTGGGGCGGAGGATCGGCGGCCTTCTTGCCGCTGCTTTTCCCCTGCAGCCATTGCGGGGCGCCGTTCTGGCCGGCGCAGTGATGCTCGCCTTCTGGCTGGGCATGACCGTCGGCGGTTCCCGCAACGATTCCGGTCCGGAAGCGGAGTCCGGCGGCGGCCACCTGACCGGCCCGGTTCGCAACCCCGAAGCCGATTTTTTCATCGGCAGGGGCCTGCTTGTTGCAGGTCAATGGAAAGAGGCCGCGGAATTTCTGCGGGCGGCCCGCCTGGCCACGGATGATCCCGAACATGCCCTGTGGGAAGCCGTCGCCCTGGGCAAACAGGGCGACAAGGAACAGGAGCGGGAGATCTACCGTTTGACGGTCAACCGGTATCCGGACTATGTGCCGGCCCGGTTATACCTTGGCCATAATCTGCTGGAAAGCGGTGATGCGGCCGCGGCCCTTGAAGAATACAGCCGGGTGCTGGCCCTGATGCCGGACGAAGAGACCGCGCTTTACAACCGGGCACTGGCCGGCCGGATCCTGGGGGACAGGGACCTGGAGGCCGCGGCCTGGAAGGAGTACCTGCGGCTGAACCGAACCGGCAAATGGGCCTACCGCGCCGTCACGCATCTCAACGCCCTGGGGGACTTCACCTACCGTGGCTACAGGATCGGTCACCGCCTGGTCATCGGCAACCAGGACCTGCTGCTGGGGCCGGACTCGGAGGCCCGGCGGCTGGAGGCCGATTTCCTGGCCTCGGCCTTTGCCGGGGCTTCGGGCGATGTGCTGAACCTGGTGGTATTCCTGGCCGGCGATGCCGCCCAGGCTGAAGGCATGGCAAGGGAGCTGCAGTATCTATTCGGCGCCGGCCTGGACGACCGTGCCGGCAAGCAGATCGACATCAGTTGGTTCGGGGAGCCTGAAACGGTGCGGACCGCTTCCGGGGTGGAGCATGTCCTCACGGAAGGGTTGATGATATTCTGTACCCCGCGTATGCAACAAACAGAAGGAGACATGATATGAAGAAACAGAAGGAGTGGAAAGCATTCTTGCGGCCGGTTGTCCTGACCGCCGTGCTCTGTATCGGTTTTGCCGCCGGAATGGGGGGGAGCAATGCCGTTGCGGACGAGACCGGAGAAGCGGCCGATGATACCTCGTACACCCCGGCTTTTGCCAACCCTGCCCAGGCCCAGCATGCGGCTAACATAGCGGAAGCGGTGGCGGCCGAGCCCGATGCGGAAACCCTGGATGCCCTGTCGGCCGTCGAGGAGGCGGAAGCGGCGCTGAAGGATGCGGAAGAAACCGGGAATGAGCAGGCCATTGAGGATGCCCGCAAACAGCTGGCCGAGGCCGAACAGGCCTATGCCGAGGTCATCGAGGCCAGGATCGGCGTGATCACCAGTGAAATTGAGGCGATGCGCAACGCGGATATGGGCTGGGGCGAGATCGCCAAGGAACTGGGCGTGCATCCGAGCGTGCTCGGCCTTGGTCACACCAAGGCGTACCGAAACAAGTACGGTTGGAGCGATGATGGAACCGCCGGCGACGAGGTGGCGGAGGCCACCGAGCGGAACACCCGCACCGGCTGGTCGCAGGGGCACGGTCTCGGCCTCAATGCAGGGGTCAAGGATACCGCGAAAGCGCAGGGCGGCTATGCCCTGGGCCGGGTCAACAAGGACAACAAAGCGAAAACCACCGGCGGCATCAGCGGCGCGGCCGGCCTGAGCGGAGGCGGCCAGGGGAATGCCGGCGGCCAGGGCAAGGGAAACAGCGGCGGGAGCAAAGCCAGCGGCATCGGCAGTGACGGCGGACCCGGCAATTCCGACAAGGGCAAGAGCCAGGGCGGCGGGTCAGGTAAATCCAAAGGCAACAGCGGCGGCGGCAAGGGCAACAGCGGTAAATAGGCAAATCTCCTCCGCAAAGGAGCTATATCTTTCCGGCCGGGCATGCGCTGCCGCCCGGAAGAAATGCGATTCCGGGGACAGTCGGGAATCAGGTCCGGGCTGTCCCCCCTTTTTTTTCAGCTCTCTTTCGGGAGCTCCACCCTGCTGCGCCGGGAGACAGCAGTCTTTTTTCAGGCTAACTGGCTGAAGGCTGTTAGGGGCTTGCAGCCTGCCGGCCTGGTCGGAACGCCTTCACCCGGCCATGCCAGAAGCCAGAAGGAGTTTGCAGCTTCGCTGGTGCCCCGCAGGGGCGGATGCAATCCCCAAGCTGCCGACTCATGAAGAACATAACGGTAGATCAGGCAGACAGGCTACAGAAACATGACCATAATTTCCTTTATGCATTCATGCGTCAAGCTCAACAAAATGTTCCATTGTCAGTTGTCTGCTCAGCAGCAGACGATTGACAGGGCAAGCAAAGAAAATGAACAATAATATCAATAGGTAATTGATATCTGAAGAGATGTTGTTCTCCTCAATCGTCCCCCCCCAGGCGCGGGGTGGGACGCTGCCAACTCATGAATAACATAACGGTAGATCAACTATATAGCGTTGATGGTTGTACCATGTATTTCTGGCTTTTCCACGAGTTCAAAGCCCAATTCAGCCGCCCGCCTTTTCAGATTTTTGGTAATTCGGTTCCTGTACATCTGTTCATATTCTTTCTGGCCAAGCTTCACATACTCTGTCCCTTTTTTGATCATACTGTAAAAAATTCGGGCCAGTTTATGAGCCGTAGCGGTGATGGCTTTGGGCGCTCCCAAACG
>OMKS01003272.1_pt1 | contig 13013 bp, 13 predicted proteins | sample 1674721 | NCBI WGS metagenome assembly OMKS01 (sample SAMN06264996, study PRJEB25208) | sediment metagenome | isolation source: hot spring sediment | place: USA: California | collected 2014-09-02 | reverse complement strand
CCATTACCTCCCGCGAGGCATACAGCGCCACCAGGTCTTCGGCAATTTTGCGGATCGATTCCTTGACCCGCTTTTTCACCATCTCCCAGGATGTTCCGCCCAGGCGGTCCACGGGAGGGGTGAAACCGTCGGGTCCGATGTAACGCTGAACCTGGTCGAGACGATCCACCGGCAGATACAGCCTGTCGCCGCCGACGTATTCCAGCAGGAGAAAATCATTGTCAATCCCCGCCGCCGATAATCGCTTCAATCCCCGGTAAATGCCGATTCCATGATCCATGTGAACCACGAAATCCCCCTCTTTCAACTCGCCGAAGGATTTCAGAAAATAGCCTTCACGCGGGGCGATTCTTCGGCGCCGCCGGATTTTTTTACCGAAGAGGTCCTCCCCGCAGACCAGGGCGAGTTTCAGCGAATCGGAGAAAAACCCCTCCGACACGCTTCCCTCCATCAGCAGCAACCGGCCTCCCGCAGCTGCATGTTCCAGCTCGGGGAAAAATGACCGTTCCGCCTGCTCCGCCGGAAGCGAATAGGCCTGGAACAGCCGGTTGACGTGCCGGAGTTCGTCGCCGGTCGCGAGAAAAACCACGAGAACGCCCGCCTCCGTCCACGCCCTGACACGTTCGGCGAACGGGGCCAGCAGGCCGTCGCCCTCCTCCCGCGCATGCGGGACGGTCGACTTTAATCCCACCTGGGGTTCCGTGGAAAAATGAAAAGACCGCCTGTCGCGGTCCCCTCTGAATTCATCAAAGAAAAGGCGCCGGCCTTCCCCGCAGGTTCGCATGACATGATCCAGCGAAACGAAGAGCGACGAAGGATCCATGAAAAACCGCTCTTCCTCGTGCGCCCGCTCGATGAAACCGTCGATATGCTCCCGCATATCCTTTTCGGCGGACTCGATGTCGGACGGGTCCAGAAACGCGGTGATGCCGCCGCCCGGCATGTAATCAAGCAGCGTGTCGGGGGCGCCTGCCGGGCCTTCTTCCCCGGATCCGGGCTCGCCGTAATAGAGCGGAAGAAACTGCATCGCCGCGGCGGGAACAACGCCGCTCTCGATGAAATCGGCCAGGGCGTCCCGTCGCTGCTTCGGCACGCCGAGTTCTGCCGCCCGTTGGCGAAGGCGCTGCAGGGCATTCCGCTGCGACGCTTCCGTTACCACGATCTCGCCGGCGGGGGCCGTAATAAAAGAGGAAGCCTCCTTGAGCGAGCGCTGCGTCTGCGGATCGAACCACCGCATCGATTCCACGTCGTCTCCGTAAAATTCGATCCGTACCGGTCTGTTCTCGGCGGGAGAAAAAATGTCGAGGATGAACCCCCGCACACTGAACTCGCCGGGTTCTTCCACGAGGGATACGCGCTGGTAGCCGCCTGCCAGAAGCTTTCGCACGAAGCCGTCGCGATCCAGCCGGATGCCGGGAGTAATCGTTTCGAGATAATCGCCGAGAACCGAAAGCGGCATGACCCGCTGAAGAAGTGATTCCACGGGCGCAACCACCACCAGGGGACCACCGGCAAGAAGCCGGGTCAATACACGGGTCCGCGCCACGATGGTGTCCTGCTGTAATGAAATAATCTCGTCGGATGAAAGCAACCGGACGTCCCAGGGTGCGTGGAGCAAAACCTCGCCGGAATCAAGAAAAAAGGATATGTCCCTGACGAGATCCTCCGCCTCCCGGACGGAAGGCGTCACCGCGAGCAGCGTTCGCTTCAGCCGCCGGAAAAGACCGGCGATTACCAGCGCCCGCGACGATCCGTGAAGCCCCGTCACGCGCACCGCATCCCGGCCTTCCGCGACGGCGCCGCAAAGAGCGTCCAGCGGCGAATTCACGCCGTGTCGTTTCTGTTCGATCTTCTTTCTCATGGACAGGCCGAAAGGCTACGACACTTCCAACATCCGTTGCAGGGCGTGATAAGCGGGAACCCGCATGTGTTCGGGAACCGTGACGACGTGTTTCATTTCCCTGAGCGCCGCCAGAATGTCGGTGAGCGTGATTTTTTTCATATCGCGACAGATCAGCGATGGAGATGCCGGAACGAATGTTTTTTCGGGATATTGCTTGCGGAGCTGATGCATGATCCCCTGCTCCGTACCGATGATGACCGTTCCGGCGTCTGTTCTTCCACAAAATTCTATGATCCCCGATGTACTTCCCGCATAGTCGGCACGGTCGATTACCTCCAACGTGCATTCCGGATGAACCGCCAGGGCTGCTTCCGGATTCTCCCGCCGCGCCTTTTCGACATCTTCGACTGTCAGGTGGTGGTGGACATAACAATTTCCCCTCCAGGGAATGATCGGGGTATCGGTAAAACGGGCCGTGTACCTGGCCAGATTGCCGTCGGGAATCATCAGGATCTCGGGCGCCTTCACGCTCTGCACCACTTTGACGGCGTTGCTCGAGGTACAACATATGTCGCTCAACGCCTTCGTCTCGGCGGAAGAATTCACATAGGTCACCACGGCCGCCCGCGGGTGGAGCTGTTTTGCCTGTTCGAGTTGCTCCGCGGTGATAGTGTCGGCAAGTGGACACCCGGCATCGGGAACGGGCAGAAGAACCGTCTTGTCCGGCGAGAGAATCGCGGCGCTTTCGGCCATGAAGCGCACGCCGGCAAAGACGATGACATCGGCGTCTGTTTTGGATGCCTCGATGCTGAGACCGAGTGAATCCCCCAGGAAATCGGCTATATCCTGAATGTCACCGTTCTGATAATAATGAGCCAGCAATACGGCGTTTTTTTCTTTCAGAAGGTCACGAATATTGTTCTGTATTTCACGCGTATTCATAAATAACGGGTCCTCCCGGCGCGAGCTCCGGGGCTCGTCACCTGTTCTATTCACACACAATGTATTTTCCCCGGCGACTTCATCAACCATCGTCAACAGTGGAAATTACACTGTTTCTATATCATACGCCGTCATTATTCAAGCCCCCCGGATATTCTCAAGACGCGGGAACTTGACGGCTTTCCTCGTATTGACAAGGCCGGAGCCTTCCTATATGACATACGAACTGCGACAAGAAGGGAACATCATGAAAACAGTAGAAGAAAGCCTGGCGCGAATACTCGATTTCGTCACCCCCCTGGGTGTGGAAAAGATACCGCTCACTGAGTGCCTGCACCGTGTTCTCGCCGAGGACGCCTATTCGACCCGGCACATACCGCCGCGGGATAATTCCGCCATGGATGGATATGCCGTGAAATACCGGGATCTGCGGAACGCGTCGCCCGAGAGCCCCGCGGTTCTGTGTTCGGTGGAAGAAATTCCGGCGGGTAGTTCGCCGGGAAAGCGGATCGGCGCGGGTGAAGCGGCCCGGATTATGACCGGCGCGCCGGTTCCCAACGGAGCCGACGCGGTGATAAAAATCGAGGACGTGGACGTGGAAGACGATCGTGTCCGTTGTTTCACACCCGTGGAAGAAGGAGAAAACGTCAGGAAGCGGGGTGAAGACGTCATCGAAGGCGAAGCCGTCATCGCCGCGGGCACTTATATACAGCCCGCTCACATGGGCATGCTGGCGGCGACCGGTCACGCTCTCGTTTCCGTTTACAAGCGGCCGCTGGTGGCCATAATCGCAACCGGCGATGAAATCATCGATATTGACGGCGATCCCTCGTCGGAAAAAATCATAAGCAGCAACAGCTACTCTCTCTACGGACAGATTATCGAGGTCGGCGGTATTCCGCTGCCTCTGGGAATAGCCCGTGACACGAAAAAAGATCTGATGTCACACTTCGCCATGGCAAAGGAACGGGCGCAGGTTGTCATTTCCTCGGGCGGCGTTTCCATGGGCGATTACGACCTGGTACAGGATGTCCTGATGGAACTGGGCGCCCGCGTGGAATTCGAAACCGTGGCGCAGCGGCCGGGGAAACCCTTCACGTTCGCCACCACGGAAACGATTCCCTTTTTCGGACTGCCGGGCAATCCCGTATCGACCATGATATCGTTTGAGCAATACGTGCGGCCGGCACTCCGCAAAATGACAGGGCATAAGATGCTTTTCCGCAGGACCGTCAGGGCCGTCCTCGATGAAAATATCACCAAGAAAAGCGACCTGACGTACTTCATAAGGGGAAAAGCCTCCTGGCGGGACGGGAGCTTCACCGTTGTCACAACGGGCGAGCAGGGTTCGGGTATTCTCAAATCAATGGTCCTGGCAAATGTCATCATCGTGCTCCCCCGGGGCATGACGCACGCGAGAAGGGGCGACGAAGTAACGGTACAGCTGATCGACAACTCGATTCTCTCGGCGGCGGCGCCCGGCTACCTGGCGGCCTGGCCGTGGAAGGGCTCCTCATCCTGATTGACACCCGGACCAGTTTCCGGTATTCATACGCTCCGCGGAAGTGCCAAGGTCTCTGGTGGGCCTCCTGGACTTCAAATCCAGTGTGAGGGGCTAGTAACCTCTCAGGTGGGTTCGATTCCCATGCACTTCCGCCATTATTTTTTATCAGGAAACACTCTCCCTGTTTCTGTTTAAAGAATGGTCCAAAACAGCATAGTATTTTTTCATGCCGAGAACAGCCCGGATTATAGCACCCTGTTATTCACACACACCATATGACCCGACGGGGGCAAATAACCTCGCCGATGTTTTCTTTGATGACGAAGACAGCGCAACCTGTCTCTCGTTACTGAAAGACTTTCGAGCTCGGTTTTCCGTTGAGATCCGGGTATATTGCCCGATGATACATCATGTACATATCCTGGCCGCTCCCTCCGATGTGGACGGGTTAGTGACGGGAAGCGGGTTTCTTGACGATACGGGCAGTGATGCCCCCAAAATGTTCCCGCAGCAGAAAGACTCACACATTGATCAAAATCAGGAGCTAGGTTTCCTTCGGCCGTTCTTGCGGGTGAAAAAACATCGGGAAGCTCATGTCCATAAAAGGTTGATTCTGACGCATCACAAGAATCTTCTTGTCGGCAATTATTTAATCGACGATCGCAGCCGGCCGGCGTTGAGGGTATGGGAGCGTGAGGGGAAATGAGCGATTATTCAGTATTCGTCTAACGTCTGAAATAAATAATATATCACGACGCAAGTCATTCAATTAACAGGAAAAGACGATTCGCTGCTTCATCCGAAGCATCCTCCCGTCGTCGTGTTCACGCCCGCTTCGCGGAAAAGCGACTACCCGCATTAAAAGGCGATTGAACCCAGCAGGTACAGCGAATCCATTCCGTCGTTTTCCTCATACATACCCGCGTTGGAAATGTGTCGGTATCGGACGCCCAGCGAACAGTTCCTGCCTCCGAGGGAAAATCCGTATCCCGCACCCGCCATGGGGCTGAAGATAAAGGAACCGCCCAGGTCTCTGTGGTCGATCGCCTGACGGCTGATGTAGTTCGCGCCCACACCCCCCTCGATGTAGGGACCGAGCTGTCCACCGGCAACAGCAAACAGGCGCGCCATGGCGCCGATCCCCGCGACAACGGTTTCTTTACTGTCATGGTGAATGACTTCCACGTCTCCCTCGAGGCGGAGTTGCAGGTTCTTCGCCGCGGAGGGAACCACGCACAGGGCGGGGATTATAAGCACCTGCCTGGTTGAAGGACTGGGATTAATAGAAGAACCGCAGCCAACGGCAATTTCACCGAACAAGTCAAGAGCCGCCGCCGCTCCGGGAAAGCAGAACATGGCGACAAGCATCGACACAAAACAGATCAGACAAAAACGAACGTGCTTCACAAATCCCTCCCTTTTTGATGAAGTGCCGGCTGCAAAACCCCGGCCCGTCCTGATATAAGCGAAAAGGCCGATATTTTCAAGGTTCCAATCGGCCTGTCGGGCAAAACACGCCTTTTTTGCCTTTTTTCTCCCCATTCAGGCCTGTTTGCTGTATAATCGCCGCCGTTTTTGAATCATCGTATCGAAAAAACGAGAAAGGAGGTTTCCCGAATGGATAACAATACGAACGGCAGGGAAAGCTGGGCGAGCCGGGTCGGTTTTGTTCTCGCCGCCGCCGGATCGGCCGTCGGTCTGGGAAATATCTGGCGATTCCCTTACATGGCCGGTGAACACGGTGGAGCCGCCTTTATTATAATTTATCTTATCGCCATCGTCCTGATCGGCTACCCCCTCATGATAAATGAAATGATCCTGGGCCGCATCTCACACCGTGACCCCGTGGGGGCGTTCAAGAGTCTCGCTCCCGGCAGCCCCTGGTGGCTGGTGGGCGCCCTGGGTGTCTTCACCGGTTTTATTATTCTCTCATATTACGCCGTCGTGGCCGGCTGGTCCGTCGCGTACATATACAAGGTCGTCATCGCCGTACGCACGCCGGGAATCGATCACGCGGAGGCATTCGTGGGCCACATTACCAGCCTCTGGGAACCCGTCGGCTGGCAGGCCTTATTCATGATTCTCACCATAGGCATCATCGCGGCCGGCGTCGTCAAGGGCATTCAACGGTGGGTGACCATCCTTATGCCCGTTCTTTTCGTCATCCTGATTCTTCTCATACTGCGCGCCGTCACTCTTCCCGGCGCGGGAGAAGGAATCGCCTATTACCTGAAGCCGGATTTCAGCGAGGTCACGGGACGCACGCTGCTCGGCGCTCTGTCCCAGGCGTTTTTTTCGCTGAGCCTGGGCATGGGAGTGTTCATCACCTACGGCAGTTATCTCAGTGACAAAGACGAATTCACGGGCAACGCGGCGTCCGTTATAGGACTCGACACGGGGGTTGCTCTGCTGGCGGGTCTCGCCATATTTCCCGCTCTTTTCGCACTGGGATTCGAACCCGGCGCCGGGCCCGGCCTCGTATTCATAACGCTGCCCGCGGTGTTCGCCCAAATGCCACTGGGAACGTTATTCGGCGTTCTTTTCTTTCTGCTTCTCTCCATCGCGGCGCTCACATCGGCCATTTCACTGCTGGAAGTGGTTACGGCCTGGCTGATGGACGAAAAGGGATGGCAGAGAAAGAAAGCGGCCCTGTGGATGGGTGTGATCATCTTTGTCGTCGGTCTTCCAGCCACCTTCGGGTACAGCGCTTTGAGCGGTTTTTCCTTCCCGGGACTGGGAACGGATATTCTCGATACGTATGACTGGTTCGCCAACAGTATTTTCCTGCCCCTGGGCGGGCTGCTGGCGGCCATATTTACTGGCTACGTCTGGGGAACCAGAAAGGCCAGGGACGAAGCCGCCAAGAACCGTAACTGGCTGTCGCTCGGCGCCTGGTGGAGTTTCATGGTGCGTTACCTGGCGCCCGTGCTGATTGCTGTCATCATGATAATGGGACTGTATGATTCATTCGTTAAATAGGCGACGGCGCCGCTTCACGGCTGCCCCGTTCGCATGTCCTGATTTCGGAACGGCGCGACGCGACGCGTCACCGTTCCGCCGATCCGGATGCTTTTTTCTTTTATGAGGTATTTATGACACACGTCCGAACCGCCCTTTTTCTGTTTGTTGCGCTGGTTATCACCTGGGTGCCCGCGTCGGCCGCGGATCCGGAGCTGCTCGGCGACATCACCAGGGAATATGAATGTTCATCCTCCGTGGAAAACAGGAACGATGCCGCCCGGTGTTTCAACAGGTTTTTCGAGGAAAAACTGGCGATCCTGGAAAAGCAGGAGGGAACGATACCTGCCCGCATACGAGACATGATGCGGCCGGTGTCGGAAAACGACATCGTGATTGACAACGGCAGGTATTACATCAAGAGAAAAGACGGCAATGGTTCGCCCTATTTTATGAAAGACGGCGTTATCTACCTCGATTTCAACTGAACGGGCGAAAAGCCCGTCGCTCAAGCCTTCTTTCTGAAGACGAAATTGTTGCAGTAATCCTTTCTGTCCCAGAAGCGCTCACCGATCGCTTTCTGGTGCACCGAGGGATCGAATTCCTCCAGGGGCCGGAGCCTCCCGCCGCATACGAAATCGCCTTCATATCCCAGGTCGAGGAGAATCTGGAACACGTCGAACACATCGCCCGATTCAAGGTGCCGGCGCTCACACTCAAACACCAGGAGAGGCGACTGGTCGTTTAATATCCGTCGGGCTCCCTCAAATACGCGGCTTTCCGCTCCCTCTACGTCGATTTTCAGGACACTCACCGGACAATCGGGATCAAAATAATCATCCAGCGCCACCGCGGGAACGGCGACGGCCCGGCAGTCTTCCCGCTCCGATACGCGGGTATTTAACGACGCTCCCGGCGTGGTGCCCGAAGAGCCGGGCACGTAGAGCGTTCGGCTGCCCGACGCGGCGTCGACGGCTTTCGCCTCCACAATCACGTTGGAAAAGGTCAGGCTTCTACAGGCCCGCCGCAGGTAATCGGCGAGTTCTTCCTGGGGTTCGAAAGCGACCACGCGGCCCCGGTCGCCCACCCATCGCGACATCCACCAGACGAAGGCGCCTTTGTTCGCTCCGATGTCGCATACCGTGTCGCCCGGGCGGACATAGTCCCTGATCGCCGAAAGTTCCGCTCTTTCATCCCGGAACCTCGCCCTGAAGACCCGCCACAGGAATCGTGCTTTCATTCAGTCCCTCCCCGTTTCACCGGTCGGGAAAGCTCTTTCACCAGAAAGCTCGTACCGCCCGTCCCGCCGTTGTACCGGGGTTCCCCGAATCCGGCGGCTTCATACACCCTTCTCGCGTGCGTGTTATATTCCAGGACTTCGAGAGTGAGCTTGCAGCAGCCGATCCGGCGGGACTTTTCTTCCACGGCTTCGAGAAGCCGCCGGGCTATGCCTTCTCCACGGTATTCAGGCAGTACCGCCAGGTCGTGTATGTTGACGAGCGGGCGCGCCGTGAACGTTGAAAAACCCCCGAAACACAGCGCGATGCCCACAGCTCTGCCTTCCCTGAAAGCGAGGAAAATCATTGTGGTGGGATGTTCCCGTAATCCCGGGACGAGGGCCTCCCGTACTTCCGGCGAAAGGGGTTTCCCGTTGCCCATGGGGTCCATGGCGTAGGAATTAATAAGATCCACTACCGCGTCCCGGTGTTCACGGCGGGAAAGATCCGCCTCTGTTATTGTTATGTGTGCCATTCATCCTCCCGGGGAACATGCGCGCCGAAACCCCCGCGATACGCGTTCCCCGCAACACGATTGGCGATGGTAGCATATTATATTCTCTTTCACCATGTCGGCGGTGAGGTCTGACCGGCACAGCCGGGAACCGTGCCCGCCGCTTGGCAACACGATCATAAAGCTTCCGGTTATCATTTTCACGAACAATATTTTTTCTCTTTGAAAAAGAAAAAATAACGGCGCGCTCTCACCGGGCCGCGGCATTCAGCGACAATCAGCGGCGGACGGTTATTAATTCTAATATTAGTCCTTGACTTCCCGATCAAAAGGGTGCTAGAAGAGCAGCAACGTTGGATAAAGACATTTTGAAGCGTAGTAACGGCCGCCCTTTGATTGTCTGGCGGCCGTTTTTTTACTCTGTCATCGTTTTGATCCGGCTGTAGCAAAATTCATGAAAGGAGGAGCAAGCGATGTCAGAAGGAACAGTAAAATGGTTCAATGAGAGCAAGGGCTTCGGATTTATCGAGCAAAGCAACGGCGGCGGCGATGTATTCGTACATTACAGCGCCATTCAGGCCGGTGGATTCAAGACCCTGAACGAAGGCCAGTCCGTAACGTTCGATGTTGTACAGGGTGCAAAAGGCCCGTCAGCCGAGAACGTTCGAATCGCCTAGGTTTTACCAAACGCATGCAAGGAGGCGCCCCGGCACACCGTGCCGGGCGCCTCTTTCCATTTTTTCTTCAGGAGTTTTCATGGGTCGCAAGTCAGTTTACAATTTCAACAAGCGAAACAAGGAGAAGGCGCGGCAACAGAAGCAGATGGAAAAGGCCGCGAAGCGCTTGCTTGCCAAGCAGAACAAAACCCGGCAGGAACCGGAGACGCTGGACGGAGAACCGGACAACAGCAACCCGGCCGCGCCGGAGGAAACCGGCAAGGTCGAGGACTGAAAAACAGGCGGGCACTCGCGGCAGGTACGACATGAACCTGCGGGCGGCCGGTCCGATCAGACCATGCCGACAAACAGCCTGTCGACGCCCGGCAAGTCCGGCAGTTCTTCACGAACGCGATCGGGTATACGCCGTTCCACGACAAGCCGCCTCGCCTGCTCGAAGCGGAAATCGTAAAACCAGGTCGCCAGCATGACAAGAAAGTCTCCCAGCGTGGCAAGCTTTTCAATGTTCACCGCTTTCATTTCAAGCGCTTCCTTCAGCACCGTCCCGCTGATCTCCCGGTTCAGGCTGATCTGCGGCAGCATCGAGGGAAGCTCGCTGAACCCGTCGTCGACAACGGAACGGAGAACCAGTTCCATGATATCGAGTTTGTCCGCGTCCTGAACGATGTCAAGCGTGCGCCGCTGTTCCGCGTCGAGACCGCCGGGAACATCGGATGCCAGTCGATTATGATATTCAACGGCGCATAGTATATTATTCCAATCCGACTCGAGGAAACGCCTGCCTATATCTTCCCGTGCGAGAACTTTTCGACCGTACGCTCCGTGGTCCACCGTGTCGGCGTCGCGGAATGAACCGAATTCGGCATACTGGGGAAAGCGACCCGCATCATGGACAAGTCCCGCCGCCTCCGCCAGGCATCGCTCCCGTTCCGGCAGATTGAGAGCAATGGCGATCAGGCGGGCATTATCGGCGACCCGCAGGCTATGGAGGCGCTTCAGTTCCAGCGGGGGTGACAACGTGCCGTTGTCGTCGCGAAAACGATCGACATAGGATCGGAACCACTCGTCCAGCAACTGCTTTAACGTCCCGTATTCCACCTCTCCGTTCATTGTTTCCAGATCTTTCAGCACCGGTGTTTCCACCGGGCAAATAGCGACATGATACAACTTCTTCACGCTGTGTAAAAAAGGCGCCCCGCGGTCAGTCAGCCCTTTTGATACCCTTGATGACGATGAAGGCGCCGTTTCCGGCGCCGTCCAGGACTGTCAACTGTTCCTCGCCGGGTATGAGCGTCTGCCTGATTGTCTCGATATGGAAATCCGCTTTTTTCAAATACGTTTCCACTTCGCGGGCGGAAAAAAACGTGGCTTCGCTGTAAAATTTACTTTTTTCTTTATTGCGGGCGTACCCCCGGCCCAGTTCGCTTTCACTGTCAACGAACCCCACGACGACACAGCCGTCGGGTTTCAGCACCCTGAAAGCCTCTTTAAAAGTCTGAAGAATATCGTCGACAAAACAGATCGTCGTCACCAGAAGCACGACATCAAAGCGGCCGTCTTCAAAGGGCAACGCTTCGGCTATTCCCGGATATACCTCGACACCCTGTTCCCTCGCCCTGGCCGCCATCTTTTCCGAAGGCTCCACACCGATTTTTATTCCCAGCGGCACGGCGAACTTTCCGGTCCCGACGCCTACTTCCATCCCCTCGGCGGGTGGTGAAGGCATGACGCCGCGAACGGCTTTCAGCTCGGCCCGGTAAAGATTAGCACGTTGTTCGAACCAATTGTCATAGGCCTCGGTGTGTTTTTCGAAGGCATCTGTTCGTGGCATAAAAATCCTCCCGGGTGATTTTGTCCTTTGGAATCAACTTCGACTCCGGGGTTTGGTTATCATATTTCTTGTGCCCCGTGAACAGCTTTTGTTTCCTTCACCGGGAAAAACGCCGTTTATCTCCGCAATGTCACATGTCCGCGGGAGAACGAACAAGCGCAGCCCTGATGAACCTGTCGGGCACAGCGGAGACAAATTTCGTGAGAAGCCAGATGACGACAATGGTAAACAGTACCCGGGCCCAGAGAATACCCAGCAGGTCGGCGCCCAGCAGGAACATCAGCATGGTGTCTTCCACCAGGCTGTGTGTCAGGCCCATGAATGACAGGGCGAAGAATATATCCCTGGCGGGTATTCCGCCGGAGCGCGCCTCGTTGATGATCAACCCGCCGCCGTAGGACAATCCCAGTGTCATGCCGATGATAGTGATCGTACCGGCTTCACGACCCACACCCAGTATGTTGAACAGCGGCGCGAGCGCACGGACAAGCAGATCCGTGACACCCGTCGCCTTGAGCGTGTTCAGAAGCATAATCAGTACCAATATGATAAACGCCATGACGGCGAGATTCTTGGTTTCGCTGATCATCCATGGGATCCATCCCTCCGGCACGCCCTCGGGAATCCACGCGGGATGAACGGGAGCTGTTCCCATATTCAACAGCGCATATACCAGGGCGAGAAGCCAGCCGCAGAGCAACGCGCCTCCCACCCGCAGGATCAGCTGTGTGCGCAGGCGGGCGCCGGAACGTCTCGCTATTCCCAGCTCCACGGGCAGGGCATGTGCGATGAGCATCATGGTCGCGAGAACCGTGACCTGGGCTACCGTGAGCGGTGTTCCCGGCAACATGGAGATCAGTACCGCGGCGGCTGCATAGAGATTGGTCAGCATGGCCGTCGCCCAGACAAGCGCCATGGACCCGGGCAGACCGAAAAGCCGCATGACCGGTGACATGACGTCCCCGAGCAGAATAATTATACCGGCTTCTTGAAGCAGCTTGACGATGATAACGGCGGGAATCATTATTTTAAAGAGCGCCGCGCAGACGTGCAGGGCGTCGCTGACGCTCCCTCGAAGAAAAAGCAGTGCCTGGACCGGCAGGGCGGAGGCGCGGTTATATGGTTTCATGGAAGTCCACTCGTCGGGGTTGCTGTGTGATCATGCTGGCGTGACGTTCTTTCAGAGCGCCGGACCTCGTAGAAAGAATACCGCCCCCCGCATTTTCAGAACATAAAACCCGGCTTAAAAAGAAATATGCCCGCCGTATGGACATCAGATTAGAAAATTCGCGTGTCATCAGCAACAATAAGTTACTACCTGAATCTTGCACACCGAATGAGCAAAAATAAATGAACCATCTGGGAGTCCTGGTATATAAGGGAAGTGCAAACAACCCGCCACATACCAGGAGGTACCCAGATGGTAAAAAGGCAGAAAAAGGATAGCAGGAAACGCCGCAACAGTAAACGCTTCAATGGAACCGCCTCGCAGGCCAGGAAAATCAATGCTTCGACACCCGTTGCCGC
>OMKS01003271.1_pt1 | contig 13019 bp, 13 predicted proteins | sample 1674721 | NCBI WGS metagenome assembly OMKS01 (sample SAMN06264996, study PRJEB25208) | sediment metagenome | isolation source: hot spring sediment | place: USA: California | collected 2014-09-02 | reverse complement strand
GGTTTATGAACTTATAATTGAGATTAATCGGGCTGAACATTTGGATTCTAACAGAAGTTTTGTTGAGGATGTTTATGATTATGTTAAGGAGAGAGATGATATTTGGTATGAGATTCCTGAGAATGAATATTTGAGGGTTTGGTTTGAGGAGAATTTGACAAGTGTTAATGATATTACTATTTATGCGAGGCGTAATGATTCTGCAATTGTGGAAGTTTATGAGCGGGATGGTGAAGAGGTTTTGGCTGTTTTTGAAAATGTTAGTGAGGAGAAATTATACCAGATTTTATCATGAAATCTACCAAAATAATAGGATTTAGTGGAGAAAGAAATGAACAAAGATTTTATTCTGCGGCTCACCAAGTACAAAAGACTGCTCTACAAACTGAAGGCACTGGGTTTTGAGAGGGTTTTTTCCAACAACCTCGGCGATGCTATTGGAGTGACCCCCGCTTTGGTCCGAAAAGATTTCTCCACCCTGAATCTACCGGGAAACAAGCGGGGCGGTTATAACATCGACACTCTCGTTGAGAAGCTGGACAAGATCCTCGGACGAGACCGGCCGCAGCAGGTGATCGTGGTGGGCTGCGGGCGGATCGGGACCGCCCTCATGGATTACAGCGGATTCAACACCGACGGTATCGAGATCGTAGCGGGCTTCGACCTCCAGCCGGAGAATGTAAAGGCCGGCAGTAACGTTCCCATCTACCCCATGGAGAAGCTGGAGACTTTCATCAAAGAGCACGACATACTGGTCGGCGTCATCGCGGTACCCGACACGGAAGCGTCAAAAATCATGGACCGTCTCATCGACGCCGGTATCAGAGGTATCCTGAACTTTGCCCCGGTGGAACTCAAATGCACCCGTACCGACTGCCCCAACAACACCACCATCCACAACGTGAATATCGCTCTGGAGTTGGAGCACCTCTTCTACCAGGTCAACTCCCAGGACTTTATCAACGAGGACGACAAGGAAGCCGACTAATATGCTCTCCCTCGAAGGTGCCCTTTGATGACCGATTCCGAGTACCTAGGCTGGGGACTCAGCGCTTTTTTTGCTCTCCTACTGCTGTATTTGCTGGTCAGAAATCTCTTCTCCCGCCACGGCAGCCGGTCGACACAGCTGGGTGACCTGCAGGGGAGGCTCAAGGAGCTGGAGAATATTTCCCGACAGCTCGACGAGCTGCGTTCGCTGTTCATCCTACCCCGCTCCAGGGGCGACCTGGGCGAGAGCCTTCTGGAGACCCTTCTTCGCAACTGGCTTCCCGACAAGAGTTACAGTCTGCAGTACGGCTTCCGCGACGGTTCCAGAGCCGACGCGGTGATCCACCTGGGCCGCTACAAGGTGGCGGTGGACGCGAAGTTTCCCCTGCAGAGCGTGAAAGAGGCACTGATCCCTCCGCAAAGCGAGGAGCCGCCAGAGGCCCTCCCGCCGCAGGTGAAAAGGGTCTTTCTCAAATACGCCCGGGACATCGCCGCCAAGTACATCCACCCCGAAGAGGGCACGCTCCAATTCGCCCTGATGTACGTTCCATCCGAGAGCCTCTACTATCGCTGTTTCGTCCAGGACAGCGAACTCTCCGCCCTGCTGCTGCAGGAGAAGGTCATTCCCGCCAGTCCAGCCACCCTTTTCCTCTATCTCCAGACGGTTGCCTACGGGCTGCGCGGCTTCGCCTTTTCAGAAAAAGCGGAAGAGGTGGTTCGGCGTTTGGCCGAGATACAGTCGGAACTCTCCAAGTTCGACCGTCATTTGAACACCGCCGGCACCCATCTCAAGAACCTGAACCTCAGCTTCGACAACCTCAGCACCCAATCTCGAAGCATCTCCAGCTTGCTGCAACACATCGAGAAGGAATAGACCCGGTGCCTCACGCCGCCCAGGTAGGCGATCCTACTCTACCCGCTCCAGGCGCAGGAGCAACGGCAGGTGATCCGAGTACCCCGTACCGAGATCGGAGATCCACCGTTTGGGCAGCCCGTCATCCCGCAGCAGCGCTTCGTCGTGAATCACCTCAAAATCAGCATACTCCCAGCCCCGCTGATCATCAAAAGTCCGGTTCAGAAGAAAGTGGTCTATCCGCTGCCACTGCCCCTGGTAGGCGTAGCTGCCGGAAAACCGTTCCCCACTGCACCAGGGCGAAAAGAGAACCGTCGCCTCCCCGTCGCTCCGGCTCTCGGCGAAATCCCCGGTGATATAGAGGGGGCGGTGGGTCCAATTGCGGACCTCCCCCCGCAAGCCGTAGGGCAAGAGTGCAGTGGGGTAGGCGCCGTCGATCCTCTCCCACTCGTCGGCGTTGACATTCAGATCACCAGCCACCAGCGCCGGTACCTCGGCAAGGGCCAGCTCCCTCATCCTCCGTCCGACCAGCTCCGCCGCGGCGATTCGCATCTCCTCGGTCTCCCGGGCTCCGCCGGCCTTGGACTTCCAGTGGCAGTTCAACATCCGCACGTTCTCCTCTCCCAGATCGAACTCGATCTCCATAATCGGCCGGCCGCCGACCCTGCCCTCTAGGGAGACCGAATGGACCAGAATCTCCTCTATCGGATAACGGCTGAGCACCGCGTTGTTCACCGCGCTGTTTTCCGCGTCTGTGACAGCGGCGTATCGATAGCCAGAGGCTTTCAGGTAGTGGTTTCGCAACTGATCCAGGGCGTTCCGGTTCTCCACCTCCTGCAGCAGGACTATGTCCGCACCGCCTTCGGGAAAGCGTCCCAAGACCTCGGCAATCTGTAGCAGCTTCAGGTGAAACAGCTCTTCGTTCCAGTCGCCCGTCGACGGATCGTAGTCATCGTACTCGGTGCCGTCGCTGCTGCTGTCAAAGAGGTTCTGTACGTTGTAGCTCAACACGGTGATGCTCTCTGAGTCCGAGGGCTTATCCGCCAGGAGGGGAAAACTGCAGCGGGTGCAGGAAATAAAAAACAGGGGGCCTGCCAGTATCAGCGCCCCCACAAGTATCTTTTTCGAATCCTTCATTCTAGACCTCCTCTATACACTAAGAGGAGCTCAAAGCCTCTGCTGCTTCAAAAAAAAAGAAAAAATCCGAGATTGAGTCCTCTGAAAAAAGGTAGAAATGCGGGAAAATGGCATTTTTAAGTTACTATAATATAATGATTTAGAATTTCAGGCGTCGCTGCTAAGGCCCTTTTTTCAGAGGACTCGAGATTAGTTTTTAAAAAAACCGCCAAATCACGGCCGCCGGTGTTAGACTCCCAGTTCGGCCCTGGTTTTCACTATACGGGAGATCAGTCCGTAGTCTTTCGCCTCTTCGGCGTTCATCCAGTAATCCCGATCAGTCTCCTGCTCGACCTTCTCAATGGGTCGCCCCGTCTCCTGACTGATCAGTTTGTTGACTTTGGCGCGGAGCTTCTCCAGCTCCCGGGCGTGAATCTCGATCTCCGTCGCCACCCCTCTGATCCCGCTCAGCGGCTGGTGGATCAGGTAGTGCGAGTTGGGCAGGGCGAGCCGTCGTTCGTTCGGGGCGGCCAACAGAATTATCGCCCCGGCGCTGGCTACCAATCCCATTCCGATGGTGTAGACCTCGGGCTTCACGAATCGCAGCATATCGTAGATCGCGTAGCCGGCGTCCGCATCGCCGCCGGGAGAGTCGATGAAGACCTTGATCGGCTCATCGCCCCGGGTCTCCAGCAGTACCAGCTGCCGGATCACCCGTTCGGCCAGCTCCTTGTTGACCTCCCCGGAGAGCAGAATCGTCCTGGTCTCCATCATTTTCTCTATCAGGACGTCCTGCCCCTGTTTCTTCTCGTTTTCGTTGTTCTGCTCTTCTTCCTCAAGTCTTGTTCGACTCTCAATCATATTCACCTCAAGAAATCTATTTTTTGTGTCCAGAGAAGCATTCATCTCCGCTCTCTAAGTATACTAATATCGAAGAGTTGAGAAAAGTCGGACACGCTCCCTCTTGCCTAAAAAAAAATAATCTCTACAATGTGGACATGAAATCAGCACTTGTGGCCGTCCTCGGCCGTCCTTCTTGTGGAAAATCCACCCTGTTGAACCGTATCTGCGGGCACAAGGTATCCATTACCGCCGCCTCGCCCCAGACCACCCGCAACACCGTCCGCGGTATTTTGACCGAAGAAAGGGGACAGCTGGTCTTCCTCGACACCCCGGGTTACCACAATTCGCAGCAAAAATTCAACCGTTACCTCAAAAACCTGGCGCAATCGACCCTGGAGGAGAGCGACCAGATCCTCTACCTCCTGGATCCCCACCGACCTTTCGGACCGGAAGAAGAGCAACTGATGAAGCTGATCGCCGAAGCGGGCAAGCCGACGGTGGTCGCCCTGAACAAAATTGACCTCAACCCACGAAGAGTCGCGGAGGCTCAACGGCTGGTCGCCGAACGCCTCCCCCACTCCCTCATCTACCTGGTGTCGGCCCTCAAAGATGCGGGGGTGGAAGATCTGGTGGCCGGTCTTTATCTCCAAGCTCCGGAGGGGGAATACATGTACCCCCCCGAGTACTACACCGATCAGGATCCGGAGTTTCGCATCAGTGAAATCATCCGCGAGCAGACGATCCGGCGCCTTCGCCAGGAGCTGCCCCACGCGGTGTACGTCAAAATAGTCGACAGCGACCTGAACGAAGCTGCGGCCAACTTAGCCGTTCGGGCGACGATCTTTGTCGAAAGAGAGTCCCAGAAGGGGATGGTCGTGGGAAAAAAGGGCGGTATGATCAAGCAAATTCGCCTCTCTTCCGAAGAAATCCTCGCCGATATATTCCCCTACCGTGTCTCTCTCGACCTGCGCGTCAAAGTCGACCCCAAATGGCGCACACGCGACCAACTGCTTCAGAATATGATCAACTAAACCCGAGTCTCACTCCACGCTCAGCTCAAGCAGTTCTCCGTCGGCCTCTTTCGAGGAGACCAGATAAAAGTAGACCGAAGCCTGCCTCTGAAGTCCGGAGATGATGATCCGCTTTTCCGTCTCGGAGTACCGCATCCCCGACATCCCGCCGTAGGACCCCCCGATCACCTCCAGAAACTCGAAGTTCACCCTTCCCGCCGACACTCCTTCGACTCTGAGTTCGAGCTTCTCGTGCTCTCCGGTTCTTACCTCGAAAAACTTCAACTCCTCCGGGCCCACTTCGATTTGGTAACGCTCACCCATTTTTAGCTGCCGGGCCTCCGCGGTGTAATCGCCGTACATCCGCACCCCCAGCGAATCGAGCATCGGATCGAGGCTCAAATTCACCGTGTAGGAGAGCCCTTCGGAGGAGATATCCTCCGGTGCGGCGATCGAGAAGTAGAGCCGCTCCCCGGAGGGTACAAAAAACTCGGTCAGATCAATATCCACCCCCTCCGAGCCGCTGAGCCAATCCTCGAAGTCGGAATCGGTTCCATACGAATAGAGCTCGCCGTAGTCGTTCATTCCCACCACCTGAAAACTGAGATCCCCCCTCTCGGGTACACGAACCGTATAGTAGCTCGACTCTCCACGGGCAACCGAACCCGAATGGGCTTGACCAACCGTCAGGTCCACCGGTTCGGCAGGGCTCCCTTCGGAGGCAAAGCTCGAGGACGTCTCGGCCTCCTGCTCCCGGTAGTCTTCCATGCTATCCAGGCAGACCAACTTGTCTTCGTCAAACTCGGGCTGTCCGTCCTCGATCCAGCGGTCCAGTTCGATCGCCACCTGTCCGTTCACGGACAGACGAAGAACGCCCCCCGGTACGTCGGGAGAGTAGAGGAGCTCGACCTTGCTGATATACTCCGAAGCCGGCACGGCCTCCAGCTCGACGGCGAAGAGTTCTCGTCCGGCCACCTCCACGGTCCGGCGCCCGGTCTCCTCCAGCCCCGTATAAAAGGGCGGCATGTACATACGGACCTCTTCCCGCCGCTCTTCCTCCAGTCGATCCCGAATCTGCTGGGGGCTCATTTCCTGCTCGGCCTCTTCCACATTCCTCCCCATGAAGGTACCACGGGCAAAAACTTTGTCCGAATCTTCTCCACGAAAACGAATCTCCCGGGGAACCCCGTAGCGGTCGACCAAGACTTCGTAGAGTATCTCCTGCTCCGCCCTGCTCCGCCAGTGCTGCCACAGGCTGACTTCCTCGTTTCTCTCCAAAAGCACCCGCCGATACGTCGAATCTACCCCCCCCATCCTGTCCGTAGAGGCTGCGATGAACTCCAAATCCGGGGTAGTAGGGACCTTGATCAAGACCGAAGATGGTGACCGCGTAGTCCTCGAAGATACTGTCCCCTCGGGTAAATTGGCCGAAGTAGTCAAAACTCTCAAAAAGCCGGTGCATCTTCGCAATGTCCGCGGCCGCTGCCTCCAAACTGAACTCCCTTCGAAACCCATCGGGAAGGGGACCTTCGGGCCAGGCGGAGAACGCATCGTGGTGTTTTTGCGTATCCGGTAGTTCTTTGCTATTCGGGCTATTCTCCGCTTCTTTCTTCGCTTCCGCTGCTTGACCTTCCGAAGGGTCCGGTCCTCCGGCACAGGCGAATAAAAAAACACTTAATGAGAGTAAGAAACTTAATATTAACCGTCTAAATGTCATTTTCTCCTTCTAAAACTCCAATTTGTCCATTGTAAGGTCAATTCTCCAAGGCGACAAGGGTTATTATTCTATTTTCTCTATTTTTGTTGTTTTCAGGGACGGGAGGTTTGTTCCGCGACCGCCGGCCATACGCATCAAGGAATATAGGCAAATGGAATAAGAGAAATAGCTATACGAAGCTTCTCGATCGCGTATTTCAGATGCAAAGTACCGCCGCTGACTGGTCGAAAGACGATCTCTATACCGCAGCGGATATCTCCGGTGACCAGTATATCCCAGCCGGGCGAGCCCTCAACGATCTTTTTTTGCACTTCCAAGGACACCTCTTCATTTGGTTCCGCCCCGGCGAAGTCGATTTCCAGCGCTTTTTCTCCTTCAGAAAAGATATCCTGGCTTTCAGCTTCGGCTATATAGAGCCCTATCTCCACCTCATCAATTTGGTGCTCCGTACTCAGGTTTTTGAGCTTAATTCCTGCTTCCAAAAGGAGTTCAAGGTTCCCGCCCTCGGGAACCGAAGGAACTGGGTATTGGTACTCGACGCCCCTCCTCAAGATAAGATCAGGATTCTCGTTACCAAAGAGCAGTTCGGAATAGGGCAGAATGTAGAGATGGGCTTCCTCATCTATTTTAGATGACTCCACGTCCCCGACGGTGTGCTGCTCCTTTACATAAGAGAGGACGTTGTAGTCCAAGACGTACCGGCTACTTCCGCTGCAGCCGGCGATGAACAACACCAGTACGACAAGAGCAAAACCGTCGCGCCCCTTCATCGGTCTCTCCTCCGAGATTGGAAGCTCACCCCGACCCCCCATGATACGCGATCGCTGAGGGGGGAATTGTGCAAGTTGCAGCTCACCCCGACTTTTCCCAGCCATAGCTTTTTAGCTATCGTTGTAGTGAAACTCCATTGGCTCTGCCAAGCGGTTTTTACCTCGGCTATCCAGTCACCTCGTCGCGCCCGCAGGAGGAGTCCAAACAAACGATACTCACCATGGAAACCGCCGTTTATCCCAAGTACAAGCATAGTCCGCCCTATTCTCTGCTCAATCGCGGTGGAGACGAAAAAGAGTGGGTCGGAGCCGTAGTTCAAGCTCCTCGTCAAACCTTCCGCTGGCGCCGAAGAAAAAGCTTCTACCCGCTGACTACTACCTGCCAAATAATCGATTCGGTAAAGGTTTAATAGGCTGAGCCCAACGCGCCAAGGAAAAGACAGCAGGACTGCTCCCAGGTCGAACCGAGCACCGCCTCCCCATCCCCGACTTGGATAAAGCCAGAAAAGCGAAGCCTTAGAGTCGTAGTATTGAGGCAATCCATCCCGATTTGTCTCGCTAACAAATAGGTAGTCCAGTTCTACATAAGCTATACGGTAATAAGTTTTGACTCTTGGAACAATGAAAATGCCCTGCGCCGGTCTCCCTGTAAGCAACTCGAACTCGTGACTTATAGAGGCACTCACCCCGGCGTCTATGGCCAATTGAGACTCCAGGGAGTACTGCGTCTCAGGGTTCAGAGTATCTCCGTCCAGAAGACCTTGCAGGTTTTCATCGGGAACAAAGCGGTACCCAGTAGAAGCAGCGTAAGCCCCCGTATCAACACGCCACTTCCCAAACGCCACTGGATAAGAAATAAAAGGCAACGGAACAAGCGAGGACCTAGGAAGAGATATCCCTCCGCTTCCGGGAACCGCGGAACGGGCCAACAACCGACCTCCGTCAGTCTCTAAACGTATTCTCTCTTTCTCAATGATCAAGCGAATCTCTTCGGGACTCTGGGAGGGACTGATCAAGAGGTAAAAAGGCGAATATAACTGGTCATAAAAACTAATAAAATCGAACTCTTGCCGAAATTTGTCGCGGTCAACTTGGTAAAGAAAGGGATTTCGAGAATCAAAGGCGAAACCGAGCAGACCGATAGGGAATCTTTGACCGAGGGACATCCCCGAGTAATCCGCTGCAGCCGAAAAAGCGGGATTATACTCCTGGTATTCGGGGCTCAGCAGTACCGCGACGCTATTCGGCGCCCCCACCGGATATCAGCGGGTAGTTCCGTGGCTGAAATAGAAATAGAAAAGACTATCCATATCAGTAGGAAACTCCGCCGTAAACCAAACCCGCGAGTAATAGTTAACATACCTCTGTATAGTAACATGCCAGAGCGTTTAAAAGAACGATGAGAAATCGGTAATTCTACACATACCTCTCTAAGATTCTCAAAACCTTCTCCCGTCCCACCGTGAAGATAAATCCCGCCAGTCGCGGTCCTTTCTCCTTGCCGATGAGTATCCGATAGACGGTGGAAAAAAGCTCTTTGGGTTCGATCTCCGCATCCCGGGCGATGTCGTAGATCGCGGTGCCCAGGCTCTCCTCGTCGTGTTCCACGAGCTTTTCGACCTCGACCTTAAGAGCTCGCAGCACGGAACGCTGTTTTTCGTCCAGCTCGACTCTGGGGTCATCCTGTCCCTGGAGGTGAAAGCGGAAATCTTCGGGGCTGTACCGTGTGATCCAGTTCCACGCGCAGCGCGCCCGCTGCCCCAATCGCTCTTTTTGCTCGCGGTTGAGCTCGTATTGACCGAGCACCGCATCGACGTCCCCCGAATGGATCTGCAGAAGGTTGCAGAGGTGCCGAAAGGGAACCTGCAGGGGCATCGTTTTGGGAACATCGTGCACCTGGGAGAGTTCGTATATTCGGCTTTCTTTGGCTCGCTTTTTTTCCCCCACCTCTTGGACGCCGAAGTAGATTCGCTCGCATTTGTCGTAGTCCTCATAAATCTTGAGCACGTCCAGATCGAAGGAGATGGCGAACTCGCTGTTCGGCCTGGTCCCGGCAAAAAGGAATCGAACTATCTCCGGCTGGTAAATCTCCAGTACTTCAGGCAGACCGACGACTTCTCCGCTGGAGGACGAGATTTTGCCGCCCCGCCCCTTGATGCGGACAAAGTCGTACTGAAAGGTCACCGGCGCCTCCGCCCCATAGACCTCTTTGACCAGTCGTCGCGCGGTGTCGAAGGATCCGCCTTCGGAGTGGTGGTCCTTGCCGGCGGGCTCGAAGTCGACCCCCTCGTGGCTCCAGCGCATCGGCCAATCGACCCGCCAAGGAAGCTTGGCCACCGCGCAGTCCCTCAAATCGACGGTCTCCTCCCGGCCGGTATCCTCGCAGCGATAGGTCAGTCCCCACTGGCCGTCCCAGTCGAGGACCGTGGTATTATCCCGGTCGGTAAAACTGCTAAAAACCGAAACGGGCCACCAGTCCTCGGGCAGCGGGGTGGTCCGGTGTTCGTCGAGTATCTCCCGGATTCTATCCCGATGCTCCAAAGCGGTACGTATACCCTCGGCGTAGTAAGCGGAGCGGTACCGTTGCGCCTGATAGATATACTCGGGCTCGACACCGACTTGAGGGAGTATCTGCTCCAGCTCCTTTTCGTTGGCCTCGGCGTAGCTGGAGTAGGAGTAGCGGGTGTCCGGTACCAAGGTGATAGGTTTACGCAGATAGGTTTCCAGTAATTCCGCTTGGGGCATGTTCTTCGGGACCTTCCGAAACACATCGTAATCGTCCCAGGAGTAGATGAACCGAACGTCCTTACCCATATCGCGTAGGGCTCGAACAACCAGTTCCACCGAAATGATTTCTCGGAAATTCCCGATGTGCACCGTGCCCGACGGAGTAATCCCCGAGGCACAGACATACTGCTCTTTTTCACCTTTTTGGCGGGTTATTTTTTCGGCGGTGCTGTCCGCCCAGTGTGTGTTTTGCTTCTTCATAATGGGCAGATTATACTTATATATAGTACTTTTATCAATGACACTTGACTCGCCGCTCCCAAGTGCCGAAACTAAATCCATGAGCAGACTCAGCCCGGCGAAACGTTTCATAGCAATCCTCCTTCTCACCAGCCCCGTGGTCCCGATGCTATGGGCCGAAAGCGGCTACGCCTCCTGGTACGGAGGCAAATTTCAGGGCCGGAAGACCGCCAGCGGAGAGATTTTCGACACCCACCAGCTCACCGCCGCACACAAGACCCTGCCCTTCGGGAGCATAGTTAGAGTCACCAACCAAGAGAACGGAAAATCCGTAGAGGTGCGAATCAATGACCGCGGTCCTTTCGTGGAAGGAAGGATTATCGACCTCTCCATGGCGGCGGCGATGGAGATCGGAATGCTCGGCAGCGGAGTTGCGCCGGTGGAGATAGAAGTCCTCAAGAGGGGACCGGAGGACGAACGAGTGGAGGGGCAGGACTATTCCGATTCTATTTCTATTCAAGTGGCCTCGTTTCAAGACCCCAACAACGCCGAGGACCTGCTGCGCAGACTTCGACGGAAGGGTTTCTCCTCTCATATGGAGATGAGCAGCTCCGGGCACCATCGGGTGGTGATCCTGGACGTCGAAGAAGATGAGCTCGAGCGGACCATTGAGCAGCTGTCGGACCTGGGACACTCCTCGGTTTTGGTTCGCCGCCATTTTTAGAATACCGAAAGAAAAACTTTGCCCGATCTTGACAAAAAAAAGATAGTAGATGCTTGCCTCGCCTATTGGGAGGAGATATTATATCTTTAATATCAAAATACCAGTGCGCCCGCTGACGCCGCGTAGGAGATTCCGAATCAATGGATTTGCTTTCTTCCCTTCATGAAGCCCAGGCTTCACAAGAAAACCGCATCAAAAACAAAAACGCCTACTTTTTTTTCGTCTACTTTCTGCTCAAGAAGGAGACCAGAGGCGCCGGGTTCCGAGTCTTGCACACCATCTGGTCGTACTTTTTTCTGCCCCAGATACTCACCAAATACAAAATCAAGCCGCGACCGGTGGTTTGGGTCGACCATCCCTTGGATCAGAAGATTCCCTTCCGCCCCCAGTTCGTGGCGATCTACCTGAGCTTCACCCACCTGTGGATAAAGTCTATCGCCTTTCTCTACCGCGAGTTCGGTGACAGGAGTCTGCCCTACATTGTTGATTTTTTGGAAAAGCTCATCTCCCTTTACCGTGAGAGCGCCAAGGTCTACCTCCAGGTGCAGTCCACCACCAATCGTCCCCGGTATTTGTGCAACTTTTCCTTCAAGTTGATTCACCTCTTCGACCCCCATCTGCACTGTGTTCCCTCGCTCCATGTGGAAATCGTGGGGCTCACCTACAGCGCAATTTCCAGAACGGTCGACGAGCTTGCCGAATACCCGAGGCGCTACCAGAAAGAGAAGGACTACCTCTGGCGCAAAATGATACTGATCACCAACAGTATTCTGTTCATCAAGCAGCACAGCGTTAACTGTGTCTCCGCCGGTCTCTTCATCCTCAGTCAAGAGAGATTCGGCTTCGACCAGAAACTGTCCTATCGGGTGATCGACCAGCTATTCACCGGCCCAGGCAACACCCTGGAAGAGGGTGATGAGATTCGCCGTTACATTCGCCGGCTGTACTCGCAATTCCACGAACAGGGGGCCGGCACACCCAAGGCCAAGGTTCTGGTCGATTTTCTCGAAACCTACCCTTCCAAAAAAAAGGCCACAGCCCCTTCGTAAAGAGGCCGTGGCCTGGAATATCTTTCCGCGCTATGCGGCTGGCTCTAAGGCTCTATGCGGCGAATCCCGCCTTGAGCACCTTTTCGTTGATGGGGTTGAACTTCTTGTTTCGTTCGGAAATCGCCTCGTCCAGTGCCGAGATAACCGTTTCCAGCTGAGCCAACTCGGGTTTTTCCGCCAGAAGCTTGCCGATCGCCGCCATATTGGCCGAACGTTTTGAGCCTTGGCTGTCGGCGATATCGTTGGCGGCGATATCCACTACTTTGATGTCCGTTCTCTTCGGTTTGACGTCGATCAAAGAGCTGTTGTAGATCAAAAGTCCGCCGGGCTTCACCCGGTCCTCGAATTTGATCAGCGAGGGGGTGTTGAGTACCACCGCGATATCGGGATGAAAGACCACCGGGGAGGCGATATCCTCATCGGAGATGATCACCTGACAGTTGGCGGTCCCTCCGCGCATCTCCGCCCCGTAGGAGGGGATGTGAGATACGTATTTTCCTTCGCGCATTCCGGCGATGCACATAAGCTTTCCCGCCAGCATCACTCCCTGTCCGCCGAAACCGGCAAAAATTATTTTTTCAGTCATACTGTTTTCGCTCCTTTATCGATCCCGGAAGTTTCCGAGGGGATAGTAGGGGACCATAACATCCTTCACCCAGTCGGCGCCCACTTGAGGATCCACGCCCCAGTTGGTGGGGCACATCGACAGGATCTCCACGAAGGAGTAGCCCTTGCCTTCGACCTGGTTCTGCAGGGCTTTCTTCACCGCCTTTTTGGTCTTCAGGATGTTTTTCACGTCGTGTACCGAAGTCCTCTCGATAAAGACCGGACGTTCCAGGGTCGCGATCATCTCACAGGCTCGAATGGGGTAGCCCACATCGTTCACGTCTCGTCCGAAAGGAGAGGTGGTGGTCACTTGTTTCTCCATGGTAGTGGGAGCCATCTGGCCGCCGGTCATTCCGTAGATCGCGTTGTTGACGAAG
>OMKS01003268.1_pt1 | contig 13030 bp, 15 predicted proteins | sample 1674721 | NCBI WGS metagenome assembly OMKS01 (sample SAMN06264996, study PRJEB25208) | sediment metagenome | isolation source: hot spring sediment | place: USA: California | collected 2014-09-02 | reverse complement strand
CGGTAGTTGTAAGTTGTTCTGCACGATATTTTTAGTTTAACCCTGGTAAGAAGAAAGGTTTCTTCTGGAACAAATCGGTTGGCCCCATACCGGTCAAGATACAGTAGGGTGTAGTGGTTTTGTTCGTAGTCGGCAGCTTCTCGTAGTGTGGTTTCACCAATATCCCCCCATAGACGAAACATAGGTAAGCGGGTCTGTGGTGTCCAAGAATCCGGTTTTCCAATAAATCCGAGTGCTGGCTTAGTAGAAGAAAACGAATTAAAAGAGACTGCACCCGTGCCGGTCGCTCCATAAAAATAAAAAGCGTACTTTGCTCCTTGTTGAAATTCAATTGGTACTGAGAAGTTTATAGAATACCAGTCGAACGACTCCGGTAACTGAGAATACTCCAATAAAACGGGTTCGTGGAGTGGTTGGTCAGGTTCGTCGTCTTGGACACTGCATATAGCAAAGTAGGTTCCCGCTACGTCGGCATTTCGTTTGAGATTCAAGTCAATAGACTCAGATATAAACGTGTGCCCTGGACTGATAAGAAAATACCAATCCTCTAATTCAGTTGGCGTTTGAGGGCTGGGGCTAAAATCGCCAGTATCCAAATGTTCACAAATGACAGGAGCCAAGGCAACGTCTAAATCGGCTATCAATTCTGAAGTTGCGGCTGCATTCGCCTGGAAGGGAATCAAGGAAATGTCTAAATCGGCGGCTATTTCGGAAATTGAGAGTAGCCCCGCCTGGAATAAAACCCAGGGCACATCAAGATCGGCGGTCAGTTCTGACGTTGAGGCTATTCCAGATTGGAATGGAACGGATGGTACGTCTAAATCGGCTGTTAATTCCGCAATTGAGGTTATTCCAGTCTGGAATGGAACGGATGGTACGTCTAAATCGGCGGTTAGAAATGTACCAGCACCCATTTCGGAAGTCAAATCCGAAAAGGCTACGGTAACTTCATAAGTTTCAAACAAATGTAGGCCGTCAAGTGGGTTCCACGTCTCGCCCCCATCAGTGGATTGATACCTTTGCATACCTGCTTTGGTTGCGGTACTATGACGTGCCAATCTCCCGTGCCGTGAGGACGATACACCCTCTTCAACATAAACCACGATAGCGTAGGATTGTCCCTGTGTCAATGAGACCGGACTGACTTGCACCCACCGCCAATCCACATCAAGTGGCTGAGCATTTGCTACTAAATCCCACTTCCGGTGGCCCGAAGATAACACAACTCCGCTTGGCTTTCCATCAACCCCAACTTCCTGAATTTCAACATTCACCCACTCTGGGTAATTAGTAACATAAAGTGATAGCCCAAGTTTTATATGAGTCAGAGTATAATTAGACCCTGCTTCAAAAACCTGGGCTGTCCGCCTACTGCCATAAAGGGCAGTCATATTATCAGGAGACCCATCAAAAAATTCATACTTTACGTCTGTGCCCATTTTGCCATAGAGGTAAAACAACATACCGCGGGTACTGGAATTCCAACTTCCAGGCAACCCCTCATACGCGGTATCCCCGTATAGGGCACGTTGTTCCACTCTAACAGAGCCAAGCCCACTTCCACTTCCATCATAAAACATCAGGGCATAGGTCTGCCCACGATACATATTGACCGTGGTGGGCAAAGTCAAGGTTACCCAATCTGCAACTTCAGGCAACTCGGCATACGACGGCACAGTAATAGGGTCGTGTAAAGGGTCAGTCGGGAACCCATTTACGGTGCTAAAAATTGCAAATTTTGCTGGTGAAACATTTTCCCCTCTCCGAAGACGGAAATCAACACTGGTTGCTCGGAAATCGTGCCCTGGGTACACCCGAATAAAGTGGTTAGTTTCTTCATTAACTTGGGCTTCCCAAATTGTGCCACTCAGCGGGTAAAAATGTTCACAAACAACGCTCATTACGCACCATTCAAGGTAAAGGTGAGTTGTCCTGCGGCGAATCGTGCAATATTGCCTTCATTGACGGCTGCCGGAGTTGTTACAGCAGCAAACGCAATCATATTTCCACCAGTCTCGGCATCAAATAATGCAACGTGTGTTATCGTCCCCCAATCGCCGGTGGCTTCATCAAACTGGATAGCCCCCTTGTTGGACACAACGTTCTCACTTCTTGACCATCTCCCAGCATCATCCGCCGGACGCTGCCGTGAATATCCGTCCTCCGTAGCCGGTTCAGCCAGGCCGGAACCATCAACTGTCGGGTCTGCGGTGCTCAAGCCAACCCATATGGTAGGCTGTGTGAGGGCGGAACTTTCAAATACGTGGTCAAGTACAGCTTCGCGGCCATAAACACTTAGCGGCATAATTTACCTCCTACATTTCATATTCCAGATTTTCAATTACTTTAACAGAACAAATTGCTCGAATTGGTTGGGTTTCCCCCGCAATCGCTGTGTCGTGTAGTTTCTTTAATCCTGGCCGCTGTCCAATGCGAATACGCCCATCCAGCACATCCCGCGGGCGGATATTGTTCATATACTCAGAATACTCCGTAGGGGTGTTTGATGCGGCCATCCCGTGCATTACGCCCTTTATTGGTAATGGAATTCTCATTTATTCTCCACCCAAAGTTTATTCCCACTTGCTACTACGAGTAGTTTGGTCATCGGCCCTGAGGGCATCCCCGCTATGACAGTTAGACCGCCCAGTTCCAAATCGTCAAACGTGTATTCAGCCCCAGGGGTTGATCCGTCTGGATTATAGGACGACGGCGGGAATGACCCCCATACAACAATCGGGTCTGTAGAAAACCGAATTATAGTTTCAATCTCTCTCACGGTGAATTATATAAACATCTAACAATTAAACCCTGTCTATTTCCGTGCGTTCCAGTGTACCCCAATTGGGGCCAACTTCTGTTTAACGGCATATCCCAACTGGTGGTTAAAAGAGCAACCGTAATATAATCATCAATCCGCATTTCGTCAGTAATTGTTATTTCACCCAGCCTAAAATCGGTAGAATCAGTAAACCTGGATGCGACATCAAACTGTACTTTGATGGCATCCGCCGGTATCGTGGCGGACACATATCCAATGTCAATCGGGACACTGGTTGCATCGTTAGCTGGGAAAATGTTTGTTGCTTGCTCGAAGTCCTTGGTGGTAAACTCCCACACATCCCCCTCAACAAATTCACCACCTTCTTCGAACTGGGTGTCCACCCTCCACTTAAAGGTGTGGTCTCTATACAGCGGCCAATCAGCCCGTAAGAAATATACTGGCGGGTCTTGGAGCAACGACTTAATATTTACGTAACACCGCCCGTCTGATTCAACGACATTTGTAAATCCAACCTCCCGCCAAAATTGTCCGTCCCACCATACAAATTTCTGGTCGTACATTTCATCCGCGGATTTCCACGAAAGCATATCCAGCAGGGGGCGTACATTGTCCGCCTTGTTGGCTGGGGAGGGATCATACGGGAGTGTGTGGTCAGATGCAGAAACCGCAAACCCCCAATTTGAGGTGGCTCTATATCCATTTTCGTAAACTGCGGTTACAGACCACCCAACATCAAATGCCCCAACTAATGACCCAGGCGGCAAATCAAAAAATTTGTTGGTTCCGGTATTCTGTACCCCAGAATCATATATTGTATTCCAACTTGAATCCCACGCCTCCACACGAATTTCATAATATTCTGGTGTACCAGTACAATCCCACTCAAAATGGGTCGTTGTTTCCGGTTGTGGTTCTACATAATCCGGCGGAGTTGGATTTATTGGTTGTGGTTGCGGTGGTGCTGGAATATTTAGAAATTGTACACCAATAGACCGTCTTTGGCGTGCTCGTGTCATATCTATATTGTCGGGGTACGGATCATTAGTCCATTTGGCCCTCAACAAAGTCCAGAAAATTTGGCCCAAGTCCGACCCAGGCGGAGCCTCAACAAAGATTGTGTTTGGGCCTCTAAGCTGCCCATCAACTAATGCTGCAAGTGCATATTTAGCATCGGTCATAACCAGGCCGCTACTTAAATACCCAGGCTCCCCTACTTCTAATCCATAATACCCCGCATCAAGGTCGGTATAACGAAAATATTTCTTGTAACCTGATTGATCTTGACCACCAATAAAAGCACCGTGAAGAGTATCAAACTCACTCGGTTCCTCAAAAGTTTCCAGAGAGCCGTTGGGGATTGGCTCAACTTCAATAATAAACCGGTATCTATTATTAGAAAAAACAGGCAAATCAATTTCTACCGGAATCTCAAGAGTACGCCATAGGCCGTCTTTTATCAAATCGGTATCATAGTCAACATCTACATAACCAAGTTCCACAGGCGTTTCCCCAGGCCCCGCCAATTCCCCGTGGAAAATGTGGAAACGAAGTTTGTCTCCGGATGGTGATACCCCATAAAGAGACGAGTCAGGTGTGCGGTAATAGAAGAATATTTTTGTTAAATTCGCCATTTAAGTTTTAGAACTCCTCGTGTCTCTGAGACCAGCGGGTTCCTTGCCCACCCTTGTAGCCCTCTGTCTTAATGATGGTGTCATAGAACTGATATTTGCTGGCACGAGATTTGGCGGGCAATTTTCGTGTGGCTTTCTGATAGGCTTTCCAGGCTTTCTGGATTCCTTTGTCCCTGTCCATAGCCCGATACCGCATCAATTGTTGTTGGCGTTCCAAAGCGTTCTTAAATTCCCCGTTCATCTTATTCTCCAATATATTGTACCCAGATTCCCTCAATCACGTCAGCAGGAACCAGGAGAGCCAGCCCGCAATTCATCCCGCCCCAGATGGCCTGGGACATCCCAATGACTTCCCCACGATTGTTGACTACCGGCCCGCCAGAATTCCCAGGGTTTATGGCCGCGTCAGTCTGGATGTGGGTTGGTGAGAGTATCCCAGTCCGGTATCCGCTGATAATGCCCTTGGTTATAGTACCAAAAAGGCTGGTCGTCAGTGGGGTTCCACACGCCCAAACTTCATCGCCAAGTCCGGCTGTACCAAACAACAACCCAGGGGATGCTATCTGGCTGGAAATTTTGATAATAGCAACGTCCAGCTCCATATCAGAAAACATCACTTCCCCTAAATGGGGAATTTCCCAGGCATCAACAACCAACACCGTATCCGTCCCAGCCACTACGTGGGCACACGTAATTATGTGGTCTGGGTGGTCATACATAACCCACCCTGAGCCGTGCCCCAGGCCCGTGGCAATGGTTACTGTGGCTTGCTGGAGCGTCTCTAAATTAAGAGATCGGGGGACTCCATTCCCCCGAATCCCGTCCAAGATAACACACAAAGATATAATTGAACAACATCCTGCAACATATAACTTTGCCTTTGTGTGTGAGCTCATTTTCCTGCCTTTCTACGTCAGGGTCAGCCCGTCATATAATGACCAAAAGGATGCCCCTGAATTCTGTTTAATTACGGAAGGTTCAGTGATGATTTCGAAAATTACCGGAGTGGATAAATCCCCGTCTTCAAACATCCACCAGACAAATTTGCCAAGTTCCGGAAATTCAAAATCAGCATAATAAAGTCCTCTTCTTAGTTCCGCAAACTGTACAACAGTTTCGCCGTCATCGGATTCAGCGGTTACAGATAGGCCAAGTCTGGAACCCCTGGATTTGTAGTAAATCCTGTGAGTGCCTTTAACTGTAACGTACCGCACGCCATTATTACCCAATCATCGCAGGGGATGACAAATCGTCAACAGCCGCAACCACATCATCTAATTTACCATCCATACCGTCAACGGCTTCCCCCACATCACTGATATTGTGGGTTCCAACGGAGTACTGTTTAACCGTCTGGCCTTTGCCTTCAGCGTGGCACATAATGATCCACTCACCCTGAGCATCGGGGGTAAATGACCCGACGTATCGTCCGGTAGTGGATAATTCTGTCATCGTAACATCGGGGAAATTCACCTCATCCTTGGTTCCACCAGGGAGGAATATTTCCATTGTTACCGTTTTGCCAGTGGCCGCTTTGTCGGCCTGGTAGGTAACTTGAATCGCTTCATTAACAGGATAATTTTTCTCTGCCATTTTTACTCCAGTACAATCAGATAGACTTTGTCATTTTCCGTGCCGTGGAAATTTAAGTATTTGGTATTTGACACCGTCAGCGGCAAATAGTAATCATCTGGTACGGGGGGTGAATTTGTCCCAACGTCTGGGCCTCCAATTAGAACTGTCTTCCCACTTTCGGCTTTTACCAATACTTTGCGGCATTCCACATTTGCACCCTGGGCCTTTCCAGTCGCATCAATGGTGAGCGTCTGCGAAGACAGGTGGCTGGATGCAATGTTCACTGCTCTGGTATCAATAAATTCCATTTCTGTCTCCTCACCGGACACTACCGGTCATATCTGTCAAGATAGTTATTTAACAATTCCGGTTCGGTGGACAGGTAGTAGAGGTCAATACGCAACCGGCCAGCCGAAATCTCCGTGAAATCGGAGTCGCTTGTAACTGTCAGCCGGACGGTTGTTTCCGCCTCGCGGTACTGCTGAGCCTGCGTATAGTTACTTTCACCTTTCACCCCAGCCGTAAATACATTTATATCATTCGCGAATGCATTTGGTGTATCGGATATACCAACCGACAACACGGCGGAACCATCACCGGTGAAGGCCTCTGATACATCAACTTTCGTTCCTATAACAAATGAACCAGCCGGAAGTTTGTTACCAAGGTCAACATACCCAGAAGTACTCCCACCATCAGTAAAATCCCCAATCTTGACGATTTGGCAGATTTTACGGATTCCCATACCAACTGGGCTGCGTTCCAAAGTGGCATTTATGTTATGTCTCTGAGCCATAATTTATTTACCTTTCCATTAAAAATCGAGGGACACGTCGCCCCACTGTCTTGTTAGATGTCTCCATTTGGACAAACTTCGTCCTGATATTCTACCATCCATTAGCGTTCCCGCTGTGTCCGGAGCATCCGGCACATCGTCCTGAACCATCCGGTTTACCGCAAGTTGATATAGCTGCGTTTGCGTTCCAATTCGCTCATCCTCCTGCTGTTCCGCCACTGCAAGACAACTCTGCAAAATGGCTTCTGAGATTTGGGCGTCCCCAATGAAATAATCCGAATCTTCCACTGGTGCAGGCGGGTTCATCACGTACGTATAGTTTATGGTGTACGTCTGAGACGGTGTTGGGGCAAGTATCAATTCCTTCCGCTGTGATTCCCCTGCCGTGTACTCCGCCGCCCGTATGGCACAAATAACGGGGTAGGACGCGGCCTCCTGCCACATACGGTATTCCATCACCTGCCCTACCGTTACGTTTGCAATGGGAGGATAGCGATTATCAGCAGAATAAATAAACTTTCTGTACAGCCGTTTGAAATCGGTGGGTAGAGAATACACCCACTCACCGGCTTCCAGTTCTATTTCAGCCTCTTTCCGCAACCACGACCATACGTGATTCTTGCCCGTCCGAGGATTAACAGCCGATAAAAAGGTTCTATAACCACGCCAAATAATGTTGTTTACTTTCGACAGGTCGTCGCCTTCAGGCTGTAGCCCAAGTCCAAGATAATCAGAAACGGCTTCTCGGATTTGTCCAAGATTAAGTTGCATTTGTAACTCCTATGGGAGGGAGCCGGTAAAAGGTTTCTTGACCAAACTCCCTCCCACGAAGGTTAAAATTACACTGACGCTGTTAATGCCACATACGTCCAGGCAGTGCCGTCATCCACACAAATGTAGGATTCCCCGCTTCCAGTTCCGCCATCTGCCACAACAATTCGAACACGGCCTGCTGTCCCTGGAGCACCAAGGATTGCGGCCAACTCAGAAGCAGACGGAGCACCTGAGGTTACATCACCATTATAAACAGTGGCATCCACGTTCCCAGTCAGGTCTCCGGTTACATCACCGGTAACATCACCAACAAAATCAATTTCCCCAGCATTGCCGCTCAATTGAACCAGAACCAGGCCTTCCGTTCCAGTGAGATTCCGAGACTCAAACGCACGTCCGATATACTTTCCGGCAGCCGGTGTGGTGTTGGCGTAATATTGCCCTTCCACCAGATAGATAGCATCATCGCGGGAAACGTCGGCATCGTACACCCGAACGGGCACAACCGCACCGTTGGGAACATTTATTACAATCTCCCGCGGGCCGCTGAGGCCCTGGTATGAGCCGCCAGCTACGACTCCTGCAAAGGCTTTGTAATTTCCTGAGGACGGTTTTTCGACAAAATAGTGCACCCCAGGATTATTGACCGAAATAGCATCCCCGCCGGTCGGGTTAGTAGTAGTATCGTGATTGTAGCACACTAACATTCCCTCATAGATGGCGTCTGTGCCTTCATACCGCACCACCTTCTGTCGGGTGTGCTGCTTATTGCCAAGTCCACTAAATACAGGGTTCATATGTAACTCCTTTGTTTACAGTTGTTTAGTAATTTTATACACAATTAGATATTCGGGTGTCTCGAAATGAGGAACCCAAGCCGTTGCCGGTTAGGGCTGTACAGGCAGAACGTTGTGTCCAGCGGCAACGTCATAACCGTATGGCCAAGGCTGGTGTTCTTATAAGCCTCACCCAATTTGAACTTAAAGCCGGTCAAACATTTGCACTTGAGCCAGTCCCAGTTTACAGCAAACAGGGGGTCATACCCGTACAACTGGGGAACATTTCCGTCGTTATCCTCATCCAGCTCCTCAACATACATAAACGGAGCACCCATATAGGTATAGGTGTTCAGATACTTCTCGAACTTCGGGCCAAGATTGTCATCCTGCTTCCTGGCCAACTGAGTCAGGTTGAGAATGATTTTCTTGTTCGTGTAAAATCGAAGATTTCCCCAATCAGTATCCTTGTCAACAGACTTAGGAATCCGAGTAGGCTTAAAGTGTGTGCTAATAATCCCGTTGTCAATCAGATGGATAAGACGGTCGCCTAAATTGCCCTGGTGGTCAGCAAACCAAGATGCCCATCGATGATTGACCGATGCCGAGCACGCAATATTGCCAGGAGCATAATCAGTACTGAATACGCCGTCATTGTACAGGGGCTGATAGGCGTTAAACCCGCCATCCTGGCCTGCTGTGCCGAGGGGTAACCACGCGGACAGGCCGTGGGGATTTATTTCATCCGCGGCACTCTGCGGGGTCAAGAGAAGTTTGGGCTGCAACAATTCCGCAAACTCGCGGTACATATTGTTAATTCGGTTCTGCAACACATCATATAACTTTTCCTTTGTGCCGCTGTTCAGGGCCGGTTCACGAATGTCCCACGACGTATTGGTCGTAGCGTGTGCCCATTTAGCAAACCCCTTGCTGGTAATGTTCTTTACATTTTTCTTGTCTTCACCGTACAGCCCCGTCATCTGGGCATTTCCGGTATCCCCAAGAACTACATCCCATTCCATCATCGTTCCGCCGGTTTCCTCAGCCTTTTCAAAAACCGAGTTAAACAATTCGTGCGAAACGTCATTAAACGTCATCGCCGCTCCACCTTCCTCAAACATAGGACGGGTCGCATTGGTGATGTCAACCAGTTGCTCGACTGAAGTGATCATTTGACGATACTCCTTATCTTGTTATGTTAGTTCCACTCCGGCCTGACGTGCCGCATCCTCAAGGGCTTTAATTGCGGCTGCCTTGCCTTCCAATTTTACAGGCTTGATCTTCTTACTGGTAGGTCGTGGGGAAAATTCTTTCTTCTTCGCATTTAGGTCTTTGACTACCTGGCTTTTGATGAGAGACTCAAGGTGCTTCCCCTTGTACATCAAAATTGAAGATTCCAATGCCCTGTCCCACTCAAAACCGGCGTTTGCCAAAGCCTTTGCACCCATCCATACCTCTGCACGGGCCTTGAACTGGGGGCTGCTAACGTCTATCTGCCCCTTTGCATCGCGTGGTACATTCTCCCACTTGCCAAATACGGGAAATTTTTCATCCAGCATATCTAATTGCTGCTGAAACATTTTCTCCCGTTCAGCTTCAACGACACTGTTCACGGCCTGCTGAACCGCCTGTCCAGATTCAGCTTGTGCGTTGACAACATCTATAACTTTATTAAGTTTATCAGCCAAGGGAGAAATGATTTTATCAACCACTTCATCCCCATATTGCTCTTTCAGTGCGGCAAAGTCATCGTCGTTAAACGTCTGCTTTTCCAGTACTGGTTTTTTCTCTTCTGGTTCCGGCACAACAGCGTTCTTCTCACTAAAGGACGGCAAGTCCTCAACATCGTATAATTTAACGAGCGTTGTGAGAACCTCAGGGTCTTCCTTAGCGTACTTGTTTATTTTCTCATCATCCCATCCAGCCGCTTCTGCCGCCTGTCGAATTTCATCTGTTATCTCAAATTGTGTTGTTTCTTCCTCACCTGCCTCGGAATCCTCTACATCCTCCTCATCCACACTATCGTCAGCAGTGGTTTTCTTGAAAAATTTGTCGGCCATACGTCCAAAAAATCCCTGCTTTTCTTTATAGTCAGCGTCAGGGCTTGGAATCTGTAAATCCGAATTTTCAATTTCCTCAACACTTTTAACTTCTTCAATGATTTCAGTTGTGTTGTCGGCAGTCTCTAAATCCATAAATTACCCTTTCTTGTATTTGGAATGTTTAATTTGTGCTGAACGTTTCTTGGCTTTGTCTTAATCATTCATATTCCACCCACTCGCGTTTGTCGTACTGAGAACGTTCCCGCATACGTTGGAGCTTCTCTCGTCGGCTTCGAATAATCATAGAACCGTCTTTTGTAAACTCAGCACCAGGATGGATTCTTGCAGCCGTTCCATCCTTGATTTCATCGGGGTGTAGTTTCAGGGCCTTGCTTATCCGAATACGATCTGCATCAATATTGGCAGTGCTCACTAACCGTTTGGCACGCTTGCCACATATTTCACACGGATGTGTGTCCCCAATCTTGGGCACGTCATTCATAGCGAAAAATAAATCAACAACTCCGTGTTCAGGACACTCAAAAGGGTATAAAGGCATTTTTTATCCTATTTGTATTGTAAGTGCACCGCGAATTAAACCAATTTCTATCAACACGTGCGGCTTCACATAAATAATACTTACACCAAAAAGTAACATTCGCCTTGCTTTGTGCCACCGCAATTTCATTCAATCCTCATTTCTGGGGCGGGCTTGGTTGGCCCCCTGCTCGCGATTGTTGTTGTATCATATTTGCGTTCCGGCTTGCCGCCCCCATCATACCCGTCCTGCCGTCTTCCATTCCACTCCCCAGAGCTTGGGGATTATACGGGTTGAGTTTGGCTTCCTGTGGCACTGCCGGTTTGAAGAATAATTCTAAATCATTTATTCCAGCCAATTTAGCCAACTTCTGTGTCGCTTCAGCAACGTCCAATTCTATGCCCTGCTGTGAGGCAATTGGCAAGGTTGGCAATACCCACTGGGAGATAAACTGAATCAACCGCTGGAATTGTCCGTCCGCTGTGGGCCTCTGCATAGACATCGGCTGAATTTTAATCATATAATCATCTATTGCACCCTTTAGATTCTGCTTGCTAAAATGTTCCTCAAATGTTGCAACACCCTTGATTTCCTTTATAACAGGTATGTCAACCAGCGGGTCTGTCCACAGGTAGTATGCAAATTTGTTTGTAAGAGACTCCGTTACCTCATACACCGCCTGTAGCATATATTCCAAGGATCGAGAGGCATTACCCATTAACATCTGTTCTTGCCCAAGTGTGTCCGCCTCTGCTTGCCGCCCTCCAAGGACGTGTAAATTTCCGCCCTGCTCTGACCACTGGCCCTGCAACCAACCCAGGAAGTTGTACATCGACTCATTAACTCCGCCGAATTCAAGTTGTTTAAGGGAATCAATGTGGTCAACTTTTACTGTTTGCCGGTCTCCGGCGTCGGCTATCCGTTCTGCATCCTGGGCCGCTTCCCCCTCATAGGCCAATACAGACTTTTGGGAAGCAGCTTGCTGTTTAATCTTATTGACTATGATGTTAAACATTGAATCCATATCCAGCCACCCCCAGGCGGGCGGAATCGGAATAGGATACTCAGGGAACCATTTATAGCCAAGTACGTCGTATGGGCCTCCCTCAGGCCCCTTCCAATCAACCTCCCGAAGAAACCTGGTGTACTCCCCCTCAGCAAGTTGTGTTATAATTACATTCTCATCCGGCAAATAATATTCCACAAACCGAGTCAATGGTTTAAGGAATTTTGGGTCTGCGTCAACTTCTTGAATAGCGGCCAATTTACGTGGGCTTAATTCGCCGAATAAATCCACTGACGGCTTAATATGGTCGGCGTGCTTGCTCCCATAAAATTCCTGTGCAAATTCCGTCGGGAGATAAAAATAGTTCCCGACAAACGAAGCGTCTCGAATCGTCTTGCAGGACGGGTCGCATACCCAGTCGCTTGGGTCAACAACGTCCGAGTATATGTCTCCCACATCATAGGAATTGCCGAAAATTTCAACCTGCCACTTCTTCATAACCCCTGTCTTGACAATGCCCATTGATATAAGTGAATTGCGACAAAGGGGATAAAGTGTGTTACGAGCCAATTTGAATTGGTGTATCCATTGATTCAGAGCCAGCTCAGTGGTTCGTGCAAACGGCCTATACTGGTGAAGTACAGCATCCACATTTACTCTGGGATTGCTCATTACCAGATAGGGGAGTAAAATTGTCATCGCTCTATCAAGCAGATTTACTGAATGGTTCTGTGCAGACTGTATTGATTTTATATTGGAATTAAAATAATCCGCCGCCCACGCCTTTAGTATAAGATTACTTTTGTCCGTTACAACTTTCTGCATCTTCCCCCACAATTCGGCGGCTCGGCGAAGCCGTTTGGGGAACGGCAAAACTTCAGGTACAGCAGATTTCTTTTTAGTCGGCATAAATAAACCTCGCGTTTAGGCGTCTTTGTTTCTCAAGTAATTGTGCTTGTTTAATACGTGCACCAATCCCGTGTTCGGGGAGGCGGGTTGTTTGTTTTTCATTTTCAATCTGGACATACTTGCTGGCTAAAACATATAATCCACATACAATAACCCTATCCCCTGTCTCTTATACACATCTGACGCTGCCGACGAAGA
>OMKS01003267.1_pt1 | contig 13031 bp, 5 predicted proteins | sample 1674721 | NCBI WGS metagenome assembly OMKS01 (sample SAMN06264996, study PRJEB25208) | sediment metagenome | isolation source: hot spring sediment | place: USA: California | collected 2014-09-02 | reverse complement strand
GGTCTCCTCGGCGATGTCGCGGGCGGCCTCGCAGCCCTCGGCGATCACGCTGCGCACGGCACCCGGATCGTCGATGTACTCCTGCGCACGCTCGCGGATCGGCTTGAGCTCGGCGAGCACGGCCTCGATTACCGGGCCCTTGCACTCCAGGCAGCCGATGCCGGCGGAGCGGCAGCCCTGCTGTACCCATTCCTTCGTGTCGTCGTCGGAGTAGACCTGGTGCAGCGGCCACACCGGGCACTTTTCCGGCTCGCCCGGGTCGGTACGGCGCACGCGCGCCGGGTCGGTGGGCATGGTGCGCAGCTTCTTCTCGACCTCGGCCGGCTCTTCACGCAGGGCGATGGTGTTGCCGTAGGACTTGGACATCTTCTGCCCGTCCAGCCCCGGCATCTTCGAGGCCTTGGTGAGCAGGGCCTGTGGCTCGGGCAGGATGATCTTGCCGGAGCCCTCCAGGTAGCCGAACAGGCGCTCGCGATCGCCGATGGAGATGTTCTGCTGCGAATCGAGCAGCGCGCGGGCCACGTCCAGCGCCTGGTCGTCGCCCTGCTCCTGGTAGCTCTTGCGCAACTCGCGGTACATCTTGGCGTTCTTCTTGCCCATCTTGTCGATGGCGGCCTCGGCCTTTTCCTCGAAGCCCGGCTCGCGCCCATAGAGATGGTTGAAACGCCGCGCGACTTCGCGGGTGAGCTCCACGTGCGCGACCTGGTCCTCGCCCACCGGTACCTGGCCGGCCTTGTAGATGAGGATGTCGGCGCTCTGCAGCAGCGGATAACCGAGGAAGCCGTAGGTGGCGAGATCCCGCTCCTTGAGCCTTTCCTGCTGGTCCTTGTACGTGGGCACGCGCTCCAGCCAGCCCAGCGGGGTGATCATGGACAGCAGCAGGTGCAGCTCGGCGTGTTCGGGCACACGGGACTGGATGAAGAGCTTGGCCGCCCCCGGGCTCACGCCCGCGGCCAGCCAGTCGATGACCATGTCCCAGACATTGTCGGCAATCACCCCCGGCTCTTCGTAATGCGTCGTGAGCGCATGCCAGTCGGCGACGAAGAACAGGCACTCGTAGCTGTGCTGCAGCTCGACCCAGTTCTTCAGGACCCCATGATAGTGACCGAGATGCAGGCGGCCTGTCGGTCGCATGCCGGAGACGACACGTTGGTTTTGCGCGGGAATGCTACTCAAAACAACTCCTTAGGACACATTATTACTATCCCCACAACGAGCGGACAAACAGCAGTACGCTGGGAAGATTGAAGGCCGATTCGATCAGCCCCGTGAGGTACAGCAGCGGCGGCCAGAGCAGGTAGCCCAGCAGGCCGACCAGCAGCAGGAACAGCAGGATGAAGAAACCAAACGGCTCTACCCGGTCCAGCACGGCCGAATAACGATTCGGCAGGATGCCGGAGAGCACGCGCCCCCCGTCCAGCGGCGGGATCGGCAGCAGATTCAACACCATCAGGATGAGATTGAGGAAGATGCCGACCGCGCTCATGTACATCAGGGGCTCGCCGATGAACGGCGTGCTCGCGTGCAGCATCATACCCAGTTTCATGAGGATGGCCCAGATGAGCGCCATACCCAGGTTGGCCATGGGCCCGGCCAGCGCCACCAGGGCCATGTCCCGCTTGGGGTTGCGCAGGTTGCGGAAATCCACCGGCACGGGCTTGGCCCAGCCGAAGATGAAGCCGCTCAAGGCGAACAGCACCAGCGGCACGATCACGGTGCCGACGGGGTCGATGTGCCGCAGCGGGTTCAGCGACAGACGGCCCAGCTGTTCGGCCGTGCGGTCGCCGTAGTGCCGGGCCGCCAGGCCGTGCGCCACCTCGTGCAGAGTGATGGCGAACAGGATGGGCAGCGCGAGGATGCTGATGGCCTGAATGATGCTCATGTCCGGCGCATTATACGTGAAGGCGGGGGCCGGGATCAGCGAAAAACGCCGCGGCCCCGGACAGGCCGTCGCCTAGTGCTGGTTGAGCCAGCCGATGTCGCCCAGGCCCTTGCGCACCACCACGGGGTGCCCCTCGGTGAGGTCGATCACGGTGCTGGGCTCCAGCCCGCTGAAGCCGCCGTCGATGACCAGGTCCACGTCGTGCTCCAGGAACACCCGGATCTGGTAGGGGTCGGTCAGGGGCATGTCGGCGTCGGGCATGATCAGCGTGGTGCTCATCAGCGGCTCGCCCAGCTCGGCCAGCAGCGCCTGGCAGATGGCGTTGTCGGCAATGCGCACGCCGATGGTCTTGCGCTTGGGCTGGAGCCGCCGGGGCACCTCGTGGGTGGCCTTGAGGATGAAGGTGTAGGGTCCCGGGGTGAGGCCCTTGATCAGCCGGTGGGCGATGTTGTCCATCTTCGCGTAAGTGGAGATATCGGACAGCTCGCGGCACATCAGGGTGAAGTTGTGCTTGTCGTCCAGGTCGCGGATGCGGCGGATGCGCTCCATGGCGTTCTTGTCGCCGATGAGACAGCCGATGGCGTAACAGGAGTCCGTCGGGTAGACGACCACGCCGCCCTCGCGGATGATCTTCACCGCCTGGCGAACCAGGCGGATCTGGGGATTCTCCGGGTGGATCTCGAAATACTGGCTCATGCCCGACCTGAAAATCACTGGAAAAACGGCATTTTACAGAAGCCGACCCGTGATACCAGCCTCCCGGGCCTGTTTTTCGGTCCCGTGGGTTCGGGTATGATGAATTCTTTGCGAACGGATGCCGCCAGCATGAAATTCCTCTTCGACTTTTTCCCGGTGCTGCTGTTCTTCGTGGCCTACAAGGGCTACGCCGCCCTGCCCGCGCCGGTAGTGGAGGCCATCAACGGCCTGCTGCCACTGGGGCTACGCACCGGGGAGGCCCAGGACGCCATGTTCTTCGCCACCCTGGTGGCGATCCTGGCGGCCTTCATCCAGGTGGGCGCACACTGGTTGCGCACCCACCGCTTCGAGACCATGCACGTGGTCTCGCTGGCCCTGATCGCGATCTTCGGGGGGCTCACACTGGCCCTGCACGACCCGCTGTTCTTCAAGTGGAAGCCCACCCTGCTCAACTGGCTGTTCGGCATCGTCATCATCGGCAGCCAGTTCATCGGCCAGAAACCGATCATGGAACGCCTGATGGCCCACGCCATCACCGTACCCGCCGAGGCCTGGCGCAACGTAAACCTGGCCTGGGGCGTGTTCTTCCTGACCATGGGCCTGCTGAATCTCTACGTGGCCTACGGCTACAGCGAGGAGACCTGGGTGAACTTCAAGCTGTTCGGTCTCACGGGACTGACATTTGCATTCGTTATTCTGCAATCCGTTTACCTCGCGCGCTTCATGCCCGACGAGGAACCCCAGCAACAGGAGGACTGACCTCACATGCTGTATGTCATCATTGGCGAAGACGTCGAGGCCAGCCTGGACAAGCGGCTCGCCGCGCGCCCGGCCCACCTGACGCGACTCGAGCAGCTCAAGGCCGAGGGGCGCCTGCTGGTGGCGGGCCCGACCCCGGCCATCGACAGCAACGACCCCGGTGAGGCCGGATTCACGGGCAGCGTCGTCATCGCCGAGTTCGACTCGCTGCGCGATGCCCGCAACTGGGCCGACGCCGACCCCTACATCGAGGCCGGCGTCTATCGTCAGGTAACGGTAAAACCCTTCAAGAAGATATTGCCCTGATTCGCTGTGTGAAGTCGGTCCCGGCACTGCGCCGCGGAACCGGCTAGAATGTCGAGTTTTATGCTTGGCGGCCGGCGCAGGGAGCCCCTGCGGCGCACCGCCAGACATAAGACGCTACACTGTCACGCACCATCCACCAAAGGACCTCTAAGGAACCGCCCCATGCATATGCGTCATGCAGCACCGCTCGTTCTGATCGCCGCCCTGGGACTGACCGCCTGCGGCGACAAGCAGGACACCGCCCCCTCGGCCGGCGACACCGCCAACGCCGTGGCCCTCGTCAACGGCCAGCCCATCGACCGTGCCACCTTCGACGAATACATGGGCATGAAACAGCGCATGCAGCCCGGCATGCCGCTCAATCCCGACGTCGTCCTGGAAGAGCTCGTGAACATGGAGCTGCTCGAACAGGCCGCCGAACGCGAGGGTGTGCACCAGCAGCCCGACGTCGTGGCTCAGCTCGACCGTCAGCGCGCCAACGTGCTGATCAACACCCTGCTGCGTGACAAGCTCGAAAACATGGAGTTCGATCAGGCGAAACTCGACACCGCCTACCAGGAGCTGCTGGAAAGCATCCCGGGCGAGGAATATCACGCCCGCCACATCCTGGTGGAAACGGAGGACGACGCCCGCGCACTCATCGTCAAACTCGACGATGGCGCCGACTTTGCCGACCTGGCCCGGGAAAGCTCCATCGGTCCGTCCGCGCCCAACGGCGGCGACCTTGGCTGGTTCACCGGTGACATGATGGTTCCGGAGTTCTCGGTGGCCGTGGAATCTCTCGACAAGCGCAACTACACCCGCGAGCCGGTCCACACCCAGTTCGGCTGGCACGTGATCCTGCTCGAAGATGTGCGCGACACGCAGAAGCCGGAATTCGCCGAGGTGGAGGAACAGCTGCGTAACGAGCTGCAGCGCAACTTCATCGACGACTACCTGAACGAGCTGCGCGAAGCCGCCCTGATCGAGACGCGCCTGGACAAGCCCGCACCCGGAAGCCCCGACGCGGAGTAAGCGCACAACAAACGGCCACACGCCAGGGGCGGGCATCCACAGGATGCCCGCCCTTTTTTCGTTCCGGACTCCGCGCCTACGCCTTGGTGGCGCAGGCACCTCTGTCCACGACGCACACTGGCGCTCAACGAAACGCCATTGGTCACGCAAGACTTGACAATCAATGGAACGCCGTTTCCAATAGCCTGACAATTTCAGCGTAGGACAACGCTCGCCTCTGACGGCGGAGAATGGAGTCTCCACAATGCAAGCCTGTCGATCCGGCGCAGTACGTGCCGTCTTTTCCGCCCTTTCGCTCGCCTGGCTGCTGCTGGCCATTTCCCTTGGCGCCACGGCCCACGCCAACGAAGCAGCCGCACAATGGATCGAAACACAGGCCCTTGCTGACGGAAGCCTCGCCACTGCCGCAGAGCCCGCCAGCCGCTACCAGTCCACGGCTGAAGCACTGCTCGCACTCGACTGGCAAAGCGCCGCCGTCACCTCTTCCGCCACAAGCTATCTTGCCGCCCAGGCCACAACCACGACCGAGTCGCTGACACGCCGTATCACCATCGCGGTCAAGGCAGGCGAGCCGGCTGACACACTCGTGGCGGACCTCCTCGCGCATCAGAACAACGATGGCGGGTTCGGCGAGGCACAGGGCTACCACAGCACAGCGCTAGACACGGCACTGGCACTTGAGGCACTGGCGATTACCGATCGTCGCGGCACCGCCCCGGCTGTTCGTGCGCTGGAGTACCTGCTATCGGTCCAGTCTTCCGACGGCGGCTACCATCCGGCAGCAGGCGAACCCGGTGCCGCCTATGTAACCGCCACCGTGCTGCGAGCGGCAAACCACTTCCGCACTGATTACAACATCAGCACGGTCATCTCCCGCGCCATAGCCTTCCTCGACGTTGAACGCCAGGCCGGTGCAAGCTGGCGCGACCACTGGGAAACCGCATCTGCGCTACTGGCACTGGCGCCCGCCGGCGCGGATACCCTGCTTCTCGCGGAAGCCAGCGATGCATTGCGGGCAGGCCAACAGGCCAATGGCTCCTGGAATGACAGCGTCTATGTCACCGCACTAGCAATGCGCGCCCTGGCAGCCCTGGAAGACATGCCACCGCCGCCGCCAGTCAACGAAGGAGCCGTAAGTGGTCGTGTACTGGACGCCAACAACGGCCAACCCGTTATTGGTGCAACGCTGCGCACGAGCACCGGCCTGGAAACGACCGCCGCGATGGATGGCAGCTTTGCCCTCGCCGGCCTCAGTGCCGGTAGCCATGTCATTGACATCTCGGCCACTGGCTATAACCCGCTGAGCTTGACCGTCAACGTCAATGCGGCCGGCACGGCAGTGCTCGGCAATGTTTTGCTTACCCCCATGCCCGACACCGGTTTTATACGGGGGATCGTCTCCCGCGCCGCGGACGGCGCGCCCATACAGGGCGCCAGCGTGACGGTCAGTGGCACCAGCGTCACGACAACGCAGTCCGATCAAGAAGGCCGTTTTGCCCTGGGTGCGACTCCGGGCGCCGTGTCGGTCACGGTAAGCGCCAGTGGCTATGAACCGGTCACCGCGTCGGGCACGTTGACCGCCGGTGGCTCCCTCTGGTTCACCCCCATGATGCGGGAAGCCGGCGCCCCCTACCCGGATACTGAAGTAAGCGTGCACGGCGCTGTGGTCGACAATGCGACTGGCAGCCCGATACCCGGGGTCACGGTTTCCGTCACCAATGGTGTCCATGCATGGAGCACCGTCACTGACGCGTCAGGGGACTTTGCGCTCGCGGGCATCGATGCCGGCGAAGAGACGATCACCCTGGAGAAAACCGGCTATCAGTCGCGGGTTTACACGGCCGTGGCCGGTCCGGGCAACACCGTGGCGCTTGGCACCGTCAGGCTTTCCCCGGACACGGTAGCGACCAGCGCGACGATCACTGGCCGACTGCTGGATGCCGATTCGGACATCCCTGTCGCCGGCGCCAGCGTGGTGATTGCGGAGACCGGCAAGAACGCCATCTCGGGCACGGACGGCTCCTACACCATCGAAGACATCACGCTGAACCGATTCACGCTCCAGGCCTCTGCCCCGGGCTACGCGACCACCAGTGGAGTGGTGGAGCTGGCGCAGTACGGAACCGCGAACGTGGACGTCCAGATGCGCCGCGCGGCATCGGCCGATTTCGAGGTGGTGCAAGTCGAGACCGACGCCGACCGCTATCCCGCCCTGTCGAAGGTGAAGATCCGGGCCACGGTGGTCAACAGCGGAGCGGATCCCCGTACCGTCGTGCTGCAGGCGAATGTGATCGACAGCAGTGGCCAAATCATCGACCAATTCCCCGCAATGCGCATTCCGGCCGGTGGCAACCCGCAGGACGCCTGGGTGACCGTGGCTTCCGGCGAGGAACTACCGGTATCTATGGAATGGAACACCGATCGATACGCGGCCGGCCAGTACCGGCTGGTCGTGGAGGCCGTGGAGGTATCGAGCAGCCGCGTACTGGGCCAGCGCGCCGGCGTGGTCAGCATCGATCCCACTCGTCGCATCGGCGGCAGCGCCAGCTTCGATCCGCCGATTGCGCAACTCGCCGCCAGGCGGCCGATCCAGGTCGCATCCCTGCTCTCCAACCAGGGCAACGAACCCATCGGGCCAGCAACGGTAACGGCACGCGTAACCCTGCAGAAGGAAGGCTATCGTCCGCGCAGCGACCTGATGGACATCAAGACCGTGAGTACCGCAGATGCCCTGGCGAATGCCAAGGGCATGGCAACCGGGCCCGACGGCAGCTTTTACGTCGGCGACAGCTCCGGCCGGCGTATCCTGCGCGTCCTGCCCTCGGGCGAGATCGAGACCTTTGCCGATAACGTCCTCTCTCCCGTGGACGTGGATGTGGCACAGGGCAAGGTCTATGCCCTGCGAACGAATGGTGTCGTCGAAGAGTTCGACATGGGCGGCAACCGTGTCAGCCACGCCACGGGACTGAACGGGGTGCTGTCGGTCAAGGTCCAGATGGATGGCCGCATGCTCATCGGCACCAACGGCGGCGCCATGTATGAACGCGCCACTGACGGCCAGGTTCGCATGTTGTCCGGTGCGGGCCTGTCGACGCCGCGCGGGATGGTCGAGGGCGCCAATGGCGAACTCATCATCGCCGACGCCAGCCAGAACGCCCTGGTGCGCTATGCCGATGGTCGACTAACCCCCTTCCTCACCAACATCACCCAGCCCTACGGTCTGGCGGCAGACGCGGGCAACAACCTGTACGTCACAGCATTCGGCGCCAACGCGCTCTACCGGGTGGATGCCGCCGGGCGCGCGGACGTCGTGGCTGACGGCCTGAGCGGGCCTTACGACGTGAAGCTGAGGCAGGACGGCGTGGCACTGGTGTCGAACAACAATGGCAACTCCATCGTCGCCGTGGCACCGGATGGTACGGTAACCCCCTTGGCCGATCGCACCACGCGCTACCCAACGGCCGCCGGCTATGATTCGGCCGGCACGCTGTACGTGGCCAACAATGGCTTCAACAACATCGTCGCCGTTTCACCCGATGGGCAGTTCACGGAATTCAAGACGGGCATCTCCAACATCAATGCCATCTCACCCTCGGCCGATGGCGGGCTCGTGGTGCTCAACACCACGGGGGTCTTGACCAAGCTGTCGGCGCAGGGTGACAGCCAGCCAATCGCCACGGGCCTGAGCGGCGCCCGGGCGCTGGTACCCGGCGGTGATGGCGACTGGTTTGTCGCCCAGACCACAGGCCCCCGGATTGCCAGGGTCGCGGCAGACGGCACAGCCAGCACGCACATGGCGCAGGTGATTAGCACCCCGCGCGCGGTGCGGGCCATGGACGATGGGAGTTTCTACATTCTCTCTTCCAACGGCATGGTCTCGCACATCGCCCCCGATGGCCGGGCCAGCATTGTCGCCAGCGGCCTGAGTGCGCTCTATGGCCTGGCCGTCGACACCGCAGGCAACATCTACGTTTCGGAGACAAATCAGAAACGCATCGCCAAGGTTTCACCAGCCGGTGAGATCACGCGAATCCCTGTCACCTTCTCTCCCGGCGCGCTCGCCAGCATGTCCGACGGGAGCCTGCTCGCGGCCGAATGGAACAGCACGATCATCCATCGCATGGATCCGGCCGGTGACTGGGGTCAGTTCGCGCAGACGGATTACGCCATCCGGTACGACTTGCTGGCGGACGCCGACGGCACGGTGTGGGTACCGCACTACAGCTACCGGCGCGTCACTCGCATCGCGTCGGATGGCACCCAAAGCTTCTACGACCTGCCAAGCTCGTATCCCTATTCGATCAGCGCCGATGGGTCCGGCGGTATCTACATCGCAAGCCATGGCCGCATCGCCCAGGTCTCGGATGCCGGCGTGGTCAGCACCGCCTTCACCCATTCCGTGCTCAACAACCAGTATCAGTACGGCGCAGTCAGGATGCCGGATGGCGGATTCACCACCATCGACAATCAGGGCAAGGTGTCCAGATTCGATCCGGCGGGCAACCTGAGCGGACGCTACGCCAGTCTGCAGTCCCCCGTAGCAATGACTCGGGTTGCAGATGACCTGCTGGTCTCGGTCAACGGCATGGTGCTGCGCTTCCGCGACCCGTCGAAACTCGGCGAGATCGTGGCCACCGGAAACTACGTGCGCCTGGCCACCGAGCCCACGGGTTCCGTCTTGATGGCAACGACGGCGAACATATCCCGACTCAGTGCCGACTTCAGCGGTGTACAGACTCTGGCGAGTGGGTACAGCAGCATCCAGGGACTGTCGGTTTCGCCATCCGGAACCATTGCCGTGGCGGACTACACGACCAACAAACTGGCCTTCCAAACCAGCAGCGGCACAGTGATCGACAGCTATTACGGCCTAGTCAATCCCAAGGGATTGCTGATCGATGGCAACGGCGACCTGCTGGTCGTGAACAGCCTCCCCGCCGGCATCATGAGGGTGCGCAGCGACGGCAAGCTGTCGCTGTTCCACGCGAGGTCGGGCCTGGAGCGCATGATGCTGGAAGCTGACGGCAGCATTCTTGCCGCCGGCAGCAGCTATATCTACCGATTGAACGCAAGTGGCACCCTGCTTCAATCCCACCGGGTAACCTCGCCACTGGACCTGTTGCGTACCCGTGATGGCACCCTCTACACCACCGCCAGCAACGGCCAGTTGTTCGCCATTGATGGCAACTGGACGGAACGCCAGGTCGCCAGCGGCCTCAACAGTCCATCGGACATCGCACTGGATGAGAGCGGCATGGTGTACGTGGCCGACTCAAACCGTGGCGTGGTGACCCGACTCGACGAGAACGGAGCCATTGAACTGGTATCGGCGGGCCTGAGTCAGGCACGCGCCCTGCTGTTCGACGCCAGCAATGCGCTGCATGTTGCCTACGGCTCCGGCCAGCTGGCAGTCATCGACCCCGACGGCACACGTACTGAGCTGCCTGCAACCCCCCGAGTGGGTCCCTTTACGGCTCTGGCGCAGACCACCGGCAAGGATGTCTATGCCCTTGCACCGAGCCAGAAAAGTCTCCTGCAACTGATGCTGTCACCGACCAGCGTCACCCAGCCAGGTCAGGTCGTGTACTCGGGATCGACGAGCATCTCCGGTCTGGGTCTGGATGGCGCTGCCGTTTCGGTGGACTTCGGCGAATGGGTACCTGAGCTTGCGGGTGACTACCTACTGGAAGTCCAGCTCACCGACAACACGGTCGGGGGTACCCTCCGCAACACGCTGCACGTCGGACCCAACGCCGAGGCCACCCTGTCTCTGGCTCGGAACGACGTGCTGCCCGGCGACCGCAGCGTGGGTGGACAGCTGACCGTCATCGGTGCCGACTCCACCAGCATCACCCAGATCGACCCGACCGGTGCCACGCTGGCCGCCTCGTCCTATGCCTACGGCCGCGCCATTGCCGCCGATTCGAAGGGCAACATCTTCGCTGCCGACACCAACCGTATCGTGAAGATCACGCCGGACGGCCAGCTGAGTGACTTCATCACCGGTCTTTCCGTCGGAAACGGCATGGCCGTGGACTCCGACGACTTTCTCTATACCGTCAGCGGTGGCAACGTCGCCAAGCTCTCGCCGGATGGCGCCGTGGTGGCGCAATACGTGGTGCCAGGGACCGCCCAGGCCGTGGCGCTGGATTACGCGGATACCCTCTATGCCGTGACCTCCAGCAACGTTCTGCTGCGCATCAACCAGGATGACGGCAGCTACCAGACGGTCACCTCCGTCGGTCTCAACAGTCCCAGGGGCCTGACCATCGACGCCTACGGCTATTTCTATGTCCTGAACTCGAGCAACACGATCATCCGCATCACCCCGGACGGCTCCACGACGGCGCTTTACTTCGACGAGGCACGCTTCGAATACGAGGGCGTCAACGTTGTCGCCGACTGCTCCAACAACCTGCTGTTCGCGCCGATTTCGCTACCGCCCTTCAAGACCGGCGGCGAGGAAGACATCATCGTGCAGCTGGTGGGCGATACCGGCGAGGTGCGGCAGATACTCTACGGACCATCCATCGACAAAACACTGACCGATATCGACGTGCTGTTCTATGACCGCTTCGGCAAGCGCCTGCTCATGTGGGGCGACGTCTATGGCGGCAAGATCTTCTCCTTCCCGCTGAAGTGCGGTGGCATTGATGCCGAGGCGCATGTCGTCGCCCGCGCCGATGTGGACCTGTCCAGCACCGACCCGGCACCCGACAAGACACTGCAACGCAACGATGGCCTCATCGAATATGTCTGGTCGCTGGAAGAAGTCGATCATCGCGGCAGCACCATAGCGATGAACCTGCTGTTCAAGGGTCTGCAAGAGGGTGAGACGCGCCCGATGCTGCAGGAGGCCTTCCTGGCCTACGACAACAGCTTTGCCCCGGGAGAGACCATCACGGTGCCGATCCCGATCCCGGAACTGTTCGCCTCGAGCCAGATGGCCATCACGCCGCTGCTGCCGGGTGACAGCTTCGGACCGAACACCCTGTTGCCGATCATGGCACGGGTCGAGAATGGCGGGGAGCTCCCCTTCAATGGCAGCATCGAGCTCGGCATCCTCGATGGCCGTGGGCAGGTGGTCGAGGCACTGGCGCCGATAACAGTCGATCAGCTGGCGGGCACCATGAGCGGCGACTTCACGGCGCAATGGAATACAGGTGCCACCTTCAGTGGCGACTACGCCGTGCAGGCCCGCCTGTTGAACGAGACCGGTACAGAAGTCGCCACTGGTATCACGTCATTCAGCATCGTCACCGGCTCCGCCCCGGGCACGAGCCTGATCGGGCTCTCGCTCACGAGCGACCGTGCCATCTATCAGGCATGGGACAATGCCGATCTGTCCATTGCCGTATCCAATAACGGCACCAATGCCAACAGCAGCACGGGGAGCGTGGATCTTCAGGTTCGCGACCCGGCCGGTAGTGTCATTCATACGGCCAGCTATCCGGTGCCCGAGATGTTGCCGGGAGGCCGCAACACCCATGCCGATCGCCTGGCCCTGGTGGATGCACCCGCCGGCCAGTATGCGGTCACGGCAGTGGTACACGATGCCACGGGGCAGGAACTGGCGCGTACCACCGTCGGCTTTGTGGTCGAGCGTAGCGCCGTGCAGGCATTGCAAGGCAGTGTGCAGGTCCAGCATGACCGGATCGAGCCCGGCATGACGAACACCTGTACCGAGACGATCGCCAACCGTGGCGCAGCGGACCTCACCGGGGTTAGCATCCTGCATCGCCTGGTCAACCTCGATACCGGAGAGGTTGTGGCCGAAGGCAGCCGAGTGGTGGACATCGCGGGTGGCGAAACCATCAGCACCACCGAGGTCGTGGACAGCTCCACCCTGCCCGCCGGCGGCTATGCCTGCCTGCTAAGCACCGAGATTTCCGGCAACACCGCTGACCTGGCGCAGGATACCTTCCAGGTCCTCCAGCCGCCGGTACGCATCGAGGGCGACATGCAGCTCGGCAATCGCGGCCGGCTACTCGTACTGCTGGACGGGGATCGACGCAAAAAGTCGCATGAGCACAAAGATGAGCATCACGATGACCGTTCGCGTGCCGCATGTATCGCAGATACGCAGCTGTCGCTTGCCACAGCCTACGGCCAGCCGCTTGCCATCGGCTCGCGGCTGGATGTCGAGTTGCTGGACCGGCACGGAACCTTGCTCGACAGCGAATGGGCGGAGGTCCAGACCGGGGCGTCGAACGCCAATCACAACGCCGGCAGTAGCCGCATGGACCTGGCCATCGACCATCTCGACGCCACGCGCCTCGATCTGGCCGTTGGCTACGACGGCGACGGCAAGGGCTGCCCACCGCACCCCGTCCAGGTTCGCCTGACCGTCTGGCAGAACGGCGCACTGCTGCCC
>OMKS01003266.1_pt1 | contig 13033 bp, 13 predicted proteins | sample 1674721 | NCBI WGS metagenome assembly OMKS01 (sample SAMN06264996, study PRJEB25208) | sediment metagenome | isolation source: hot spring sediment | place: USA: California | collected 2014-09-02 | reverse complement strand
TTATAATTCATTCTTTCAACCAACAAAGAGACGCCTGCTTCTATATAAAGCCTTTCTCCCGGTAAATACGCTTTTATCCCCAAAACGCACCCGTAATTCGTACGCTCTATTCCATAATCGATGAAAGCGTATTCATGAACAATAATATCATTGTCAGCAATTAAATCAAGGTCTGAAAGTTCTCTTAATTTATTTTTTAATGTACCCTGATTTCGTTCGACGAAAATCTCGCCATAAAAATTAAAACGTGACCAGAAAGTCGGCCATTGTCTTCCCAGTACGAACTGATAGCCCCATTCGGGTGCCCAATCATCATCGGCGAGGGTAATATAATTCAAACCTGCTCCTAAATAAAAACTGGCGTTCGAAAAATCGATAAACGACAAGGAAAATATGGTAACCAAGATATATATATGCTTTTTCATGAATCTCTCCAATTCGTTTGAGACATTGAATCTCATACTAATTTTCTTTTTCTTCTCCCTTTCGTTTTCTCTCTACAATATTTTCTCTTGCGTTTTTTCTTTCCAGACTCCTCACGATGAAATAATTACAGATCGCCCCAAACGGGAGTCCAATACATCCGCCAATGAAAGCAGGACAAATTGTACTAAAATCAGCCTGAGTACCGGTTAATCCCACAGCGATTCTACCTCCGATTAAAAATCCAAACATTGAACCCATTATGATCGACCCTGCTTTTTCTTTCACGCCGAATTGCATCTCCTTTCGAATTTCTTCTTCAGTCACTACCACTTCTAATCTATCTTTTTGCACAACAGTTTGATTTATGCCCTTCTCATTTTCTCCCCTCCGCCCATGCATCGGTGCGGCGCAAGAGAAAAACAGGGAAAGAATCAACACAAAACAGATCGCTTTCCGAACGACAACGGGGTATTGAATGCTCATCCTGTATCCTCCATTCTGAAGCAACCCGAACCGAATTCACTCAGCGCAATGGACAACCGGCAAAGGCATTTGAAACTTTTCCGCCAAAGCAAGACATCCTTGACCACCCAATCATCGTGGTGCCAAAGTCGTATACTGAGAGATGTGTAGTGCGAGATGTGTAATGCGAGATGTATTTTCCGAGAGAATCTTATGCAAAACAAATGAAAAAGTCAAGCATTTTTGAAATATTATAAATTTGCAAAACGTACTATGATAGCAAGGAATTGTTCATTGTTGCAGGCGTTGGTTCGTGGATTGACACCCGTCGCGCCCCCGCCGCGGCGGGGCGCGTGGATCGAAACGACTGCTGACGGTACCCTTATGATTCCCTGAATTGAAACCAGACAAGGTATATGATTGTAAAAGAATGGCAGGCCGCGTTTCAGGGGATCCCGTGAATGGAAACACCCTGAAACGGATCCCTTTCAGAAGCATGATCCATGCCGGAGAGAGATCGGCAACGTTTTTTTCAATCCATCAGGACGAGGCACCCATGCAGACGGAAATTCTGGCGACCATCGGACCGGCTTCCGCGGATTTGCTGGAAGCCATGTACCGGGCCGGACTCTCCGGAATCCGGCTGAACAGCTCGCACAGCGACGCGCAATTCCAATCCCGCATCATCGCCCTGTCGAGGAAAATCCGCCCTGAAGCCTATATCGTGTTCGACATCAAAGGACCCAAGATCCGCATCGGTGATCTGCCCGAGCCCCTTTCGGTACGGGCGGACATGACGGTGACGCTGCGCACCGATCTGACGCCTCCCCCGGATTCGGAATATCCCGCGGTCGCCGATTTCTCCCGGGGCATACCGGTCACCCTCCCCGAACTCGACCGCCATATCCTGCCGGGACACAGGCTCCTCGTGGATGACGGGTATGTCGGGCTGTCCGTGACGGAGGTCCTTCCCGGGCGGATCCATTGCACTGTCCTGTACGGAAACGAGATTCGTTCACGCAAGGGACTGAACCATCCGGACACCGTCGTGCCGTTTCCCTACACTATGCCCCACGACGAACCCCTGATCGAGTTCGCCGTGGCGCAGGAGGTCGATTACATCGCGGATTCCTTCACACGGAACGCCGAAGACGTCCTCGAGCTGAAGTCGCGGCTGAAAGACACAGGCGTCCGGGTCATCGCAAAGATCGAGAATCCGGAAGGGGTCCGGTCCTTCGACGGGATCCTGGGCGTCGCGGATGCGATCATGATCGCCCGGGGGGACCTGGGCGTCGAAATGGATCCCTGGCTGCTTCCGGAACTCCAGAAGGAGATGATCGAGAAATGCAATGCCGCGGGAAAACCCGTGATCACGGCCACACAGATGCTCGAATCCATGATCGACAACCCTTACCCGAGCCGGGCCGATGTGAGCGATATCGCCAATGCCATTTACGACGGCACGGATGTCGTGATGCTTTCCGGGGAGACTTCCGTCGGCAAATATCCGGTCCGGTGTGTCGAAATCATGCGAAGAGTGGCGTGCGAAGTGGAGCGAGCCGCGCGATACCGTACGAAGAAAAAACGTGTGAATCCATTGGCAATCCACGATTGAACCCGGAACGATCGTCCCCGGAAAGAAACGGAACCTCCGGATCGTCCGACGGGATCACGCCCTCCGCCGGAGCACGATCAGCGACAGGTCGTCCCGGAGCCGGGCGTTTCCGGCGAAGGTGTGGATCGCGGCCAGGATTTTTCGTCCCGCCGCCTCCGCGGTTTCATGCATAAAAAAAGCGTTCCGGCCTGTTCCGACGGAACGCTGAAACAAACCGGATGCGAGCGCATCAAACCGATTCCACGGATTTGATTTCGGGCAGCGCCTCCCTGACCGCGCGTTCGATGCCGGCCTTGAGGGTCATCTGCGACATGGGACAGCCGGCGCATGCGCCGCGCAGCCGCACCTTGACGACGCCGTCTGTCACGTCCACGAGTTCGACGTCCCCGCCGTCGGCCATGAGTGCCGGACGGACTTTATCCAGAACGGCCTGTACTTTTTCCTTCATCGGATCGGCTCCTTTTTGTCTGTTGATGGTTATTCCGTATTCCCAAGTAAGAATATTTTCCAAGAAAGGCAAGTGAAAAATGATTCCGTCACCGCCCCGCGTGGAGGCCCTGCCTCAGCCCCGCGTTTCGGAGGCGGGTTTCGACTTCCTGTAGAATCCGCGTCTTTGGGCGGTTCCATTTCGGTGCGATCAGCAGGCCGGTGCGGATGTCGCCCACGAGCCGGTGGATGACCGTTTTCCGATCGATCAACGGAATCAGGGTCACGAGCAGGTCGGCATATTCCTCCTCCGTGAACACGCGGACCCGGCCATGCCGGTACCAGTTTGCGAGCACGGTGCCCGCGACGACCTGCAGGTGATGGATCTTGACGCCGTCCACGTTCAGCCGGTTCAGCGCCCCGACGGTGTTCCGCATGTCCTCCACGGTCTCGCCGGGCAGGCCGAGGATGATGTGGGCCACGCTCCGGATCCCGGGATGCCGACCGATGCGGAGGACGGCGTTCTCGAACGCGGCGAAATCATGGCCCCGGTTGATCAGACGGAGGGTCTCGTCTTTCGCGGACTGGAGCCCCAGTTCGACCCAGACCATCCTGCTCCGGGCGATTTCGTCCAGTATCCCGAGATGCATGTCGTCCAGGCAGTCCGGCCGGGTGGCGATCGAGAGGCCGACGATATCATCCGGAAATTCCAGGACGGCGCGCCACCGGGATTCGAGCGAGACAGGTTCTCCGAGTGTGTTCGTGCCGGTCTGGAAATAGGCGATGAATTTTCCCCGAAACCCCCGTCGGTGCGCGGCGGCGAGGGCCTCGGCAATCTGATCCCGCACCGGTTTTTCATGTGGACCGGCGTCGCTGAATCCCGATTCGTTGCAGAAAACGCAGCCGTCCTCCGGCGTCCGGCGATGTGGACAACCCGGATGCGCATGCAGGGCGAGTTTTCGGACGTCGCATGCGAACCGGCTTCTCAGGTAGTCTTTCAGGCTGTAATACGTTTGGGACATGAACGTGTCACCGGTCCGCCTGGAAATCCGGCCCTGTTCCTCTACTGTGTCGCATGACCGAAGCATCCGGATCCGTCCGCATCGCCGCGCGATGCCACGCCGCAATCTTGTCCGTCATCCGTGTTTCATTCCCGTCTTGAGTCCATCATCGCGCGTGAGCATGATCCATGATCGGGGATAGACCGCCGTCTCGGCGATCCGGTCGTGCAGGGCCTGACGTTTCTCTCCGAACGCCATCATGTATCCCGGACCCGAGGCCAAAACGGCGATGAGGCTTAATACGCCGAAAGACGGGCTGCGGAACAGGGCGGCGAGCGCGGCCAGAATCACGCCCAGGTTTTTTACCACGGCACGCAGGACGAGTCCCGCGCGGTCGGCCGGTCGTCCCGATTCATGCCGGATCCCGATCTTCAGGAATCGTTTACCGGGCGATGCGCCGGTGACGGCCTCCATGCAGGCGGCGGCGGTCAGGCCGATCAACCCGCCCAATGAGAACGCAAGGAGGATGCCGTAAAAAACAGCCAGCCCGCCCATTCCCTCCAAGTCGCCGGATGCGGCCAGCCGTTGGGTTAAACGGGCCCTGAAAAGCGGTCCGAGCAGGAGGGCGGTCACGAAACCAAAGATCGTCGCAAGCGCCGTGTCGGCCATGAAGGCCCGATAACGCAGGCCGATGTCGGTCCGGGAACGGAGCAGACGTTCCTGAGGCGACAGCAAAACGTCTTCCGTGAAAACAGGCGGACCCGGGGTTTGGTTCGTACCCTGTTGCGGACTGTCCATCATCGGAAATGGCTTTTCCTCTGGGATTCAATCACGATCGGTTCTACGCTCCTTTCCGGGATACCGGGATGCTCCGATTCATGCCAACACGCGGCTCAGTCCGGATACCGGAACAGATAGGTCAGTTGCGTGCGGCGCCATCCCAGGTTCCGGTAAAACCGGAGCGCCGTTTTATTGTTCCGGTCGGTCAGAAGCTGGAAGCGTTTCGCGCCCCGGGTGGTTCCCCATGCTTCGACCGCTTCCATCAGACGCCTTCCGATTCCCCGTCCCCGGAAGGATTCCTCCACGATAAAATCCTCGACGAGAAGCACGCATCCGCCCTCGGCCGTCGAGAGCAGCAGCTGTCCCGCGCACATGCCGACGATCCGTCCCAACTCTTGCGCCACGAAGATAGTACGCGTCTCCGGCGCATCGAGCATGCGCTGGATGCCGAATTCGAGCCGGGAAGCATCCGGCCGGAAGTCCGGTTCGCCCGATACCAGCTCGCAGAGGAGGCGGACCAGGTCGTTCCGGTCGTCCCATTCGGCCTCACGGATCAGGATTGTCTCAGCCATGGTATTCCCCGGTCTCTTTTTTCATCACACAGATTCGTTTCGTATCCTGATACACACATCGCAGCCGACTTTGTTCCGCCATTCTCATCAGCGTGGCGGGCCGGAAAAAGGAGATGTGGGTCGGGTCGCGGCGGTACCACCAGTCCGTTATCCCGGAATCGCCCGGATGGAACAGCGTCATGAGCGCCAAAAGGCCGCCGGGATTCAGCAGACCGGCCAGGTGGCCGGCCGTTCCGGCCGGATCGGAAAGGTGCTCGAATACCTCGGTCGCCGTGATCAGGTCGTAGGTTTTCAGGCGGTACGCCGCATCCGGGGCGAAAAACGGATCGTAGACAGTCACGTCCGTGCCCTCTGCGGCGAGCAGTGCGGCGAGCACGGGTCCGGGGCCGCAGCCGAAATCGAGCGCGGTCCGGATTTCCGGATGGTGGGGACGTACGGCCCGGTCGATGAATTCCCGAAACATACCGACATAACCCGGATTGTCCGGGGTGTTCTCATGCTTTTCGTAATGCAGCCGTTCCGCCGCCTCCGGAATACGCGCGGACTCGTCCATGAACACGAATTCGCAATCCGGGCAGGCATAATAATCACGTCCGAACTGTGCGTCATGGAGGGTGCGGGTCTCCGACCGGCATATCTTGCACAGGGGCTGGGTCAGGATTCATTCCTTTCCGGAAGTTGATTGATCTTTGCAAACCACTGGCTTTGCCAGTGGTTCACGATCTGAAACGGGTCGGCACTAAACGTGCCTTCTTTTGCTCGCGGCCTTTGGCCGCAATCAAAAGTCACCGGCTTTGCCGGTGGTCGTTTATTGTATCCGCAAACAATGTAAAGAAAAAATGGACAGGATGCCAGCCTGTTTCGCGTGTTTTTTGTGAGGTTGATGGATCCGGATGACAGGACGCCATCCTGTTTTGCCGGCAGGACATCACTCCGGCAAACACCTATCCATGCAATGTTCTGGGGACGATTTTCGTGTTGCGGGATTCCTGCGGCGGATGGCCGTCCGATTTACCAAAACCGAGATTTTTCTTGTGTTTGACGGTTTTTTTTATTATCATTAACAAATAGTAATCAGCCTTGGGGGAGCAAATCGCTTTTCGTTCGGACATGCTCCCGTCGGTATCTCACCACAGCAATGATTTTCTGAAGATCAGGCGCGGTTGAACAGACAGTCTGAGAAATGGAGGGCGATGATGAAAAAGCTGTTCGTTTGTCTGCTGACGGGGTTCATTTTGCAGGGAGCCGTTCAGGATGTGATCGCCGACGGCGCCATCATCAAAGTGCAAAACGACCTGGTTTTGATTGATACGGATCAGGGCGTCGGAAAGATCGGAGATGTGCTTCCCGTATACCGGCTGACGGCCAGTGGTTGGGAAAACGTGGGCGATGTCGAGATCGTGAAATTCGCCCAGGGCCGGGCCGCCGGCCGGATCGTGCGCCAGAGACGGGGGATGGCGGTCGCTCTCAACGATATCGTCAAGCTCGAACATGTGGAGAAACCGACACCTTCCACCCCGGTCAGGCCACGGACCCCTGTCGAACCCAGATCGCCCTCCCTCTCGATCGGTATCGGTCTGCCGTATAACCAGATCGGCGGCGATTTCGACGGCGTACGGGTGGCACGCCAGTCCGGAAAGATCGCGGGTAATGCGCCGTTCTTTGTACCCGATTTCAGCGGTTATGCAGGTATTCTGGGCTGGATCGAGTTTGGATTCACCGAGAATCTGCGACCCCTCGGCAGCATGCGCGTCAGCTACACCTATTCACAACATCGGGGAAGCTGGAAAGGTCCCGAGAACGTTTTTTTCAGGGAATATCGGCCCAACCAGGAACAGGAAAGTCTTGACGGCATCAAAACACACTATCACAAATTGTCTATCAATGCATTGTTCGATCTCTACAGGGCCAACGGCTTCAGGCTGATGCCCGCACTCGGGATTCACTGGGAAATCATGCGCCTGAAGAATGTCGCCATCCATTACATCGATCCGGGCAGTCCGTATGCAGATCCCCATCCATTCGCCGCTGTCGTCATGGGGCCGGAACAGATCTATGATTACAGAGGAAATTCCCCGAACCAGTGGCTGTACAACTATGTCATGGGTGTGGATATCGGTTTCGATGTGGCCTATCAAATCAGTTATGAACTGGGATTTGATGTGGGACTGCGTTACAATCTCCTGAGCAACGTCCTGCCGGTGGACGGACGGGTCTACGCAGAAGACGGATCGGTCACGGATCGTCTGAAAACCAATACACTCAGCATATTCGCGGGGTTTTCCTATACGCTCGATCTGTACCGGCTGATGAAATAATTCCCGCATCGCACCCGGTCCCGCGGGGCCGGGGTGTCGCGCCGCGTCTCCGAATGGCGGGCATTGTGTCTTTCAGGGCTCTCCGGGATCCAGAAAATTCCGGAGAGCTTATTGTTTCCCGGTCAGGCGAACGAATCCTGACGGATGAACTCCCTCCCGTCCTTCATGTCGGAATCAGGGCCTCAGGCTTACTATTTGCCCCCGGTGAAAAAATACGACGTACAGAATCCTTCCGTCTCCCGTTATCCGAAAGAGTGGAGGACCCTGAGTCCTGACAAAAAGAATGTGGGGTGAGTTTTACTCCCTGATATCTGTTCTTCGGAGGGTGAATTTCTATACCCGACTGAGCTTGGACGCCAGTGATGCGGCGGCATACTCTTCGGCGAGCGACTCGATCAAGGCTTTAACCGAGGTGATTTCATCCACCCGCCAGGCGTTGGCCCCGGCGAAGGCGAAGCCATGATCCAAATTGCCTTTCTGAGCCTGAGTCAGAGCCAGGGCGATGCAGTACGGCGATTCATCCAATTCACAGGTTCTCAGGCATTTCCAGGGACAGTGGAACGGCTTTTTGATCCCGGCCGACACCTCGTCCAGAAAGGCATTTCGGATGGCCCTTCCCGGAAGCCCGACCGGACTTTGGATGATGACGATATCTTCTTCTCTGGCGTCGACATACGCCTGTTTGAATTTGATGTCCGCATCGCACTCGTACGTGGCCACAAACCGGGTGCCCATCTGCACACCCGCGGCGCCCAACCGCATCAGGTTGAAGATATCCTCCCCGGTATAAATCCCCCCGCCGGCGATCACGGGAATGCTTTTGCCGAATTCCTGTTCGTAGGGGATGACCACGCTCAAGACTTCGGGGACGATTTTTTCCAGTGTGAAACCGGGATCGTCGATCTGTTCCCGCCTGAATCCGAGATGCCCGCCGGCCAGCGGGCCTTCGACCACCAGACCGTCCGGAATGTGCTGAAACCTTTTTTTCCAGAAATTGAATATCACCTGAACGGCTTTCGCCGATGAGACGATCGGGACGATTTTCGTCGACAAGGCTCTGAGCCTGTCAGGCGGCAGGGCGTCCGAAAATTTCAACGGCAGGCCCGCGCCGAGAAAGAGAAAATCCACGTTCTCTTCCAGCGCCCCTTCCACCAGGTCGTCATAATCGGAGAGGGCGACCATGATGTTCGCGCCGATGAGGCCGTTCGTCTTCTCCCGTGCCGTCCTGATGACCTTTTTAAGCGCCCGTTTGTTGGCGTCCCGATAATGCGTATGGGAGTCCGGTTCTTTCAGGCCGAGTCCGACCGCGGAGATGACACCGATCGCCCCTTCCTCGGCCACGGCCGCGGCCAGTTTCGCCCCCGAGATGCCCACGCCCATCCCTCCCTGAATAATCGGAATCCGCGCGGCGGCGTCTCCGATTCTGAGTGTCGGCATTGTATGAATGGCCATGATCGACTCCTTTGTGGTCTATTCAATCAAACCGGTGATGATTTGAGATTATAATTCCTCGGTGATGCGGCGGAAATGAAAACCGTAAATCGACATCGTGATCGCCAATGCGAATTTACGGGGATGGTGGAACAGGCTGAAAAAGAAAAGTTTCCAGTAATATCGCTTTCCTCTTTCGAGAATACCGAGAATCCATATGGATTTCAACAATGCATGAATGTCAGAGAAGGTCACCCTGACCTTCATGCCGGGGAAGGGGCGAAACTCGCGGACAAACGTTTTAACCCGTTCGTAATACGCCTTCTGGGAATAGATGGTCCTCATGATTTTCCTGTATCCCTCGCTCAGCCTTTTAGAAGACATTTTCGGGATGAAGTTCGTCGAGCCGTCCATGTTGTCGCCGCTCATCACCCCGAGCAGCCGGTCTTCGTTTTTCAATCTCCGGAAGAGTTTCGTTCCCGAGGGGGCGTTCAGGATTCCGACCATGGCCGTCACGATCCCGCTTTTTTGGATAAAGCGTATCTGTTTTTCGAAGATGGCCGGCGGATCATGGTCGAATCCCACGATAAAACCGCCGGAAACCCGGAGCCCTTTTCGCTGAAGCTCCCGGACCAATACGACCATGTCGCGATTGAGGTTTTGTGACTTCCCGCATTCGGCCAGGCTTTCATCATTGGGGGTTTCGATGCCGATGAATACATGCTCGAAACCGGCCTCGACCATCATTCCGACGAGTACGTCATCGTCCGCCAGATTCATGGAAACCTCGGCTGTGTACCGGAAGGGGAATTTCCGGGCTTCCGACCATCCGATGAGGGCGGGCAGCAGTTCTGTTTTGAATTTTTTCTTGTTTCCGATCAGGTTGTCGTCCACGATAAAGACCGGTCCCCGCCATCCGAACCGGTAGAGCGATTCCAGTTCGGCCAGAAACTGTTCCGTCCCTTTCGTGCGCGGTTTGTGTCCGTTGAGCAGGGTGATATTGCAGAATTCGCAATCGAAAGGGCATCCCCGGGAATACTGTATGCTCATACTCGCGTATTTCTTCTTTTCAAGCAAATTCCACCGGGGAACGGGCGTTTTTTGAAGATCCGGGAAGATTCCCGAAGAATATATCCGTTTGGCCCGTCCGGCCGCCAAATCCCTCAGGAAGCGCGGAAGCGTGATCTCGGCTTCATTTAAAATCAGATGATCGATGTCCGGAAAGTACTCCGGCTCGGTCGTCACCATGGGCCCGCCGGCCGCCACCTTCACGCCGGATAAGCGGCAGCGCAGGGCCACTTCGTGAAACGATTTCCGCTGTACATTCATTCCGGTCAGGAAGACGAGATCGGCCCATTCCAGATGCTTCGTTTTCAGAGGACGGACATTCATGTCGACGAGCCGGACTTCCCACTCCTTGGGAAGCAGGGCCGCCACGGTCAACAGACCGAGAGGGGGTTCGGATGATTTTTTCGAAATGAATCGCAGCGCATTCCTGAAACTCCAGAATGTGCAAGGCGTTTCGGGGTTTATCATTAAAATTCGCATGGTTTTCTCCCCTGTTTTGTTCAGATCCTCCATGCAATCCGATCATAATTTGCTTTTATCTTCGATCTAAATTTCATATCATAATATACAGAATCCATTTTGTCCCGTTTGTAAAAGTAATGTAAAAGCCGGCATCGCGATCATGATACGTCCGCACTCGTTTATTTATCACATTTTCATCTTTGTCCTTGCTCAGATCGCCTGGCTGGTCTTGCTGGGGATATGGATTTACCGGTATGTGTCGAATTACATCATCTTCAGCAAGGTGGACGACAGGCTGTCCGCCCAGATCCTATCCGAAGGACGTAATGTTTTTATCCTCGTGGGCGGCCTGATTCTTCTGGTGATGGTGTCTCTCGCCATGTCGCTGCTCTTCCATCGCCTGATCATGCAGTTCAATCTGACGCGGCTTTACGATAATTTTATCGCCAATATCACCCATGAGCTCAAATCCCCGCTGGCGTCGATTCAGCTTTCTCTCGAAACCCTGAGCCTGCATAAACTTCCCAGATCCCAACAACAGGAATTCATAAGCATGATGCTCCGGGATTCCTGCCGCCTGAATTATCTGATCAACTCCATCCTCGAGATCCCCGCAATCGAGCATAAGAAAATTGCCCACAATTACCGGATTTTTCAAATCGAACCCCTGATCCATGAGTTGATCCTTGAAGCGAGGGAGCAGTTCAATCTGTCCGGAGACAGGATCCGGATTGAAGGAGGCGCTTCCTGTGAATGCGTCATCGATCGCGATGCGTTCAGAATCGTCCTGAACAATTTAATCGACAATTCGATCAAATACACCACCGGTCCGGTTCATATCGTGCTGACACTGAACCGTTTCGCGAAGCGGTTCACGCTTGATTTTTCCGATCAGGGGATCGGCATCCCGGTCGAGGATCAAAAAAGGGTATTCGAAAAGTTCTTTCGTATTCATGACCAGAACAGTCCCAATGTCAAGGGGACGGGGTTGGGACTTTACTGGGTCAGGGAGATCATTCGTTATCACGGGGGAAAGATATCCATCACGAGCAAAGGCCGGGGCAAGGGAACGACTTTTCACATCGAATTGCCCCTTTATCCGATTTCAAAAAAACGGCATATTCGAAACCTGCTGAAGATCGCCCGAAAGCGGCAAGACAAGGACAGCTTCGATGGACAGTGAAAAAGGGAGCCGGATTCTTCTGGTCGAGGACGAGGAGAGCCTCGCCGTCGGCCTGGAATATAATCTCACAAGCGAAGGGTATGAGGTGACCCGGGCCGGAGACGGCAGGCAAGCCCTTGAAATCCTAAAAAAACAGACATTTGATTTGATTGTTCTGGATGTCATGCTGCCTTATAATGACGGATTCGAGGTGGCCGAAATCATTCGGGAGGATTCACCGCAACTGCCCATCCTCATGTTGACGGCGCGTACGGCGTCCAGGGACCGCATTCACGGGCTCGAAGCCGGCGCGGATGATTATCTGACCAAACCCTTCCATCTGAAAGAATTGCTGCTCCGAATCCAGGGCATGCTCAAACGAAGTCAATGGTATCAGGAACTGTCCAGGGAGAATCCGGTTTTTCGCTTCGGAAAGAATGAAGTCAATTTTGAGAATCTGATTTGCACGAACGGCAGACAGAAATTCCGCCTGACTGCCCATGAAGCCATCATCCTGAAATATCTCATCCATCACAAAGGGAAAATTGTCTCGCGGAAAGAACTCCTCGAAAAGGTATGGAATGTTCGCAGCGATGTGGAGACGCGAACCATCGATAATTTTATCGCACGGTTACGGAAATATTTTGAACCGGTCCCGAAAAAACCGATCTATTTTAAAAGCGTTCGGGCTGCCGGATATCTGTTTTCAGATCAATAAAAGCGGAAGCCGTGAATCCAGATGGGCCGGTCCATTATATCCAACAAAAAAACAGTTGATATTTTCCGTTCTTTGTAATAATATTAACGGCAAGTTTTCAAGACGATGCATATCGAACCCGGCAACCGGCACGTTCATGAGGTATTTTTTTCATCGTACGGAACGCGTGTCCTTTTAAATCGGACGGCGGAATAAATCCATTTGCGGACTCGCCGGGATTTTGACAACAACCGAAACGCCACCCATCCGAGGAGTCAGAATGCCCAAAAGAACAGATATCCATAAAATCATGATTATCGGATCCGGTCCCATTGTGATCGGTCAGGCCTGTGAATTTGATTATTCAGGAACGCAGGCCTGCAAGGCGCTCCGGTCGCTCGGGTATGAGATCGTCCTGGTCAACTCGAATCCCGCCACCATCATGACCGATCCGGGTCTGGCCGACGCCACATATATCGAACCCCTGGATGTCGCATACCTGACGGATATCATCGAAAAAGAAAAACCGGACGCCCTGCTTCCGAATCTGGGGGGGCAGACCGGTCTGAATCTGACGTCCCGGCTCCATCAGAAAGGCGTTCTGGAGAAATAC
>OMKS01003263.1_pt1 | contig 13042 bp, 8 predicted proteins | sample 1674721 | NCBI WGS metagenome assembly OMKS01 (sample SAMN06264996, study PRJEB25208) | sediment metagenome | isolation source: hot spring sediment | place: USA: California | collected 2014-09-02 | reverse complement strand
GGTCTCGTGGGCTCGGAGATGTGTATAAGAGACAGTCTCTATGGTGAGGACAGAAGGAAGAAATACAGCAATATTTACCATATCGTGCATGAGCCAGGTACCAAACAAGAGAATTGTCGTTGAGGTTTGGGCTATTCTCCAAAAAGCCGACTTACGATTTTTTTGATCATTATCTTTAACCTTAAAATATTTGAGTACAAATTCTACACTCAGCCATATAAAAAATGCTGAAATAAAAGAAACTAAATATCAGGCTGCTGATTTAATTACTATTTCTCAAAATAGATTCGAGGTAGAAAATATTGAAAGCATAAGAAGTGATGTAGAAACCGGAAGTCAACGAAATCTTGTAAGAAAAACAAGTATAAGTGGGAATATAGGTATATACCATTCGATGTCCATCTCAGCATAGCCTTTTGCAAATATTCTTCCATATGTTATATCGCCATTATTAACTAGAAATCAATACCACAACACTGAGAGTAAAATAATGGCAACTCAACTGTAAAGGTATTTCCAAGATATATCCCTATTAGAGTGAATATAGGTCATAAGTGTTTGGACTGCATCGTTTCATATAACAGCGTAGGCTGCGAGGGAAAAGCCTATTGCGGCCCACACATTTCCTATGAGAATCCAAAGTAAAATGGTAAATAACATATAAAAAGTAAGTCCAATCTGAATATGTGGGTTTCTAAAATCAGATATTACATCATATTTTGCCTTTGGGGTTTTATCCATACAGATATTTTTAAAAATAATAAATAGAGAATATAAAAATCCTCTAATAAACTACACATCCAAGTTCTTCACAGACTTCGCTCGTGACTGAATGAACTTACGTCGAGGGGCAACTTCTCCACCCATAAGTATTTTAAATATCTCATCAGCTGCTTGAGCATCATCGACTGATACTTGGTACATCTTGCGAGATTTCGGATCCATGGTTGTTTCCCAGAGTTGTTCTGGGTTCATTTCCCCAAGCCCCTTGTATCGTTGTATATTATCTCAGATGATGCCCTGCTCAGATATAATAGCCTCTTTTTGCTCTTCATTATACGCATACCAGGACTGCTTTCCTTTTGAAAGTTTATAGAGTGGTGGTTGCGCAATATAGAGATATCCGCCACTGATAACCTCTCTCATATATCGAAAGAAAAATGTCAGAAGGAGTGTGCGAATATGCGCCCCATCAACATCCGCATCCGTCATAATAACGATGCGATGATAGCGAAGTCTCGAGATATCAAAAGTTTCCCCGATAGAAGTTCCAAGTGCGATGATCATATTTTTTACTTGTTCGTTTCCAAATATCTTGTCTATACGTGCTTGCTCGGTGTTGAGTATTTTTCCTCTCAGTGGAAGTATCGCTTGTGTTTCTCTGTCTCGTCCTTGTTTTGCAGAACCTCCCGCAGAGTCACCCTCGACGATGTAGAGTTCTGAGTTTTTTGGGTCTTTGCTCGAGCAGTCCGCGAGCTTTCCTGGAAGGGTCATTCCCTCAAGCGCTCCTTTGCGTATAACCGTGTCGCGAGCAGCTCTCGCCGCAAGGCGTGCGCGTGCTGCAAGCTTTACTTTTTCACAAATTGCTTTTGCACTTGTTGGATTTTCCTCAAGAAAATCAGCAAAAGCTTCTGCAAACACGCTATCGACGGCTCCTCTTGCTTCTGCTGTTCCAAGTTTTGATTTTGTTTGACCTTCAAATTGCGGATCTATAACTTTAACAGAAAGTACGGCAACAAGTCCTTCAATTACATCTTCATTGGTAAGGTTTTGGTCTTTTTCTTTGAGAATCCCTTTATCACGAGCGTATTTGTTAATGGTTCGGGTAAGAGCAGTACGAAAACCAGTAAGATGTGTTCCTCATTCTGGAGTATGGATATTATTGACAAATGAGATGATATTATTGGAATAGTCCTTGTTGTACTGAAGTGAGACTTCAACAAGGATTTCATTTTTTTCTTTTTCTGCGTAAAATACCTCTCCTATCGCAGATTCATTTTTATTGAGAAAGTTTACGTAAGACTTAATCCCCCCTTCGAAATAATACCTATATCTCTCACCACTTCTTTCATCGATAAGCGTGAGAGTAACACCCTTTGTAAGATATGCTTGCTGACGAAGCCTATTTTTAATAGTCTTGTAATCAAACTCTGTGCTAATCTTAAATATGCTTGCATCAGGATAGAACTTTATAATCGTCCCGGTAGCCTGAGTTTCACCTAATACCGAGATATCTCCGTCAGAAACTCAGGTGGAAAATGACTGATAGTGAATCTTTCCATCTCTATGAATCCACGCCTCCATCTTAGTAGAAAGCGCATTTACAACGGAAGAACCTACTCAGTGAAGACCTCCGGAAACTTTATATCCACCTCATCCAAATTTTCCTCCTGCGTGCAAAACGGTTAATATGGTTTCGAGTGTAGACTTTCCTGTTTGCTTATGTTTTTCTACTGGGATACCGCGTCCATTGTCCTCTACGCTACACGCTCCATCAGCATGGAGTGTCACCGTAATAGTATCACAATACCCTGCCATCGCTTCATCGATCGAGTTATCTACGATTTCCCAGACTAGATGATGAAGTCCCCTTTCATCGGTTGAACCGATATACATTCATGGTCGTTTTCGTACTGGCTCGAGTCATTCAAGTACCTGAATATTATCTGCTCCATAGTTTTGTGTTGTTTGTGTCATGCATTTTGTTTTAAAAATATTCTACACTCTTACTATAATCAGCTTCAAAACAAGGTCAAATCTAAAAGACCCTTGGGGCGAGGGATTTTTTATCGTTTTTCTCAGGGGGAATTTTTGGGGAAATTTTAGTATTTTTGAAATTTTTATATTTTTTAAGAAAATATCTCAGAGACGAGAGTGGCTGAAAAATCTCAGAGAAGTGAAGTTTTTGGGTATTTTTTTGATGCTCTACTTCCCTTCCATATACCACACTCCATCCCAATTTTCATCAGGAGGTTTTTGAAGAAATGTCTGAGTTCGAGCTAAGAGTGTTTTTGCGGGACCAAATCACTCAGAACTGAGTTCGATAAAAAGTTCCTCTGCGCGCTTAAAGTCCCTTTTTCTGTAGAGCTCAAGAGCGTATTCATATTGTTCTTTTTGAACCAGAGGTTTTTGTGATATTTCTCACTCTTTTCACAGAAGCATATATATCTTTACTTCAATATCCTTTCCAAGAACCTTAATGCTATCAAGCTCACAGAATATAAACTCCTGAGAGGCTTGACGCATAAATGCTTCACTTACACAGATGTAGCTGTAGTAATATTTGTTGACTCACTCAAGCCTCGAAGCGAGATTTACCGTATCTCAGAGAGCAGTAAAGTTCATCTTTCTACCTGGGGCTCAAATGTTTCACACGATCGCCTCTCAACTGTGAACTCCACTTCGCACTCGAAGCTCTTGTCAGAATTTATGTTTCCATTTTTTCGAGAGTTGTTGTATCATTTTTTGTTGCTCCAGCAATGCCTCACAAATTTCATCTATATCTTGTCCCCCTAAAGGATCAAACGCTCACCAAAGTGCCATTATAGCATCTCCTTCATACTTATCAATATAGGCTCCGTGTTGCATCAAAATCTCCGTCATCACTCAGAGATACTCTCGTAAAAATTCTACAAGCTCTTCGGGGCTCAGTACTTCACTTATGTGCGTAAAATTTTCCATATCGGAAAAATATACTCCTAATTCTTTTTTTTCACCGTCCAGATAGATTTTTCCTTCTTCATGGAGGACTTCCTGCATAATATCTGAACTCACATATTCACTGAGAGCCTTTCAGAGACGAGACTTGTTTGTATCTTCTATTAAATACTTAACAAGGTTTGAGAGTCAAAAGGAAAAGAGAAATGATATAATAATTTCAAATGGAAAATTGATAATAAGATTAAAAAAAAGCAAAAGAACCAAGGGTATCAAAATCACAAATACTCATACTATCAACAAATTTCCATATATGAGGACCCTTTTATATTTTGAAAAATTAAGCGTGACCGATATAAGTATGATACAGAAAATGAGAATCCACTCAATAGTTCTATCAAGGTACTGTAAATATTGCCTTGTGAGTATCGTATTGAGAATATTTGCATGTACAAAAACTCAATACTCAAGTCAAAGGGGTGTAAAAAATTCATCTTTGAGTCACTCGGCTGCAGGTCCTATAAGCATAATACTATCCTCAAAACTTAGGTTTTGAGAGATTTCTTCCAGTAGAGTTTCATCCAGTGTATCTGAAAATGAAATATAGTTAAAGTAATCTGATGGCGCAAATCTTATAAGTATCTCTTTTTCTTGAGCTCTTGAAAGAGGAAGAATTCATAGAGGAGAAAAATAATATCCGTCATCACGATATTCTCATAATCAAGAATAATCTTTCTCAAAAATATGGGAGTAATACTTTCGCAGAACTCTGAGTGAAAAATGTTCGATCTCTCCATGTCGCTCGGAAAATCCTAGTGGACGAAAACTGTAGGTCGTTCTATTGGAATGCTCAACAAGCGGGGAAACATATCCGTAATCCGTAATTCATCAAAATATTTCCTCATGTGGAAGAAAGACTCTTCCATCCCTATCTATCGATGCTCATAAAACTGTATTACTGCTTTGTAAAAGTGTATCACGTAAGACAGCATCTTCGAGTTCCTTGCTTTTATCAAGCAGAAGTATATCAATTCCTATTGTTGCGACATTATAACGATGAAGATTTTGAATTGCTTGGGCATAAATACTTCTCTCAAAGGGGAATTGCCCTATCTCTTCAAAACTCTTTTCATCAATTCAGACAACGATAATCTGTTGACTCACTTGCGTCGACGAAAGAGCATTTTTTAAACTGTAATACTCTGTTTGAATATTTTTATTGATTGCAGAAAATGACGCACTCGAACTCAAAAGAACCAAAAAAATAATTACACTTAAAACTCCTGTATAAAACTGAGAATTTTTTTTGTATTTGTGGATCATTACTGCAGCAAATTACGAAGCTTATCACCAAAAGTATCTTCTAAAAAATTTTCTATAGTTGATGATGTGCTCTCAAGTATATCCTCAGGACGACCGATTGAGAATTCAGAAAAATCAATTTGAAAAATATCTTCCAGTATATCTCTCGTTTTTTGAAGCTCATTTCAAAGCTCAGCCTCAAGTCATCAGAGAAGTGTATCAATAATTTGTGTATCAATCAAAACTGTAGCGTCAGAGTATGAAGCTATTAGGGTAGTAAGGAGTTCGACTTCTTGTGTATTTCAAGATTCTACAGATGTCTTAAGCTCAAGGATGCTTCGCTCAAGGATGCTTCGCTGAAACTGTGTATCATCACTCAGAAGTAGCAATGCTTGTTGATAACGGATCTTTCGTGCATACAAGGCCTCTTCATTGGGGTGAACGAAGTTGAAATCCTGGTATCTTGCCTCCACGAGATCTCGTGTTTTTTGTCTTGCGCTTTCACTCAGTTTTGCAATACGCATTTCTACACCTTCAAATCACTCAGCAGTATCAAGCTCATAGAGTATACGATAGTGTGGTAAAAACCATTCCATCATCTTTAAAAATGGATTGTTGCGATCAATGCTTTCTTGTAAATCATGCAGCATCTTGGATCGCAATTCACTATCAGATACTCTATTAAACTCTGCCCACGCAGCATCTTGAAAGGATCGCAAAAAAACATCGAGATCTATGAGGTGTCATCTGATGATATCAAAAGGGGTTTCAGGAGTTAAAAGAATACTTTCTCACTCAGCGTGAGTCAGTTCCACAAAATGCTGACTCACGTGTATAAATCAGGCTTCTAAATCAACATCAAATATTGTCCCACGTACCCCCGCCTCAAATCACTCAATTTTTTGTGTAAACGAAGAGTCATTTCAGAGAAATGAAACAACGTTTGACCAAGTGCGTCAGGAAAATAATTCGAAACGTATATTGATACGGGTTTTGGTACTATTTACTTGTGCGGCTTCAATATAAATCTCACTCTTTTCTCATACACGCGTGATAGAGCCGTCTCACCACTCAATTACAGCTCGTCACAGAGATGAGGTTCGTATTGTATCCCCAGAGGAAATCATGACTCGTGAATTACTCGGGACGAGTTCATTATTTATATACACTTCCTGCTCTATAACTCTGAGATAAGAGTGGGTATCAATGAAGCCTTGTGAGTAGGCCGTATAAACCTGAAATATAAGTAGGGCTGTAATGACTCATATACTTCACACAAAGAGTTTGTTTTTCAATATTTTCATATATACTTTTAGAAATTACATATATTTAAGTATATCAAAGATTTAATAAATACGCAAAAATGAAGAAGCAATATGCTTTAATATTTCTAATTATAATTTTTTTGTATCTACTGTATCTCGTTTCAGTTTATACCTATAATGATTATAAAATTAGTATATCTCTCGAGGAAATGAAAGAAACAAATCTACGACTCCTCGATACAATATGGGAGACCGAAAGAGAGCTTGAACAAAAAAAGACATTAGCCCATAAAAATAAAGTACTCAAAACGGAACAGTGACTGAAAAATCGTGGTGAGGAAGTCCTCTTTCTTATTAGCGAAGAGAGATACAGGATGTTTACAGAGGAGCAAGGAGTTGAAATAAGCTTCTCCGAGAGAACGATAAGTGAAAGAATATGAGACACTGAAAACCTCATCTCTACTATGACAAATTATGAAAAATGGATATTTCTCCTTTTTTGAAAAGATATACGATAAAACCTCACTATCATGTGAGGTTTTATCTTACAGATCTGAAAAATCAGCGGGAAAATCGTCAAGTGACTGTGAGGGTGACGTATTGTTTCCTGGTGTAGAACTTGACTTTCAGCCTCAAAATACTTGATCTCAAAGCTCCTCTATTTTTTCAAATATTCGTTGTGGGCGCGCATATCTCTCAACATCGAGTCATAAGAGCCCTCAAAATATGGGAAAGAGAAAAATCGTAAGCACTGTCATTACTAAACCTAAAACTGCATAGCGTATCGTGTTAATAGCAGGCTTTATTTTATCATCTTTTCCTCATGACAGAATAAGCAAGAGTCATCACCAAAGGATAAAAACAATAGAAAATATACCTGCAGCGAGAACAAAGATGGATATTGCAAGTAAAATAAATTCTCAAAAATCCATTTGTCCTTCGAAGATCGATTGGGCATATACTTGTGCGAATATCATGGTTTATTTATTATAAGTATCTTCTATGATTTTGAGAGTAAGCTTCTTTCCAAGCTTCATTCAGTGGAGGCGCACAATTGAACGGAGCGCAGAGATAGTAGATCACTTTTTTCCTATCACTAGACCCATGTCTTGCGGATGTACCTTGAGAGTCAAAAGTGTTCCGAGTTCATCGTCTTGGCTTTCAATGTGAATGTCGGCTGGATTATCAACTATGTTTTCAAGTATTAATTGCAAAAATTCCACTTCTTTCATTTTTTTCAATTAAAAAGTAAAAACTATTGTGGGATACAATAGTTTCAGTCACTAGAGAGTGATATTGTTTGCCTCCATGAGCTTTTTTACTCTTGGGGAAAATTGTGCTCAGTGCGAAATATAGGTCTTTACTTTTGCTGGGTCTTTTAACTTAAACTCCTTAGAAAAGGGATTATAAAATCCAAGAACCTCTTTATATCAGTGTTTTGCGGCTCGAGTATGTTCTGTGAGGACAATTCGGAAAAAGGCCATATTTCTTTTTCAAGAGCGTGAAAGTCGTATTTTTAGCATATAAAATGGTATAAATTTAGTAAATTTTTTTGGTGCCCAGACCGGGGATTGAACCCGGACTCCCGAAGGAACAGGATTTTAAGTCCTGCGTGTCTACCAATTCCACCATCTGGGCAAAGCGGAACGGTGGAGGTGAAGAGGCTGTATTCAACTCCCCATTTCGGTACTAGACAAGACCTTTCTTTTTTAAGGTCTTAAGTCATTTAGCAGACACGGTTATTTGAAACACAAGTCCTGTTTCGGGGTCTTTGATGTTTTTCTTAAAAAGATTTGGATAAAACTTTCTTTTAGTAGCCCTCATAGAGTGGCTTCTTGTATTTCATACACCTGTTTTTTTTCAGGTTACTTCACAAACTCGTGACATAATAATTATCGTTAAAAATAGGAATTAAGCTTTTATCTCTACTCATACTCAGCTTGGGATTGAAACACTTTGAAGCATCTCAAGAGTCTTCGAAGTAGGATCTTGAAGTTCTATGAGTCTTTTATGGCGTCGAATCTCAAACTGCTCTCTGGCATCCTTGTTTACGAAGGTTGACCTGTTAACCGTAATTTTTTGAACTTTTGTAGGAAGTGGAATAGGTCCTACAACAATGGCACCAGAATCATTTCATATGTCTACTATTTTTCTCACTGCTTCATCAATCAATCTGTGATCAAATGCTTTTACGCTGATACGTATTTTTTGTGCATCTTTTTTTGCTGACATTAATTATGTAATTATAAAATATAGAGTAGCTGACTTCTTTCAGGAGCACCTGAAAGAAGCTGAGTCACTCAATATTTAGGCAATGATTTTTGAAACAACTCCTGAACCTACGGTTCGTCCACCTTCGCGGATAGCAAATCGGAGACCTTCAGCCATCGCAATTGGCACTTGAAGCTCAACAGTCATTTGGATGTTATCACCAGGCATAACCATTTCAACTCCTGCAGGAAGTTCAATATCACCGGTTACATCAGTAGTTCTGAAGTAAAATTGTGGCTTATATCCTTTGAAGAAAGGAGTATGACGCCCTCATTCATCTTTTGAAAGTACATATACTTCAGCTTCAAACTTTGTGTGCGGAGTGATAGATTTTGGTTTAGCAAGAACTTGTCCTCTTTCAACATCATCTCGTTCTATACCTCTGAGGAGAAGACCTGCATTATCACCAGCTTGACCTTGTTCAAGTTGCTTATGGAACATTTCAACTCCGGTAACTGTCGTAGTTTGTGTCTCACGTACTCAAACTATTTCAATAGTGTCACCCACCTTTACAACACCTTGTTCAATTTTTCCTGTAACAACAGTACCACGTCCTTTGATAGAAAATACATCTTCAACTGGCATGAGGAAATCTTTATCAAGGTCTCTTTCTGGAACTGGTACAAATTCTTCAATAGCATTGAAAAGTTCAACGATAGTTTTTGCACCATATTCTTTCTCCATATCAGTAGGGTTTTCGAGAGCTGTAAGTGCTGATCCTCGGATAATTGGAGTATCATCACCTGGGAAGTCATACTTTGTAAGAAGATCTCTAATTTCCATTTCTACAAGCTCAATCATTTCTTCATCACCTGCCATCATATCACATTTGTTCAAGAAAACAGCGATATATGGGACACCAACTTGTCTTGAAAGAAGAATATGTTCGCGTGTTTGAGCCATTGGACCATCTGTAGCAGCACAAACAAGAATAGCAGCATCCATTTGAGCAGCACCAGTAATCATGTTTTTAACATAGTCAGCATGCCCTGGACAGTCAACGTGAGCATAGTGTCTGTTTGCAGTTTCATACTCAACATGTGAAGTGTTGATGGTAATACCTCTTGCTCTTTCTTCTGGAGCGTTGTCAATAGAAGCAAAATCTCTTACTCCTTCACCTCCTCCATGGAGCGTATTAAGAACTATAGAAATCGCAGCAGTAGTGGTGGTTTTACCATGGTCTACGTGACCGATAGTACCAATGTTCATATGCGGTTTTGATCTATCAAAAGCCATAATAGAAAAAATAAAAAATTAAAATAGGTCGCAAATAGATTGTAGGAAAAAAAGCAAAAATATCAATATTAACTTCGTGCTTTTTTTACCTTTTTTGCTATGATATCAAGTGCTCTTCTAAGCTTTCTTCGGGCGTGTGTTCTAAGTCTAGGCATAGTATTATAGTGTGTTAGGTTTTATACCGTATTTTTTAAGTTTCACAGAAACTATTTTTACAGCGTTTTGTAACCATTTTGTTTCTCCTTCAAAACTCATTCGTTGTTGAAGTTTCTTATAGTGACCAACAGCTTTTGATACTTTCGTACCTCAGATTGGGCCTTTCTTATTTACTGCATAATTCAGTCTTCTCGGTCTTTTATTTGCTGGCATAATAATGAAGCATCACGTAATTAAAAAATGGTGGAGGATAGGAGAGTCGAACTCCTGACCTCTCGCGTGCAAGGCGAGCGCTCTAGCCAACTGAGCTAATCCCCCGTTGTACAAAAAATGGCGGGATTGACGAGACTCGAACTCGCGACCTCCGCAGTGACAGTGCGGCGCTCTAACCAACTGAGCTACAACCCCAATTCTCAAGCTATTATAGCTTACACAACTTAAAAAAGCGAACGGATTATATAAAAAAATACAAGGAATGCAAATAATTTTTGCAAAAAATTACGAAAGAAAAAAAGGAGTAACAATTTTTGTCTTCTGTTTATGAAAAAAATCAAGCTTTGAGATGTCGGCAAGGTCGCCAATTGCTATCTTTCATACATAAAGATTCTCAAGGAGTCATCCGTTATCTATATACTCTTGTACCTTCATGTATCCATTGAGATAGACAAGGTCTTTCATAAATACTCCATTTTTGGAAATATTGTGCACTCATCTCTTGAGCCGTATAACATAATCAAATACTCGAGCGTAGTCGTTGTGATAATATTCGAGCATTGCGTTTATGAGTTGTGCGTACGAGTGTTTCAATGCGTAATGGGTAAAATAATATCTCTCATATATGGAGTAATATTTTTGTTGTTTCTCAGAAAGAAATCTGTATTGATTATAGATAGCGATTCATTCTTCTGTTTCAAGATAGCCCGCAGTTCATTTCTGAAAAATTTTATACTCGAGGTTACGAGCATTGAAACTTCTAAGATAGTGCCCCTCTATTTCGTGAGCTATAATGGAACGAAATTCTTTTTTTCCTATTTGTGCTCCTCGGCGCATAAAAAGCACATCTCACTTCACTGAAAATCTTGCAGCACCATCGTGTACTTTAAACTTTATTTTGAGCCCATAGATATGATTAAATTTCTTTATATCTGAGAGTATTTCTGCCTCTGTCATAGGAGGCTCTTCCTCCAGAACTCATTTCTTCGCAAGTATGTCTTTTGTGCGTTCAAAATACACAGGATCGATAGATCCATACAAAGCCTCGGAAGCTCGCGTAAAATATTTTACATCTTTGTCTCTATGTGCTTCAATAAGATTGAGTTTCTGCATAATCTCTTGCTGTTTCCTAAAAAATATTTCTGAAAGTGGGACATCAGGAATATCTATGGTTTTGAGTGTATGTTTTAGTGCATCTACATCAAACTTGAGTGGGTTATATATGAGTTGAGGAATATAGCTTCACTGAGAATCAATAAACTTCTGTTTTTCCTCATGCGTATTTATCGGAAAAAACAAGCTCAATAGAGGAAGTTTTTTTTCTATATCTCGAAGTTTTACATCAATTTCTTGGAGTATTTTGGATTGACTTTCACTGATAAGGCTATTGACTTTTTTTACCTGCAGATTGGGGAGATAGGGGTTTTCTCATTTTTTATATTTGTAAGGGTCTACAAAAAAACCCCTCAGTGCCTTTTTTCCAAGAATAAGCTTTTCTCATGAAAGTTTCTTGCAGGTAAATATAAGTACTCGCCTTATATCAAGAAGCTCTGTTTCAAGTCGTACTTGTGTTTGAGTTTCGGGGTCTATACCGAGAATCTCTTGTGCAAAATCCGTATCGATAAAGTTTTCAGACTGGGAAGCACGTATATCCGCAATGTAATTATAATTTTTTTCTTTGAAACGAAATCTGAGATACTCTCTCAGTCAAACTACTTTTTTTCAGCTTACTGACTCCACTCTTTCTGATATAATGCCTCAAAATAGATCTTTTCCAATGCGCACTCCTTTTTCTATACTTTCTACAGAGATTCCAGCCACACGCTTGAGGCGCGCCTCAAGTGGCGCCCTGTTCACATTTTGTATCTCCAATCCAGGACGAACATTCATCTCAAGCAAGAGCGGTCCGTCTCTATCATCAAGCACGATATCACATCATAAAAATGGGATTTTTGTTGCATACTGGACACGGACCGCCAGAGAAAGTATCGTGTCCCAATCAGGAAGCAAAAGCGATCGAATATCTCAGATTCAGGGAATGCTCTTAATCTGCTTTCCGTGATGAGAGATATAACTTAGTCTTCCATTTCAAATATCTATCCCGATGGCACAGGCGCCAGCATGGATATTTGCTTTTCCTCAAGACTCTTCTGTAGGAATGCGCATCATCGCCATAACAGGCACAGAATTATAAATAATGATACGTATATCAGGGAGTCAATATTTTCAGAGAAGCGCGATTTCTTGATTGAGTTCAATTTTTTTCTCAATAAAAATACTGTCTCGCTTTCCTGAAAGCGAAAAGAAGCCATCAATAATCCTCACACAATGTTGGTAGAGTTGTTTTGGACTCATAACTTCTTGTGTGTTGGTCACAAAGGAATTATCGGCTTGTTTTTCTTGGATAATCAAAATCCCCTTTCCACCGTAGCCATTATTTGGCTTTACCACAAAAGGTGGCTCGAGTGAAGCTACAAGATCAAGAGAAAGCTCCTGAGAATTTTTTATAATAGCTATTGTTTGAGGTACTGCCACTCAGTGAGAAGCGAGAAATTTCTTTGTTCTCAGCTTTGAATCTGCAAGTCTTTTATAATGAGAAAAATTTTCGCTTTGGATATATAGGAGATTGCGCGCATTTTGCCCAAGGACTCCATGACTTTGAGGCATGATTATTTTTTAGTAATATATTTTTGAGACGAGAAAAATCACGAGAGCGCTCATACTGCCAAAAATATACCAGCTTGGAGCAAAAGTATGATAACGATATTTCCAGGATATATCTCATCGATTCCCGTCAAAGCAAAAACAAATGAAAGATTGCTGATAAGAACTATAAAAAGTATAGTAGAAAAGAGAAAAGACACCCCTATATAGAGCCTGTCTCTTATACACATCTGACGCTGCCGACGAAGAGGATAGTGTAGATCTCGGTGGTCGCCGTA
>OMKS01003262.1_pt1 | contig 13043 bp, 16 predicted proteins | sample 1674721 | NCBI WGS metagenome assembly OMKS01 (sample SAMN06264996, study PRJEB25208) | sediment metagenome | isolation source: hot spring sediment | place: USA: California | collected 2014-09-02 | reverse complement strand
AAGAGGCAAGAGGCAAGAGGCAAGAGGTAGGAATGTGACTTTTGCCCTGATTACAAATCACTGATTACTAGACCATGACAACATTATTGAATCAAGCTCTGGTATTGACCCTCATCGGTATGGGGATGACGTTTGCGGCGTTGGGATTGCTCGTCCTGGGCATGTATGCGATGACGGCCCTCATCACCGACGAGCCGCGCCGCAAAAAAGCATCACCTGAAGAATCGCCGGCCGAAGGGGCATTGGTGACGCAGGTTGCGGATGTTGCGCTGCATCTGACCACAGCCGCGAATTTGCCCGATGTTGCGGCTGTGGCAGGTGAAGATCGGGAGCGCGCCGCTGCTGCTGCTGTGACCCTGGCGCTGGCGCTGGAAGGCGATGCGGCAGAGGACGACCGGTATCGTGCGGCGGCGGCAGTCGTAGCTATGGCGGTGGCCTGTGCTGGTGCTGCATCCGCTCCGGCGAATATCATCGCAATGCCGGATCCCTGGAGCTCTTACGCGCGTGGACAACAACTCACGCGACACCAGCGTTTTGCGGAGAGGTAGACAGTAGAAGGCGGACAGGGGGAGAGCATTACGCCTCAGGAGTTCTGTCTCTATTCCCGTCTGCTGTATCCTGTCTACCGCCTACTAATTTTCGGAGGAATCGAGTATGTCCGTTTATTACGTCACCGTTCATGGGAAGCAGTACACTGTTGAAGTGCCTGATGTGCACGCGCGGCCTGTGCGGGCGATTGTGGATGGCGAGGTCGTCGAAGTCAATGTCGCTCCGGCTCCGGCATCTGCGCCAACCCCGGCTCCAGTAGCTCCGGCTGCACCTGCGCCGGTTGCCGCTCCCGCCCCCGTGGCTGCGCCAGAGGGTCAGTCTGCTTCCGTACCAGACGAACCATCGCCGTCTGCCGTTGAGGAGATCCAAGCGCCGCTTCCGGGAACTGTCGTCAGCATTGCCGTGAACGTAGGTGAACGCGTGACGCATGGGCAAGAGTTGTGTGTGCTGGAAGCGATGAAGATGAATAATCCTATCCGCGCAAACCAGCCGGGCGTGATCCGCAAAATCTTCGTCACCGTTGGGCAGCAGGTGCAACACGGCGCGCCCCTGATGATGCTCGGAGACTAAATGCAGGCTATACCTCACGCCGAGCGACTTTCGTCGCATTTAGCGATCCAGATCGCGGCGCAAACGCGCGACCCCGACTGGACGTTGGCGCATTATACTTTCGTCGCCAGTGTGACCACGCTGGCCTCGGAGTGTGATATTGCGCACTCGCCTGCGATGTCGGTCGCCAGCAGCCACGCGGTGCCCCGGCTGCAACTCGCCTTTTTCGGCGAGTCGGCGGAACTGTTGGCTAATTACACGACATTCCTGATCAGCCAAGGCAATGAAATGGAGTTGCTGGTCGATGAAGCGCAGCGTGCCGTGGCAGAACACGCCTTCAAAGTCCTCAGCAACGAAGCACAATGGCAGATGGTGTTCCGAGGCGATCCCGATTCCCTGCGGACCGGTCAGGCGACTGAACTGGCCGATAACGATCTACCGGCGATGCAGGCGTTGGCGAAGAGTGAGCAGGTTGCGTTGAAGTTTGCCACGCAAGATCCGTTCCAACAAGGTCCGGCCTTTGGTATCTGGGAAAATCGCCGGTTAGTGGCGATGGGTGTCACCAACCTGCGCTTGTCCGGGGTGGTCCAGATCGGCAATGTCGTGGCAGAGAAGGGGGCTTCCGAACGCCTGTACATCGCCGCGATTGTGTCCGCACTGGTCAAGGCCCACGCTGAACGGCGGGTCTTTTATATCATCCCGCAGCAGCAAGGCGCTACCGTGGAATTGCTCGAGACGTTGGGCTTCGTTCGCGAGCGCCCGATGTACCGGATGTGCTGTGTGCTCAATGAAGAGAGATAAGCGTTCAGCATTCAGCTTTCAGCGTTCAGCAAGAAGGTTTACGTAGCGAACTTTCAACTTTCAACCTTCAACTTTTAACTTTAGACTATCTCTTGGGAGTGGCATGTGAATGGTATTGATCTCAACAACATGATCGCCGGTCTGCTGGCTGTCACGTGGCAAAGTCTCGTAATGATGGCTGTTGGCGGCGTGCTGATTTACCTGGCGATTGCCAAAGAATACGAACCGGTGCTATTGCTCCCCATCGGGATTGGATGTATTATCGCCAACCTGCCCCTTTCTGCAATGATCGACCCGCAAGAGAACGGGATGTTGTACGTGCTGAAGCGGGCGGGGATTGATAACGAGTTGTTTCCGCTGTTAGTCTTCATCGGTGTGGGGGCGATGATGGATTTCCGGCCGTTGCTGGCGCAGCCCCTCTTTGCGTTGATGGGCGCGGCGGGGCAGTTTGGCATCTTCGGGACGTTGATCCTCGCCATTTTGCTCGGCTTCCCGATGAATGAGGCCGCCAGCATCGGCATCATCGGCGCAATTGATGGCCCGACCAGCATCTACGTTGCCGGTAAACTCGCGCCGGATATGCTCGGTGTGATCTCGGTGGTTGCATATTCGTATATGAGTCTCGTCCCCATTATCCAGCCGCCGATCATGCGCCTGCTCACCACTCGCGAGGAGCGGATGACGAAAATGGCCTACAGCCCGCGCCCGGTTTCCAAGTTGGCGCTGGTGCTTTTCCCTATCATCGTCACGATTGCGGTAGGCATTCTCGTGCCGCAGGCCGCACCGCTGATTGCGTCCTTGATGATCGGTAACCTGCTCAAGGAGTCAGGCGTCGTCCAGCGGTTGACGCACGCTTCGGAAAATGAGATCATCAACATTTCCACCCTTTTCCTGGGATTGGTGGTCGGTAGCACGATGACAGCGGAAAGCTTTTTGAAGCTGGACACGCTCAAAATTCTGATTCTGGGATTGTTTGCGTTCGGATTGGACACGGCAGCAGGCATCGGGTTTGGCAAGGTGCTCTACGTGCTCTCCGGCAAAAAGATCAATCCGCTGATCGGCGCGGCAGGCATCAGCGCCTTCCCGATGGCGGGCCGTCTGGTGCAGAAAGTGGCGCACGAGGAAGATTTCTCCAACTTCGTGCTCATGCACGCGATGGGCGCAAATACCGCCGGGCAGTTGGGATCGGTGATCGCCGGCGGTGTTCTGCTCACACTTGTTATCCCGTTGGTAGGAGGGTAGACGGTAGACAGTAGACGGTAGACGGGACCCTGTCTACCGTCTACCGTTTACTGTCTACCAACATTCAAAGGAGGCTTTCAATGGCTGATCGCAAGAAAATCACGTTACCGAAGTTGTTTCAGAAAGTTGCCAACAATGAGCCGATCACGATGCTGACCTGCTACGACTATCCCACCGCCTATTTCCAGGAGGAAGCCGGGATCGACATGATCCTCGTCGGTGACAGTTTGGCGATGACGATGCTCGGCTACGACAGCACGCTGCCCGCGACGATGGACGATATGATCCGCCACACGCAGGCCGTGCGGCGCGGCGCGCCCACCGCCTGGCTCGTCGGCGATATGCCCTACATGAGCTACCAGCCGAGCGTCGAGACGGCGATCCGCAGCGCGGGGCGCTTTATGGCCGAAGCCAGCACCGATTGCATCAAGCTCGAGGGTGGCGCGGAAATGGCCGACCGCGTCAAGGGCGTCGTCGCGGCGGGCATCCCGGTGATGGGCCACCTGGGCCTGACGCCGCAGAGCGCCAGCGCGCTCGGCGGGTTTCGCGTCCAGGGACGCAGCGCGTTGCAGGCCAAGAAAATCATCGACGACGCCAAGGCGCTCGAAGAGGCCGGCGTTTTTTCCATTCTGTTGGAAATGGTGCCCGACCGCGTCTGCAAGATCATTACCGAGCGGGCGCAGGACTGCTTCATCATCAGCCTGGGATCCGGCCCGCACGCCCACGGACAACTGCTGATCTATCACGACATGTTCGGCCTGTATCCCAAGTTCAAGCCACGGATGGCGAAAGTCTTTGGGAACGCGGGCGAGGTCATCCTTAACGGGTTGAAGGGCTACGTCGAAGAAGTCACCAGCGGCCAATTCCCGCAGCCGGCGAACTACTTCGCGATTAAAGACGAGGAATACGAAGAACTGCTCAAGCTTTTAGAGTAGACAGTAGATGGTAGACGGTAGACAGGGGGAGAGAGACCCCGTCTACTGGCTACCGTCTACCTCCCCCAAGAAGGTTTCGGATGAGCGAAGATTTACGACAGTTGTTGAAGATTCCTATGGAACGGCTCGACGACCTCAACGCCATTCTTCTCGACCCTGACATGCGCGTGGTTAACGATTTTCTCGCGGTCGTCGTCAAATACGGCACACCGGAAGAGATCAACCGCAAGGCGCAGCAGGCGCGACAGCTTCCCAGGTTGCTTGAGCGCGTCAAAGCCGTCCGGCCTGAATATCTGGCCGATCTCGAATGGCTGCAAGCACAACGTGACAAACACGCCTTCATCAGCATTGCCGATTACCGGCGCAAGGTCCTCGGCGCACAGGCGGACACGATGACGTTTAACGACGATTTCGCCGTCACGCTGGAAGTGAGCGCGTGCCAGTACTTCCCCTGGGTGATCGAGGCCGCGACGCGCACCATCGCCCAAGAAACACTGATGCCGGGGCGCTTCATTCGCGTGCGGAAGATGAAGGAGCAGGAGGCCGACGGCGACCTGCCCGCTTTCGCCGCCGCGATGAACATCATCGGCGCGAGCTACGTCGAAACGCTCGATACCAAAGGCACGGACGGTTCCAACATTCACCTGGGCGGCCCGGAGACGATCACCGGCTACTTCGGCGGCGTGGGACAGCCCAACACGCACGCGCTCCAATGGCTCGACGAGTTCCTCTACTACTACACCGAGTATGGCGTTCGCCAGGTATTGAACATCAACCCCGGCACGGTGCTGCTCGGCTATCTACTCTACCGCCTGGGGGTGGATATCGAGTTCAAGATTTCGGTCTTCATGGGCAACGACAACCCCTACGCCGGGCTGTGGACGTTGATCGGCGCGAAGCTCTTCGTCCGCGATGACGGCACGTCACCGTTGATCGGCTTCAACTGGAGCAACTCGATCAACAACGAGACGATGGAGATCACAGCGCAATTCCGCAAGGCGCTCGGTTTCGAGGACGTGGTGCGCTTCGAGCACCACATCACCGAGACGTGGAAGAGCATCGTGCGGCAGCCGTACGATCGCCGCGACGAGCTGATCGCTATCGCCGACCACGTCGCCAATATCTCCGCCAAGCACGAGGGCGGTGATCCGGAGATCGAGCAGACGCGCGCGCATCCGTCGGACATCCTTGATTATTTCCGCGACAAGAGCGAGATTATCGCTGCCGGAGATTGGGACGCGCTGTTATTGAATTTCCTGGACAAAATGGAGGCGACGAACCGCACCGCCTGGGCGCTCACCGAGCGGGGCCTGTCCTTCGTCGCCGCGCAGAATCTTCATAAGTAGACGGTAAACAGTAGACGGTAGACGGGGGGGGCGTTCCGCCCCTGTCTACTGTCTACCGTCTACTGTCTACCAACTCAAGGAGGCTTTTTTATGGCTAAAGGGTTCGTCGTGATTGACGTTGATCGTTGCAAGGGATGTGGACTGTGTACGAACGTGTGCCCGGTGAATATTCTGGCGCTGTCACCGGACACGTTCAACGCCAAGGGCTACCATCCCATCGTTGTTACCGACGCAGAGAAGTGCATCGGTTGCGCATCGTGTGCCCGCATCTGCCCGGATGTCGTGTTCACTGTTTACCGGCAGAAGCGCCAGACGCAGCGAAAGACAGTCGCCGCTGCGCCCGTGGTGTAGGAGGAAATCGCTATGACCAAAGAATTACTCAAAGGCAACGTTGCATTTGCGGAGGCGGCTGTCCGGTACGGGTTGCAGGCCTACTTCGGCTATCCCATCACACCGCAGAGTGAGGCGCTGGAACACCTCTCTGGACGGATGATTGACGAGGGCCGCGTCTTTCTGCAAGCCGAAAGCGAAGTCGCGGCCATCAATATGGTCTACGGCGCGGCCTGCGCAGGCGTGCGGGTGATGACGTCTACGTCAGGCCCCGGCTTTAGCCTGATGGCGGAAGGCTTCTCCTACATCGCCGGTTCCGAAGTCCCCGTCGTGGCTGTCAATATGATGCGCGGCGGGCCGGGGCTGGGCAACATCCAGCCCTCGCAGAGCGATTACTTCTTCATGACCAAGAGCGCCGGGCACGGCGACTTTCACCCCATTGTCCTCGCCCCGGCGACCATCCAGGAGTTGATCGACATGATGGGCCTGGCCTTCGATCTGGCGGAGAAGTACCGCACGCTCGTCTTCGTCGCCGGAGATGGCGCGCTCGGCCAGATGATGGAGTCGGCGGAGCTGCCGCCGATGCAGCCGGTCCGCACGGAGCGTCCCGACTGGGCAGTGACGGGCAACGCCGGGCGCGAATCAAGGGTGATTACGTCACTGTACCTGAATCCCGACAAGCTTGAAGCGCTAAACTTGCACTTGCAGCGCAAGCTGGCGGTCATCAAAGCCAATGAGGTGCGCTGGCAGGAATACCAGACCGACGACGCGGACCTGTTGCTGATCGCCTACGGAACCGTTGGGCGGACGTGCCTCTCGGTGATGCGCGAGGCGCGCCAGCAAGGCCTCAAGGTGGGGCTGCTACGCCCGCAGACTCTCTGGCCCTTCGCCGAGGAACGTATCGCCGAACTCGCGGGAAAGGTGCGCGGCATCCTGGTCGCCGAGATGAGTGCCGGGCAGATGCTCGAAGACGTCGAGCGTGCGGTCAAGGGCAAGATCCCTATCCATTTCCACGGCAGAATGGGCGGTATCATGCCGATGGTGGATGAGATTCTGGCAGATGTGCAGAAGTTAGCGGAAGAAGTCGGAGTAGGGAGTAGGGAGTAAGGCGTATGGGCATACAAGTGAATATCCCAGAAGGTATGGAGTTGGTTTACGATTATCCGGCGTCCTTAACGGAGCGGAGCACGCACTACTGTCCTGGCTGTACACACGGCATTGTCCACCGGCTGATTGCGGAAGTGATCGACGAATTGGGCATCCAGGGAAAAACCATCGGTATCGCACCGGTCGGGTGCTCGGTGTTGGCCTATGACTATTTCGACATGGATTTCGTCGAGGCATCGCATGGACGCGCTCCGGCGATGGCGACCGGTCTCAAACGTGTCAATCCCGACAAAATTGTTTTTACCTATCAAGGCGATGGCGACCTGGCGGCGATTGGTACCGCGGAAATCGTCCACGCAGCCAACCGTGGCGAGTTGATCAGCACCATCTTCATCAATAATGCGATCTACGGGATGACGGGCGGTCAAATGGCGCCCACTACATTGGAGGGGATGGTCACAACGTCTTCCTCAGGTGGGCGGGATTGTAACATTGCCGGGTATCCAGTGCAGATGTCCGAAATCCTGGCCACGACGGCGGGCGCGGTCTACATCACCCGTGAGATTGTCGCCGACATTCCAAGCATCAACAAGACCAAGAACGCCATCAAGCGCGCGTTTATGGCGCAAATCGCCGGTTTGGGCTTTGCCTGTGTGGAAGTGATCTCCACCTGCCCCACGAATTGGAATATAGATCCGTGGAAAGCGATGGTGTGGGCGAAGGAGAACATGACACAGACCTTCCCCTTGGGCACGTTCAAGATGACGGACGCCGTGAAGGCGCTGAAAGCCTAGTCGGCAGATTGAGCAGATTCTTAACCGCGAATCACGCGAATTTTGCCAATTTAAAGAAAGATTCGCGTAGATTAGCGAGATTAGCGGTTTATTCTCGAAGGAGCGATTATGAAACATGAGGACATCATTTTTGCCGGTTTTGGAGGACAGGGCGTGCTCTTCGCGGGGCAGTTGCTCTCCTACACTGGTATGGCCGAAAACCTGCACGTGACCTGGATTCCATCCTACGGGCCGGAGATGCGCGGCGGCACCGCTAACTGCACCGTCATCCTCTCTGAAGAGGAAATCGGCGCGCCCATCGTGCGCCACCCTACCATTGCGGTCGTGCTTAACCTTCCCTCGATGGGGAAATACGAGCCGGTGGTCAAGCCCGGCGGCTTGCTGTTGGTGAACAGTTCGCTGGTGGAGACCGTTAGCGAGCGCGAGGACATCCGCGCGCTCTACATCCCCGCCAGTGATATCGCCACGGAACTGGGCAATCCACGGATGGCGAATATGGTCATTCTCGGAGCGCTGATCGGGGCGACGAATATCGTTTCGTTAAACACGGTGGCGCAGCAGCTCGACGAGCACCTCTCGCAGCGCCAGCGCAAGTGGCTGGAGCCGAATATCACGGCGCTCAAAAAGGGTGGGGAACTCGGCAAATAGTGTCAACGGATTCAATGGATGTGAACGGCATCTTCTCCGTTTGATCCGTTGAATCCGTTGGGGCGAAGGTCACGCCGTCTGTACGTTATCTTTGGGCAGCTTGAACACGGCAAAGCCCGACACCGCCGTGACCACGCAGCCCACGTAGAAGGGCAAGTTCAGCGAAACTGCTCCTAGCCACCCGCCTGTTGTTGGGCCGACAGCATTGGACAACGACGTTGCCAGTGTGTCCAAACCATACGCCGTGCCGGCTTTGCCCTCCGGCGCGCAGCGTCCGATGTAAGCGCTGATGATGGAGAGCGTTCCTCCAATCGCCAGCCCCAGGAAAACTTGCGCTACCAGCAGCATCCAATAAGCCGATGCCAGCGCCTGAATGCCAATCGCGCCCGCCAGCACGAACGTCGCAATCGTCAATGGCGTACGCCCGCCGTGACGATCCCCCCAGCGTCCCAAGATCGGCGACGCTATCGCGCTGAAAATACCTGAAACCGTTGTCAATAGGCCCGAAGCCGAGCCTAACAACGCGCTTGCCGGTAGCATTTCCTGGACGACGAGGGGCAACAAGGGTGACGATATCCGCAAGCCCAGACGTAGTGCGAAACGCAGGCCCAACACCAGGCCCAGCAGCGATCCTGCAAAAAGCATCGCCATGTCCTGACGCATCCGCTGGATAAACGAACCTTGTGTTGTGTGTTCCACGGGTGTAAATTCTTCATTGACGAAGAAAAGCATCAGCAACCCAGCGACGATAAGATAGATCGCTGTCATCCAAAAGGTCGCACGGTAGCCCAACATATCCGATACAAAGCCTCCCGTGATCGGCCCGACGGACTGGCCCAGGAAAATTGCTAATTGCAGCTTCCCCAAGGTTTCTCCCAGGCGTTCGCGTGGCGTGGAGCTTGCCACCAGCGTCGTTGCCGCCGCGACGGTGCCCGTAAAAGCGCCTTGAACCAGCCGTAGGATAAGCATGTGTTCGACTCTCTGCGCAAAGCCCATCAACCCGATCGTCACCGCTCCACCGAACATCGCCCGGATTACCATTACCTTGCGTCCATAACGGTCGCTGAGCGATCCCCAGATGGGTCCCATCAGGCCCATCGTCAGCGAAGCTGCCGAAATGATGAGGCCACTCCACTTGGCGACGGCATCTCCCTCCACACCCAACTCCTGGATGTAATAAGACCAGATCGGAAAGCTTGAGGAAAACCCCATAATCGCCAGTAATTCGGCGACCCAGGTGGCCCAAAGATTGCGTTTCCATCTTTTTGTTGTCACGGGTTAACTCCTGCAGATCGTGGGATGACAACGGTGTTCCTCGTCTCGCCGGATGTTACGGATCACGAGTCGGCGAGGCAGAGGATGAACCGTAAGGATATGGTTATAATCACAGAGGGCATTATAGCATGGGTGAGGGGTAGAGGAAACACAAAAGGCCAGATCGCTATGATCTGGCCTTTGTGGGTAAGTTGGTAGACGCCGGTATGTGCTGTGTTTATTCCTCATTTGAGGTTTGGAGTTTGGTGCTAACCCTACCGGGAGCCTGAGTCTGCCCTTTGTTTATTTTCATCAGCCTGGCGTCCCAACCGAAGTCTCGATATTTACCGTTGTTTCAATTCTCTTATGGTGGCCTCCTGTTGACAAGCGTAATTTAGGTTTTGCGAATGCTAACCGATCACAGAGTGTTATGGTGACTTTTCACCTCCTTTCCTGAACTTCTTTCTCGATCCTGGTCTGACTATGGCATCTGGTTACTTTTGTGTGATTTGCCGCCATTGCCAGTGTGTACATGATGTGGATGCGCTACAGTCTGCGATGTTTGAGAAGACGGTAAGTGCGGGTGCAGGTTCGCTTGTACCAGTCGCGGAGGGTGTGGAGGATTTCCCCGCGGGCGTTTGACGGCGCCCAGACTGAGAATGATTAACGAGATTCCGACGCTGCCAGCAAGGATGAGCCCCCCAGTATTGAGCAAATTCAGTTTCAATGCTGCCATTTCGCGAGCCTGACGCAACTCCTCTTCGTGTCTTTGCTGCGTTTGCAATATTTCTGCGTTCAGTCGTTGAATTTCAGCCTGGTATAGTCGTTCTTGCTGTGCTATCTGCTCGTTCAACCGTCGAATCTCAATCTGGGTCTGAGCCTCTTGCAATATCTTGTACTGTTCAATGTCCACAGCACTCTCTTCAGTAATGCGTTGCGTTTCCGTCTGATACCTTCGCGATTCTGCCCAGCGCGTGATTGGATTGATCAGATCGGATCCTACGAGAGCGAGGCCAATGATCAATCCGCAGACAACCAGGAATACTGCGAGTCCCAACCAACCTTGTCCTGATGTCCCGCCATACATTTTGATCCTCCTTTCGATGTAAGACCAAGCTTTACTAGACTCTTCCTATCAGATCGATCTGGAACATCCTTGTTTCACCAATTTCCAAAGCGATGTGTGTTCCCACCACGGCATTGACAGCCACAGTGCAAGCATCACAAAGTTCGAGACCACGAGAATTTTCAGCATGTCTACCTCCTGTAGCCGGATTAAGCCGTTTTCAACAACAATCGAATGTATTTAGCGAAATTGCGCTATTCGCACACGCCCTGAGTCCCACACATATTCAACCAGATTCTTCACAGTCTCAAGATCGCAGAGTTCATCTTTAGCTCTGCGCAATGTGCGCTGTTTTATCTGAGTCGAACCGCCCTCGTGGATTCCGCGCTCTATTTTCCGAATCTTGTTCAGTACACGGCGATACGCGCAATCCACAACCGTACTGTCTGTGATCCAAGTGCCCATATCCGCACATCCATGTTCGCAAAATGAATGATCATAAACCGTTCGCCAGGATCGAACATCAAACTATGATCCTAGCATACTGGAAACATGAAGGGAATACCATCCCCTAAAACTGGAAAAATTGTGGCAGTAACAACGACTCAGACGTGGCTACTTCTCGTTAAGTTTCACAAGCATTACCAGAATGTGACAACAAAAAAGGGACGAGTGAGAACTCGTCCCTTGAACATTCCAAAAGTGTTACTTATGCGGTATCCAACATGCCCAACTCCCAAAGTTCACCGAGTAAGTCCAGGCCTGGTTCGCCAAAACGCTCCGCCAATTGCGCGAAGGATGTTGCGCCATCGCAGGCTTCCAGTACAGCCAATGCTTCACGGGCAACGGGTACAACCTGGCCCATGCCCAACAGCGCATAACCAAAGTCTTCTTCGCGCACGTGGAAGTTACAGAGAGGTTGTGCTCTGGCCGGGATTTCCTTGATTTCCTGCGGTGAAGTGTATTCAGCCAACGGTTCGCCGCGCAGCGGGTCGCGCCCGTCGGGGCGCAGTTCCTGTACCGCCCGGCAGCCTCCGTGGCATACAGAATATGCAGCACAAGTGGTGCATTCTTGCGGCATCAACGCGCGCCAGGCGTTCATTTTGTCGCTGTGCCAGAGATCGTGCATTGAGTGTTCATGGAGAGAGCCGATGATGGTGGGAGAGTGCGCACATGGACGCACATTGCCCCACGGATCAATGGATGCGTAAGCCACGCCGGCTAAACATCCCTCAGAGCTATTATGCATGAAGCATTGCGGCATTCCAATGCCATATTTAACCGGTACACCTGACTGGATCAAAGATTCGATCTTCGTGACCGCACTTCGGACTTCTTCAAGCGTTGGCTCAATGCCGGGAAGCGGCCCGCCCAAATAGCGATTGAACGCGATGTGCTGTACGCCCAGTCGCTGTCCCAGTTCTACGATTGCCTCCAGCTCGTTCCAACTCTTGTGGGTGATGATGGTGCTGAGCGCGACGGTGATGCCATAGTCTATAGCCAGTTGGATGTTAGCCAGCGTCTCTTCGAATGAGCCTGGAACCCTGCTAAACGCTTCGTGGCTTTCTGGGCGCGCACCGTGGAGCGACATCAACAACCCGGACAAGTTGGGCCAATCCCGGAGTTGCGTGACGAGTTGTAGTGGGTCAGTCCAGCGCCCGTTCGTGAATACCGTCACTCTGGCATCGTAAGCCGTAGCCGTTTCTAAAATACTGAAGAACTCAGGGTGAAGCGTAGGCTCGCCGCCGGTCAGGCGGATCTGCACGGTTTCAGGCATAAAGGGCGCCAACAACGCTTCCCAAGTGGATGCAGACATGGCCGTAGGTGTACGGCTGCTTGCGTAGATATTGCTGCATCCCGGGCAGCGATTGTTGCATGCAGCTGTGATCTCGAGAGCGCAGATCGCTGGAAGAGAGAGGACGTACATATTGTTACTTGCAGGCGCAGTTACACTCTACGTAAAGTTGAGTCTTGCGAGATGTAATAGCTGTCCTTCCCATTTTTGCGGATAAAACCACTCGATTGTTGTTTGAAAAGGAATTATTTTGGGTTGAGGGGGAGAAGAAGTTCAAACGGAGGTTATTTGTTTGTTGTTTTTTTGCATGTTTTCCTATCATCTGCTCACCTCCTAACACATGTACTTCGTATGTCACAATAATATCACACAAAATTCACAAAGTCAACTAGAACATACGTTCTAGGGCGATTTGAACATGAAAAGAGGGCGGCTAAAAGCCGCCCTCGAGGACTTATTTGCCAGGTCTGTGTGCTAGACGCCCAAAAGATCCTTCAAGGTTTGGACAAACGGATCAACATTGACACCCAAGTCGTGCTGTTCAACCCAGGTGAGTAAGAATTTCATAAGCGCGGATTGTTGTTCAACAGGCAAATCGCGGAGGCGTTTGTAGACATACTCGACAAG
>OMKS01003261.1_pt1 | contig 13046 bp, 6 predicted proteins | sample 1674721 | NCBI WGS metagenome assembly OMKS01 (sample SAMN06264996, study PRJEB25208) | sediment metagenome | isolation source: hot spring sediment | place: USA: California | collected 2014-09-02 | reverse complement strand
ACGGTCTCGTGGGCTCGGAGATGTGTATAAGAGACAGGAGGCACTGCGCGAGAAAATTTACGCGGAAAATCCGCCCTCGATTATCATCTTGACATCCTCGTTGCGGTCGATGAGGTCGATGATGCGCTTATCGATGTTAACCGATTGCGGGACGGCGGCTTGCCCGCACGCAAGCTCGTATTCCGCCACAACGCTTTCTTGCTCTGGGAATTCCACCCAAAGCCTCGCCCTGCGATTCTCGTCGGCGATGAGCGATTTGTCGCGGATGACTTTCGACGGATCTATGCGGTATCGCGGGGAGGCGCAATCGAGGCGGTTCGCAATTCGGATGCGCCCATCCAGTGAGGCTTCGCGGGAGAGAATGGCATCGCGGACGGCCTCCGCCCTGCGAATCTCAAGCTCGGATGCGGTGGTGCATTCCACACCGTCCGATGTGTCGAAAAACCCCTCTATTGCGAGGTGAGCGTCCGGGTTCTTGGCGAGGCGGAGGGCATATTCGCCGAGCAAGGCTCGGCTTTCGGCGTCGAGGTCGCTACTTCCGGGCGCGAAGAAAATCACCGGCACGAGAGGCCTCTCCTCAACGACGTATTCGAGGCGCGTCACCGTCGCATTCCGCTTCTCGATTTCGAACTTGAAACTGCCCGCAGGCGCAACATTGACAAGCTTTTGCACGGTATTGTTATCTTTGCGCTTCTCCTCGATTTTTCCGCTCAACTCCGGGAGATTTCTGCCATCGTCATCGACGGACATGCGCAAAGTCCATTCTCCCGCCTCGGATGGCTTCCAATTCCAGTCGAGCGAAATGAGACTGTCCGGCGGCGCGCCGTCAAGATATTTTACAGGGTAAATTATTCGCCATTGGCCGTCAGAATCGATTGAGGCAAGCGTCACGGAGAAGCCTCCGCAGGCCTCTCTGCCGGTGTTCTGGAGCGTGCCGACAATCGTATTGTCAACACCGGCTTGAACCTTCTGGGCGGGCGTGAGGCTCTCGGCCACAAGATCGACACGAATGGGCCTTCTCTCTATCCCCCATATGCTTACGCCGAAGTGATGGCTCACAGCGCCGACTTCCGCGAGGTCCTTTTCGAGCGGATAGACGAAGGCGTAGTCCATGTCGAGTCCGCCAAAGAGCGAGCCTGCGTATATAGTCAGGCCGGCGTCGATTGAGGTGCCGTCGAATCCCGTGCGAACATAGAAGCCTCGAGGGAGACGCGCATCTGCGCCTAATCGCCATCTCAATACTTGCTCTTCGTTAATAGTTTCATTGCGCCACATGAGATCGAGACTCGGGCGAAAATACCTGTGAATCGGATAGTAAAGGCCGCCCTGAAGCTCCATCGGGCGCTTACCCCAGCCGACGGTGTCTTGAAATGCGAGGTTAGGCTCATTGATGTCGCGGGCGGCGAGGCCGAGCCAGAGATCGCGATAGAGATTAGCGGCAAGCCCTGCGGATATCCCGAGGGCGTTCGATTGCGTGCCGTCACGGAAAAGGGGGTCGGTGCCGTCGTCATGCCCAACGAATTGCGACGGCCGATAGCCTGTTTGATACCAATTGCCCGTGACGCCGAGTGCGAGCCTTCTTTTTAACACAATAAATTCGCCTGATGCGGTCAAGCCTAATTTAGCATAATAGCTGACGTCCTGATTGAGAATCGAGAAAGACAGCGCCGCGCCGCCGATGTCCGGGCGACGGAAAACATAGCTCCCATGCGCTCTTTCGATAGATGCGCCGCCTATTCCCCACGCGAGGCGGCTGTATCCGGCGGAGAGGCAATTGGCGCGAATGAGGCCTGCGGACGCGGGATTGAGATAGATCGATGAGGCGTCGCGGGGGCGAGCGGTGCCGGAGAGGCCGGCGCCGGTCTCCTTGACGCCGAAGCCATCGTGGGCATAGATTGAACCTATTAATACAAGTCCGGAAACTATGGCGCAATAATATTTCATCATAACTTCCCTATCTGGCAAGTGTGACGCTTCCGTGGCGGTAAACATTTCCGTCCACGCGAATAACATAAAGGTAGATGCCCGGAGGCTGGGGACGGCCTCGGTCGTCGGTGCCGTTCCATGCGTATTTTCTGCCATCTCCGCGGAGTGTGGCCACGCGAGTGCCTTCGAGGCGATAGAAACTAATCTCGACATCGCCGCCGCGCGGAAGTTCTATTTTAAATTCATCATAAAATCCGTCATCATTGGGCGAAAATGGATTAGGAAAAGCTCGGAATTCGCAAATTACGAGGTTAGCCCAAACTGTATCGAACGCGACAGGGTAGCCGAGCCTGCTATCGTAAATAATTATGGTGTCGGAATATATGCCATGATTCTCGGCGAATAGTTGAATAGGCAAAAATAGTGTTTCCGCTGGTGATATGAGTGAATCTGCCCAAGGCAATATATTGACAACTGAGTCGCCGTAGATTTGAACAATATCGACAAAGACATCCAGAGTCTCGCGATTTTCGAATATAATGCTTGCTATATAGCGTTCTCCGGCACATAGCGGGTCGGCGAACATGTCTTGAGGATCCCAAGGCGAATTATGAGTATAAATAGGGTCTAACTGTATTGGCAATAATGGGATATAGAAGTCGTTGCAGGCCGTTGAACGGTCGAGAGGATTTCCGCAGTCGAAATCGTTATCCGTAGCGCAAATGCGCACGGTTATGCGCTCTGCATCGGACACATCGATTACTTCGCTGGCCGACCAAACCCCGGGCTCGATTTCGAACATGTCAAGTGTTTCCGGATCGGCAAACGAATCTCTCGACCACAAAAGCCACGCCTCAAAAATGCCGCTCTCATCCTCAAGAAACGCTGTTATGGTGAACGGAACGCCAAGCCGCGCATATTGCGGCGAATATGAGACAAGAATCGGCGGCAATGTGTCATCGTCAAGAATTATAAAGCTCCAAACAGTGTCGGGGAGGACATTTGCGCCGCATCCGGCCGCAAGGTCAGAAAGATTGACAATCTCGACGCGGACAGTGTCAAACTCGCAAAATCCGAAAGGCGTTCGGTCAATTGCAATAGTGTCGCCTCGCCAAGTGTAAGTCGCTGTATCGGAGTTAATTAGGACGATTGGCGAGGCATAGCTGATTCCTGCCGGGGCATCTTCTATGACAATAATAATATCAGTAAAAGTATCGAGAACTTCTATTGTCGGGTGAGCGAAAATGATGATTGGCGGCTCAATATCTATTGTGAAACTAAAGTCGTAAGGCAAAGATGTGCTTCCGAGTGGATCAGCGACTGTTAAACTACCGTAAATTATTGAATTATGGCGCCATGCGGTATCGGGCGAAAATGTAATTGTGTCTCTGCTGAACGAAAAGCGCGAGTCCGGTGCGTCAATCGTATTATCGTTGATAATCAGGACAATTGAATTCGTGTCGATGCCGTCGGGATCTGTCGCCGTGAAAAGGAGCGGGCCGTCGGCACAGCTCGTCACAGAGGCGTTTTCGGGAAAAATCATCTCGATAACAGGCGCGGTGATATTGAGACCGTAGCTCGAGCAAATCGTAGTGTCATTCGGCCCGCAGAACTCGACTAAATCGGACGCAGAAGCGCAGACAGTGAGGCTCTCCGGAGGATCATCGGCAATAATGGGCCAAAGATTGAAGAGGCCAATCGAGTCCGAATATTCGAGTTCATCATCATCGATGCTGACCCAAACGCTGTTTACCGAGACGCTGTCAAGAGTTCCGCCTGCTCCAAAATCTCTAACCGTGAAGACGAATGTGTCAACAGGAATAGGCAGATAACTTCCTCCCGGCGGCGTGACGGAAATATCCGGCGGCAAGAAATCCATGTATATCGTGCAACAGAGGGGTAAGTCATCAGCTTCCGCTCCGAGAGCATCCGAAACTCGATGTAGGCAAAACACTAAAGAATCCTCGCCCCATTCGGAAAATGGGACGAACGACAGAACGCCTGAAGCGGCATCGAAGCTCAATTCACTGTCTGCAATACTGTAATGTTCACCGTTAACAGAAACATCAATAGAAAACTCGTCAACGCCTTCTTCGTCGATTATCGAAAAGTCAATGCCTTGATACGGGCATGCCGAAAAGCGCCCGCATTCTGTCGATAAGATGTCGCAAACCGGCGGCGAGTAGAGAATATAGAAGTTCCAGCAAGTCTCTGCGACGGCCGGGCCGCATAGCTCGGCTAAATTGCCAGAATAGGCGCAAACTTCTACCGTGTCGCCTGCAGACCAAGAAAGACCGGCAGTTTCTGTTGACAGGGCAATGTCTGTCCCATCAAAAGTGAACCCTGCCGTGCCAAACGAGAAGGCCGTGCCATCTATCTCGAACCAAGCCGTGTCGGCGGAGTCGAGAGTCGCTGAAATCGGAGGCCCGATGGTCGAACAGCTGGTAGCTGGCGCTGGCGATACGGATAAAAACACCGGTGCGCCCACCGAGTAAAACATCGCCGAAAAATCGCGTAAAACATTGCCCCATCGGTCTTCGAGAAGGATGATCCCAACATGGACTTCTCCAGCAGGAAACGCCTCGGTCGGCTCGAAAATCAACGAATCTTCTACGAGCCGTAGCCGCGAATCCGAAAGCCCGACGGTGTCCGTGCCAAAAAACGCTACAAGCCCCGTCGCCGAAATGCCCGATGGATCGAAAACGCGGATTACCACACGCTGGGGATCGCAGGCAGTTCGTGCGCCTTCCGGTGGCACGACAAGCTCTGCAGTCGGCGGCGCGGTGTCGATGAAAATGCTGACGCAGGCAGTGTCGCAGTTGGGGCAAATCGCCGAATCGCAAGCCGAGACGCAATATAGTAATGTATCATAATCCCGCGTGGCGGCTGGACTAATGAAAACCGTATCGCCGCGTTCATCGATTAGTGCGGGTGGATAAACATCGTAATGCCATGCACTTACAGCATCGCGGACGAGAAATGCGAGCTCCGGCGTCGATGTTGTCAAAGTCGTGTCCGGCGAGGGGTAGAGCAGGCGAATCTCCGGCGGATCGAAATCGAAAACCACGCGCCAGATATGGCGCTCTGCGGGGTTTGCAAGCGAATCTTCGACATGAATAAGCTCGACTGTCACGGTCTCGCCGCTGGCCGGATTTGCCCAAATTGTCACGGAATCGCCGCTAATATCGAGGCGCGAATCGTCGAACTCCAAGACTTCCCCGCGGACGGAGAGGCGCAGAGTTGTCCAGTCAACGCCGTTGGGGTCGGAAATCGACAGAATGATAACCGAATCGCAGGCATAGGGCGTCATCTCCGGCGGGGAAATCAGGTCGGCAACCGGCCCGCCCGCCTCGATTGAAAAGCTCCAGCAAGTGTCGAGCGAGTTCGGCCCGCAGTAATCGGGGTCCGCCCAGTCCTCCGCGTGAATACAGACGACGACGGTGTCTCCGCCGGCGATGTGCATTCCACCAAGATTTGGTGCGAAGGAGAATTCGTCGCCTGCCCTCGAAATCGCCGGATGTTCGATTCCAAAGGCGTTGCCATCGACTGTAAGGCGGAATGCGCCTTCGAGAAGCCCGCTTATCGAATCGACGAGCGTGAACTCGATTGGAGGATTTAACCGAGCGACAACATCGCCCGGGGAGGGACTGATGTTCGACAGGACTGGCGGCGAGTAGTCCATTAAAAAACCCCAGCGAACCTCCGGAATTCCCCCGAAATGCCCCTCCGCGCGGAGCAGATGGCAGAGGACGCTGTCGCCGTCTGCCCAAGGCTCGGACGGGACATAGAGCAAAGTTTCGCCATCCCAGAAAACGCTGGCGCTATCGACTGTCAGAAAAAGCCCGTTAATCTCGAACTCGATCGTCTCCGGCAAAACGCCTCCCCCAGGCGCCCAGAGGTAGATGCGCACCTCCTGCTCCGGGCAGGCGACTATCGCGCCATCCGGCGGGTCGGCGAAAGGGTCTCTGCCATCGACGAAAAACGTGAAGCAGAACGGCTCGGCCTCATTGGGGGGGCAGGTGTCCGGCAAGTCGGCGATGCTGACAAGGCAGAATTCCACAGTATCGACAATATCCCATGAGCACGTCGAGTCAGGCGAAAATGTCAAGTATGGCGGCGACCACTGCAGGATGTCGTCATCTACGGTGAACGGCGCGCCTTTCACTGTCACCTCGATGCTCGCCGGATCGACGCCTGCGGGAGAATCTTCTATGCGCAGGCGGACATCCCGGAGTGTGTCATTGACAAGAGCGAAATTTGACGGCGAGGTCGAAAGAACGCGCGGAGGTTCGAGGTCGATGAAGAAATCGAACGGCACCGGCGCAGAAAGCGTGTTCAGAAGGCTATCTAAGACGGCGGTGATCGCACCGGTGATATGCGCGCCGTGGTGCCAGTCGGCAGACGGCTCGAAACGAAGCATAGCGCCGTCCAATGAGAGTTGCGGAGAATCTACGCCGATAGTCGTTCCGCCGACGTTTAGGCGGATGGACGACGGGATAATGCCGTCCTCGTCCTCGATTGAGAACCACACGCCCTGCCTCGCGCAGGAGCTTACCGTGCCGCGCTCTGGAAGAATAAGCTCCGCTGTTGGCGGCGTCGCGGGAATGTAAAAAAACCAGTTCGCATTGAGTTGATTCACAGGGCAAACTTCGATTGAGTCATACGCCATGATATGAATCGTCACGGTGTCGCCGCCTCGAAGCGGGGGAATTGCCAGCGAGTCGAGCGTATAGACCGAGCCGTCGAACGAGAAGCGCTCATCGGACAGGGAGAACCACACTATTGGCGAGCCTTCCACCGAGACGCCCGCCATCGTCGCGCTGTGCATCATGCCCGCGCTTTCGTCTGCAAGCTCGAAGCTCACAATCGGGTTGAGATCGTTCGTCGCGCCCATGGGGAATTCGTTGAACACATAAGGCGGCTCGGTGTCTATCCCGAACTCAAACGCCAGCGGCGGGTCGATTGGATTGCCGAGAACGTCGCAGGCGTGAAGTTCGCCATCGAACCAGCTGTTTCTGAAAGATGTAATCTCCATGCGGAGAATCGGCGGCGACCACGACAGGCGAACATCGCCGTATCTCATTGTGTCTCCGGCGAATACCACCCAAATCGACTCCGGCTCGACTCCGTCATCGTCCTCGATGCGGAAGAACGCGCCGCTATCCGGGCAGGACATCCACTTGCTCACTGGCGGGAAAATCACGTCGGCGACCGGCCCGCCGGAAGGTATCCAAAAGCGCCAACAGGTGTCCGATTCGTTGAATCCGCAACCCTCGGCCAAATCCTCGGCGTGAACGCAGACATCGACTGTATCGCCGCCGCGGAAGAAGAGACCCGCGAGATCGGTGCGGAATGTGAATCTGTCGCCCGACCATGTGGCATATGGCCCCGTGAGGGGATACTCCGCCCCGTCGATAGTGATTCTGCAACTGTCCCGTGCGACTCCGGCCACATCGGTGATTGTCGCGGAAATAGGCGGGCGCGGATTGGCAACCTCGCTTTCCGGCGCGGGGAAAAGAGCGGTAATATCCGGGCCTTTTCTGTCAACGAAGAAATGGAACCAGAAGCTCGGCGACTCGTTGCCCATGTAGTCCGAAACGGGGTGCATAAGAAGCGAGACCGAGTCTCCGTTGAACATGGGAATGCGAATGGGAAAATAGTAAAAGCTGTCGATGACGCTGGCCATCGATTCGGGCACGGCGTGGACATCGGGAGGCCTGAAGAGCGTCAGCAAAATCGACGAGCGGTCGATGAAGAAGTCATCGGTAATCGTCATCTCGATAACCGGAAACTCGCACGAGACATAGGCGGCCGTGTCCGGCCATACGAGCCGGACGACCGGCGGGATTGTATCGGCGGAAAACAATGCGCTCGCCGAAGCAAATATAAGAAAATAAATAAGGAACTTTGTCACTCTCATTTTGCCGCCATAAAAAGGTCTAATTCCTTATGAAAAAAACAGTTATTGCTTTAATATAAAGTAAAAAATTAAATATTCAAGCCATTTTTCTATGGACTTTGTTTTTACGAAACAAGAGGACTGTCCGCTCATCCCCAAATAAGTTCAGAAATCGGATTTTTATTGACAACAACGATGAAGTAGAAAACATACGTCAGGAGCAAGAGAATGCCCTCTCTCCTATCGATTTGCCCACCCGAGCGGAGAAGCGGGAGAAGCCCGATGGAAAGGCCTATCATAATCGGGAAGTGAAAAATTAGAACTTCGCGCTCAATTGGGAAATATCCCATAACCATCGTCGGAACCCCGGCGACAATGAGCGTGTTGAAGAGGTTCGAGCCGAGGACGTTGCCAACGGAGATGTCCGATTCGCCTTTGCGCGCGGCGACTAATGATGTAGCCATTTCTGGCAAACTCGTTCCGAACGCGACGATAGTCGAGCCGATGGCCGCTTCACTTGCTCCTATGAAAATCGCAATATCCACCGCCGAGGAGACTGTCCACTGTGCGCCGAGAACGAGGCTCGCAATTCCGAGTGCAATGAGAAGCGAGTCGGTGAGGAATGTTTGTCCGGCGCGGGCTTCGGCGATTTCGTCCTTGGATACGGCGTTGTTCATATCAATCGAAAGCTCCTCCGGAAGGACGCGCCAGGTCTTTGTGATTTCGGGAACAATCGCTATTATGAAGAATGAAACGAAGGCGAGGACGAGAATCACGCCCTGAAAGAGTGAGATGTTCAGGCTTCCGCAGAAGAAATAGAGCAGAATTCCGGAGAAAATAGTAACCGGCACCTCGATGCGAATAGTCCTGTCCTCCACTTTGAGGGGGGAGATAATCGCCGCGAGGCCGAGGATTATGCTCATATTCGCGATGTTCGAGCCGACGATGTTGCCGAGCGCTATCGAAGGCGAGCCTTGATAGGCGGCCGTGAGCGAGACAACAAGCTCGGGCATTGATGTGCCGAACGCGACGATAGTCAGGCCTATGACGAGCGGATGGATGCCAAGCGCAATAGCGAGCCGCTTCGAGCCTTGAACCATGCCCTCTGCACCGAAATACAGGATAATCAACCCGGCGATGAGTTTGAGGATCTCAATGAACATCGCCCCGCCAGTTCTTGTCGAGTTCCCAATTGGAGAGGTCGCCGAGGAATTTGTGCGCCGTGAGATTGTAATGAACCGGAGTCACCGAGATATATCCGTCGGCCAGCGCCCGGACATCGTGGTCGCGGCGTTCATCATCTGCAACCAATGTGCCGCACATCCAGTAATACCGTTGGCCGCGCGGATCCATGCGCTCTTCGAAGAAGTCGTTGAAGTTGGTCTTTCCTTGGCTGGTAATCATCACGCCTTTGACATCGGAGCGGGGGAGGTCGGGGACGTTCACGTTGAGGAGAATCCCCTCGGGGAGGCCTTTTGCGAGCACGTCACGGGCGATGATTTTGGCGAATTCGGCCGCGGTTTCCCAATGTCCATCGGTTCGAGAATCGAGCGAAATTGCAATCGACGGAACTCCAAGGAGGCAACCCTCGGTAGCGGCGGACACCGTGCCCGAGTATATGAGGCTCGCGCCGACATTCGCGCCGAGATTGATGCCGGATATCACGAGGTCGGGCAAATCCTGCATAAGCGATTTGATGCCGAGTTTGACGGCGTCGGCGGGCGTTCCGCTGGTGGCATAGCCAGTAAAGCCGCATTCTCTCTCGATGTGGGTGATGCGAAGCGGGCTGGAGAGCGTAATCGCGTGCCCCACGGCGGACTGCTCCCTATCCGGCGCGATAACGAAGACCTCGTCGATTTCGCTCATTGCGGCGGCAAGAGCTTCAAGCCCGGGGGCGTATATTCCATCGTCATTTGTGACTAAAATTGCCATATTTCAAAAAATAAACCTATCACAGTCTAATTTAAGCATGAATTTTAATAGAGCAAAGTATTTTTTGAATCTTACGATAAGAATACGGGAGGGATGAGGATGAGGCCGTGGCCGTGGCGCTGAAACTCGCTCCCTCCCGAATGTTAACGCTATATTGATTGCACGGCTCGTGCCATCGGGGTGCTTCGCACTACTTCGTTGATATTCAATAACATCGCGGGCCGAAGAGAATTTATGCGTGTCCCCTCGGCGAAAAGAGTGAACCTGTGGGGACAACAGGCTACCTCGCGTTCACCTCGATGCCAAGCGGGCAATGGTCGCTTCCGAGAACATCCTTGAGGATGAACGCGTCTTTTACTTTCGGGAAGAACTCGCGGTTCACCATGAAATAGTCGATGCGCCATCCGACGTCCCGCTCGCGGGCGCGGGTGCGGTAATCCCACCATGTATATGCCACGCGGTCGGGGAACATCTCGCGGAAAGTATCGACGAGGCCGGACTCGATGTATCGGTCTATCCACTCGCGCTCTATGTCCAGAAAGCCGGTGTGATTGCGGTTGGCCTCGGGGTTTGCGAGGTCGATTTCGTTGTGCGCGGTGTTGAAATCGCCTGTGATGACGACATTTCCGCCATCTGCGCGTATATTATTAACGAATTCGAGGAGGAATTTGTAGTAATCCAGCTTGTATTCTATGCGCTCTGGGCCTCTTCCGCCGTTTGGGAAATAGCCGTTTATCAGAGTGAAATCGCGGAATTTGGCAACGAGCGTTCTGCCCTCGGAGTCGAACTTCGGCTCGCCGAAGCCGTCGCGGACTTCATCGAAATCGCCTTTGATGAATGTCGCCACGCCGGAGTATCCTTTGCGCTCGGCGTGCGACCAGAATGTTTTGTATCCCAGCGGCTCGATAAGCTCGGGCGGTATTTGGTCGGCCTGAAGCTTTGTCTCCTGAAGGCATAGCACATCGGGGGATTCGGCCTCGATCCAGTCGATAAAGCCCTTCTTCAAAACGGCGCGGACGCCGTTGACATTCCATGAAATTATTCGCATTCGGTCTCCTTCGCGGTGGCGATTGGCGGGTCGAAAAGGTCGGTGAGGTATGGGACGAGGCGTTCGATGACGGTCTCGAAATCGCCGTTCTCCCAGATTTTGTTTAGGTCGAAGAACATCCAAAATATGTGGACTTTGCAGTTGGCTCGATTGTCTTTAGTGGCGGCGATTGTCGGGCGATATCCGCAAAGCTCCCAGTTTTGGAAGTGGCGGGTGAGCGCCTCGATTTCCATTTTCGCGTTCATGTCGCGCGAGTCGAAGAAGCTGATGTTCGCAAACAGTGATGGGGCAGGCATTCGAACGCCGGAGACGACGCGCCGGTGCGGCCATACCTCGAACATCATCCAGCGAAGAAGAGGCTGTTGCGTGCGAATTCTCTCCGGTGGTTCGAAAAAACACGACCTCATCGAACCTGTCGATGCAGTCCAACCTCTGTCGATTGCTGACTGCCCGGCGGTTCTGACCATCATGTTGAACCCGCGCCGCGCTTTGATTGCCTCGCGCGGCAAATCCGCAAGCGTTCGAGCTTCCTCGAGAAGCGGCTCGAGGTCCGCCGGAATCTCATAGGGCAGTAAGTTCAGCTCATCGAAGAGGTCGTAAAGCGGTTTTATCGCGGGTTGTTCTTCCACGCGGGTCTCAATTATTGCGCCGAGGTCGCTCCACTCGGGGTGTCTGCCGTCGATTGTGATGAAACGCTCGCAATTGTAATGGCTCGCCAGAAGGTTGCGTTGCGAAGGCGCGACGAACGCCAAGAAGTGCGGGATCTTCGTTTGCCGTTCCTCGGACTCGCAGAGGCGGATGTATCGTTCGAGCTGGTTTGCGCCCTCGGGCGCGCCGAGTTTGTGCTCGAAGACTAAGCGCGCGGTTTGCCCAACCGTTATCGCCATGTCGGGCTGGTCGTTGCCGGAGTAGGGCTGGACGCTCATTTTGATAGGCTCGTCGTCGAAGATATTCCCGCGCGATGAAACATTGGAGAGCAAAAATCCCGCCCACTCGCGCGCAATCGCGGGGTTCTGTGCAAGCTCGAGCGCGACTATATGCGTGAGAGCATCCTCCGGGCCGAGTTTGCCCATCGCCGCGCGGAATGCAGTCCAGTGGATTGTAGAGGGGGCGTTATGGGCGAACGTCGTTGCCATCGATAGAATATAAGCGAAGCGTAAGATATTGCAACATGCGAAATTTTCGCTTGCAGGCGCGGGGGGCGTCGGCGCGCGTAAACGCGCTACGAAGTAGTCGGGGCGCGATTGATGCTTTGTGCGAAAGTCTTGCCACCGACTACTTCGCACCTTCCTGCGATTTGATAAATCGCAGGAAGGGCCGACGCCCCCCGCGCGGGCTATCGCGAAAAATCGATGACTTCGGAGATGATGCTCTCGGCGCAGTCTGCGGGCGGGGTGTTGGTGATGTCGATCCGCTGGAAATTCCCGCGATTGGAGAACCAAGTAATCTGGCGCTTGGCGTAGTTGCGTGTTTTGCGGGCGATTTCCTCGGCAAGTTCTTCGCTGGTTATCTCGCCTCGAAGATAGCGCAAAATCTCGCGATAGCCGATAGCGTTCATTCCGGGGGAATCTTCGCTATTGCCGGACAGGACGAGCCTGCGGACTTCGTCAATCCATCCTGCGGAAAGTAGCGCTCTCGTGCGTTCTTCAATTCTTGCGTATAGTGCTTCTCTGTCCATGTCGAGGAAGAACTTGGCGAACTTCCAGCCCTCGGCGGGCACTGCCGTGGCCTCGAAATTTTCTGTGAGGCTTTTGCCCGAAGTGTAATAGACCTCGAGCGCGCGAATCACACGCACGAGATTGTTTGGGTGAATCCTGTCGGCAGATGTCGGATCGATTTCGGCGAGCTGGGCGTGGAGGTCCTCGGCGTTCTCGGCGCGCGCATAGAGGCTGTCCCGAATCGCCGCGTCCGATGCAGGCGCCTCGAATATGCCCTCGGTTAATGCGTCGATGTAAAGCCCTGTTCCACCGACGATTATCGCTGATTTTCCTCGACGATAAATATCCTCCAGATGTTCGGCGGCCAGCTTTGCCCAAGCGAACGCGGTGGTGCGCTCGGCTGGACTGAGATATCCCACAAGGTGATGGGGGATTGCTTCGTCAATCGGGGCGCAGGTGCCGATAGGCATGCCCGCATATACTTGCCTCGCGTCGGCGGAGATAATCTCGCCGCCAATGCGTCCGGCAATCTCGATGCCCACCGCCGTTTTCCCGACGGCGGTGGGGCCGGAGATGACTATAG
>OMKS01003258.1_pt1 | contig 13053 bp, 11 predicted proteins | sample 1674721 | NCBI WGS metagenome assembly OMKS01 (sample SAMN06264996, study PRJEB25208) | sediment metagenome | isolation source: hot spring sediment | place: USA: California | collected 2014-09-02 | reverse complement strand
TCCCCCACCTCCGCCACCTCCGCCCGCAGGTCGTCACCGAAGAGCAACCGCCGACCCGGCCGCGGCCCCTTGGAGCTTTTCAGCAAGGCCCAAGCGGTGAAACCGCCCTCCGGCAAAGTCCGAGGATACTCCAACAGCAGCAGTTCGACTCGACCGCCACTCTCCTTGCGGCCCAGTAAACGGGCGGGGAAAACCCGGGTATCATTAAAAACCAGCAGATCACCGGCCGATGGCAGTCGGGCAAAATCGGGAAAGCTCCGATCGGCGATGGCCCCCCGGGAGCGATCCAGCACCAGCAGTCGGGAGGCGTCGCGACGGGAGGCCGGCTGCTGGGCAATCAGCTCCGGCGGCAGATCATAGTCGTAGTCGGTCAGGGAAAAGGCCAAGGTGAGATTCCGATTGGGGGCGGCTCAGGAAAAGAGGTTGGTGCGCCGAGCCAGATAACAAAGCAGCAAGCCCAGGCCCAGCATAACCAGGCCGATCTTGCGCATGGTGGCGGGGGCCAGCTGCTGCAACTGGCCCAGCCAGCGCTGCATCGCTTCGGGGAAGGCGACGTAGGGCAACCCTTCCACAATCAACAGTAAACCGATCAGGGATATCAGCAGTTCCATGGCGGCATCCTACCCGTTGCCATGGCTCGGCGCAACTCGGAAGAGGGGAACAAGGCGGCGGTCACTTTGGCTATTTGATCACCAAAAGATGCTCGGGCCGGGCTCCCAGCTCCAGTTGCCCCACCACCCGGTTGGTGGCCTGATCGATAATCGTCAGGTTGCCGGTACCCTGTTCCGCCACGTAAACCCACCGGTTCTGGGAGGAGATGGCCATCTCCAGAGGCAGGGCTCCCACCGGAATCTCCCGCAGCACCCGCTGCTGGCGGGGGGCCAGCAGAGAGACCGTGCCGGCCCGATGGTTGCTCACATAGATCCGCTCCCCATCCCCCACCAGCCGGCGGGGCATGAAGCCGGTGTTGACCCGGCTGCTGGCCCGACCGCTGCGCAGATTGAAGATCCCCACGGTGTTGGCTCCGCTTTCCGCCACATAAAGATAGTCGCCCTGGGCCAGCAGGCCGTCGGGGCCGCTGCCCACCGCCAGGACCTCCTTGACCGCCAGGGTTTCAGGGTCCAGCAGGTAAACCTCCTGGGAGAGAGCGGAGGCAACCGCCAGCAGCCCCCAATCTTCCACCAGCACCAACCCCCGGGGTTTGTAACCCAAACGTACCCGCTGATCCAACCCGCCGCGCAGCAGATCCAGCCGCAGCAGATCATCTCCCCCTTCGTCCAGGACGTAGGCCCAAAGGCCATCGGCACTGATCCGCAGGGCCGATGGATTGATAACCATGGGGATACGGAACCGGTCCACCTCCCGGCTGGTTGCCACCTCCACCACATGGATCACCCCGGCTTGGGCGGCCAGCACGTAAAGAAGTTCGCGCCGGGCATCGAAGGCCAACCGGGTGGGGCCACCGGGGATGGCCAGCGAACCGCAGACCCGGTTATGATCGGTGCGCAGCAGAAAGATGGTGTTCAGCCCGGGCGCGCTGACGTAGGCCAGATCGGCCAGCAGGGGCATGGTCTGGTCCTGGACCACCAAGGCGGGGCTAAAGAAGGCCCGATCCCGCAATGAATCCTCGGTTTTCCAGGCCAGAAAGAGGGAGCGGCTCTCGCCGCCCCGCAAGCGGAAATCCCCGGGCAACGGCAGGAGCCGCTCCGGCTCGGGGGTGGCCAGAAACAGCTTCTCCTGGCCGCGCAATCTGGCCGCCCGGCCGATGGTCAGGCGCAACCCGTCATAGACCCCGGCCGGCACCACCCCCCGGGCCAGGAAGCGTTGCCCCTCCCCAATCTCCGGGCCGGCCAGCTCGGCCGGTTCCCGGACCAGGGCCAGGGGTACCACCGCCTGCTCCCCCACCAGCTCGATCCCCGCCACTTCCATCCACAGCCCCAGGGAGTCGGGTTGGTCCAGATGGAGAAAGATCGAAAGCAGGGCCTCGTTCTCCCCGGCCGGAGGGCGCTCCGGAGCCAGCCCCCGAGAGCGGCCCGGCGCCGAGGACTGGCAGCCAACAAAGAGGAGGAGCAGGGCAAGGAGGAGAATCGTCACGCATAAAAGGCCGCCGCTTCTCTGTCCTTGCCGCCAAGCTGGTTTCAGCATCTTATTTTTCCGATATTAAAAGGTCTTTTGCACACCATATAGAGTCATATCAAAGGTGCCTGGAAAGTTGTCAAACGCCCATTGGTCCGTGCCACCATGGAAGTGGCATTCACCGCATGCAATTGGACTAGTGCCTGGGGTCCCTTGATGACAACTATTATTGCCGCCACCCGAGCATGATTTATAGGGGGCCCCCGGATCATCGTGATGTACTCTTTTCATGGCATTCCCGCGCCCCACCCTGTCGTGACAGCGCGAACAAAGGTCGATCATGTCGTGGGTGCCGGTGATAATGCCACTCAGGTTCTGACCATTGACCCGCCTGCGGATAAGCATGATATTCTCCGAGCCGTGGGGTTCATGGCAATCCAGGCAGGAGAGCACCAGGTTGGGCTTGCCGGCGGCAGCGGTTAAATAGGGTTCTTTAAAATAATCTGCACCGTCCCGCGGGGCAGTACCGTGCTTGTCGTAAGTCCAGTCAATGGGACCGAGCATGCGCCCGAGATTGGTGCTGTAAATGGAGTTATCGCTGCTGTTGTGGCAGTCGGTGCAGAAACCCACGTAGTCCGGGGTCTTGCTGCCGTCGGTGACCGTATCGCCCGCCGGCTCACGCACACTGGTGCTTGCGCCATAGGGAGCTTCGTACTGGTTGGGGTAGGCCGTGGACATCAGCTCGCTCTCCCCCCAGAGGTTGAAGTGGTCGCTGGGCTTGGAGATGGCCGACTGGGTGGGGATGTTCTCCCGGTTCCGTTTGGCCAGATGGGGATTGTGGCAGGCGTTGCAGGGATTGCTCTCCGGCCGGTACCAGGGGTAGGCGGCGGGCCTGTCCTGGACAAACTGGTGGATATCTTTGAGATTGTGATAGGAGTTCGAGTTAAAGGCCGCCATTATCGACGTGGGGCCGGTACCGCTGGTGGCCCCGCCGAAGGTGGCGCTGTAATCGTCATTTTCCACCACTTGCACCGAACCGAACTGGTTGTGGCAATAAAAACAGAAGTTATCGGACTCCAGATAGGGCTTGCTGGCGGCGTTGGTGTTGAAGTTGCGGGCAAAGAGGGTGAAGGGCGAAGCCCCTCCCCCCACCGGAGCGGGCTCGCTCCCCTCCAGGCTGGCATGCATCTCGTGGCAGTGGGCGCAGTTGCCCCGGGCGTAACCGACCATGGCGCCGCGGGACACCCCGTAGGATGAGCCATGGGCCGAACCGGTATATTTGCCCCCGGCAACCGAGGCCGGCAGCAGCAGCCCGATCAACCCCGCCGCCAACAGGTTCTGCCAGCACAACAGGGAGGAGGATGAAGCGGAGACCGGGGTGGCGCGTCTAAAGATCTGCATGGGGCAACCTCAATCTTTGTGGGTATGGCAAACGGCACAACCGTTGAAGGCCGGCCCGCCGGTGTGGGAATCGGTGCCCGGCCAATCCCGGTATCCCCAGCGCAGCATGGCCGGATAGGGAGAGCCGTGGGCCCGATGGCAGGAGATGCAGCTGACCACATCGGAACCATGATTGATCTGGGAAAAATTGGCGTCACCGGCGGCCAGATTGGGACGGGCCACCGGGACCCGGGGATCATAGGTGGTATAAGCGGAGAACTCGCCGCTGGCGGGAATCACCACATCGTTGGGATGATAGAGCCAAACCCCACCATCGGCCATATCGTCGTGGAAATTGACGTGACAGCCCTTGCATTTCTGGGTGATGGAAGAGGCGTTCATGTAACCGCTGCCCCCGCTATGGTCGGTGGCCCCGGCGTAGGTGTTGTGGCGGGTGGAGGAGGGATTCTGTTCCCAGTCGGGGTCCGGGATGCCTATGACTCCACCCTCCCCGGAACCATAGCCGGCATCAATCATCTTTGAACCCAGAAAACGATACCAGCCCTCGCTGTTGCCGACCACGACACCGCTGCCGCCAGCGTGGTGCCTGGGCACATGGCAACCCTGGCAACCGCTGACGGCGGAGGACAAAGTGCCATGGCAATTTATGCACACGGAACCGTAGCCGTTGTCACCGGGGGCGGTGGTCAAGCGAATGTCGGGGCCGGAGATACCATGCACATTGTGACCGTATTGATCGCCGCTATTGGCCACCCAGTAAAAGTTGCCCCCCGCCAGGGTCGATGAGGATGAGCCGTCTGGGGGATAGGTGGGTTCCATGGTGTTATAGACAATGGGCACCCGGGTATCCGAGCCCAGATTGGCGATGGTTGCGCTGCCGGTATTGGTATGGCAGCCGACGCAGTCGGTTTTCAACAGTCGGTTATAGGGAGTAGTTTCCGCCCGCAGGGTTCCGTCGGTATCCCGGCTGAAAGCCATGGTCACCCCATCCTGGCTGTTGTGCATGGTATGGCAGTTGGCGCAGGGTCCGCTGACCCTGGCCTGCCCCGGAAGGGCGACGGCCAGCATCAGCAGCAAAAACGCTCCCACAATGATCCGGTTTGCCATCTCCCACCTCCTCGTCAAAAGTCCGCCGCCGCCATCCCCTAACGCCGGAACACCAACACCCGGCTGTTACCCTGATCCACCACACAAAGCCGGCCCCAGGGATCGAAGCGCAGCTCCCGGGGAAAGTAGAGATGCTGGCGGCCGTGCCCCTTGCTCAAAAAGCGGTAAAGGTACTCCCCGTTGCGCCCGTAGACCACGACCGACCCTCGATGCCGATCCAGGACGTAGACCGTTCCGGACTGGTCCACCGCCAGGGAGACGGGAAAGGAGACCTCCGCCACCGACCAGGGGTGGCGGCTGCTGCCGTCGGCTCCCACCGTAATGATCTGCCGGTTCTGCTGATCCAGCAGCCAGACCCGGTTGTCCACCACGGTGAAATCCACCAGATTGCCGACCCCCGGAGGCAGTTCGTAGGTTCCCACCACCTGCAACTGCTGGTCAAGCCGCAACACCCGCCCCGAAGCCCGATCCAGGAGGTAGAGTTCACCCCCGGCGAACTCCAGCCGGTCGGCGAAGATCTCCTGGCCCTGGTGGCTCAGCACCACCGGTTCGGTGGTCCGGCGCTGGAGATCGATCTTGGTCAGACTGTTGCGGCCCCGCTCCACCACCAGCAGGGTGCCATCGGCCAGTCTGGCCATGTGGTGGGGGCGATGCAGGTTGCCATCGGCGGTGAAGTCGCGCAGATAGTTGCCGTCGCGGTCGAAGGAGACCAGCCGATTATCGCCGCTGGCCACCACGTAGTAGCGTTCCCGCTCCCCGTCGATGTACAGGGCCATGGGCATGGCTATGCTTTTGTCCTGGCCCTTGAGGATAAAGGCCAGCTGCCAGGGGGAGCGGGCACCGCCTCCACCGGCGGTCGCGGCCCAGAGCAGGGCCGGCAGCGCCACCAGCAGCAGCACTCCCGCCCCGATTACGGTTCTTTTGGTAACGCTTTTTTTTGCCATCGGTCTCACTACCCCACTCTCTCGGTCCGATCGTTGATGATCGCCTGTTCAATAATCACGATGACACTGCACGCACAACTCCTTCCTGCCGCTCAACACCAGGTGAAAGCGGTAATCGGTCCCCATGGGATCATGGCAGGTAACGCAGGTCATGTTCTGGCCGGTGCGGTGATCGACCACCGCCTCGCCCACGGGGTGGCTGAACTCACCCTGGGTGAGATGGCAGCGGGAACAGACCTGGTTGCCGTCGGCCCGCAGCATGGCCACCCGCTCCGAACCATGTACCTCATGGCATTCGGTACAGGATGCGTGCAGGGGATGGCGGTGCAGACTCACCCGCCCCCGGGCGAAGGTGTCGGTATGGCAGCTCTGGCAAACCTTGTTGCCGGTCATCCGGAGCATCTTGCGGTCGTCGCCGGCATGGGGGCTGTGGCACTGGGTACAGCCGTTGTGGGCCCCGGCAATCATGTGGTTATAGGGCCTGAGCATGCTTTCCCGGATGGAAGGATGACAGGAGAGACAGGTTTCGCTGCCCACCGCCCGTTGCTGATGACAGGAGGCGCAGTCCCGCTGGGCAAAGGGTTGGTGCAGATGGCGACGCAGCAGGCCCTTCCCCTCTCCCCCGTGGGGATGGTGGCAGGAGAGACAGTTGGTGAGTTCGCCGGGAAAGCCGCGATGGCCGGGCCGATTCTGGGGATCCCGGTGACAGGAGAGACAGAGGTCGTCGGCCCGGTTTTTCAGCAGATTGCCATGTTTGCTTTGGTGGGGCTGGTGACAGGTGGTGCACTGCCCCTGGCCGAAGGGGGTATGGTTGACCGGCCACTGCCGCTCCAACTGCTGATGACACTCCATGCAACCGACCGCCGTCTCCTGGCGCAGCAGGCCGGGCTGCTCGGCCCGATGGGGGGCGTGGCACTCCAGGCACTTGCCCTCCTGCACCGGCTGATGGACCTCCCCCTGGCCAAACTCCACCCGGGAACGGCGATGGCAACCATAGCACAGCTCGGCCTCCCGCTGCTGCAGCAGGCCGGAGAACTTGGCGACATGGGGATTATGACAGGAACCGCACTCTCCCCGGGCCACGGGACCATGGATGTATCCGCCGCTGAAGTTGGCCCGGTCGTGGCACTCGAAGCAGACCTCCTGGGCCAGGGCCGTAACAGCCAGTCCGGCCCCCAACAAGGCGGCCATGGTCATCATCATCAACTGGCGCCGCATCAGTTCTTCCTCCCGGGATGACAGCCGATACAGCGCCCCTGCTGGAACGGGGCGTGCTGCACCGGGTAGAGAAGCCCAACCTCCGGAGCTCCGTGGGGATCATGACAAGAGAGGCAGGAGCGTCCCGAGGGCACCACCCCGCCATGTTTTTCGCCAAATTGTCCGCCCTGCACCTGGTGACACTCCAGGCACAATCCCTCCCGGGGGACCTTCAGCAGGGCCGATTCGTTGCCCCCATGGCCCTGATGGCAAAGGCCGCAGTCCTGGCGAGCCGGGGCATGGGCGACGCCGTCCCGCCAGTAGGTCGCCACCTCCTGGTGGCAGGTAAGGCAGAGATCAGGGCTGGGACGGATAAGATGCTGCGGTTCACCCGAACCGTGGGCCAGATGGCAGGCGGCGCAGTTCAGGGCGGCCAGCGGTTCGTGGAGATGGGTTTTCTGTTCCAGTTCGCGGCTCACCTCGAGATGGCAGGAGAGGCACAGCTCCCCGGGGCGCGCCTTCTGGACAAAAGCATGGTCGCCGGCATGGGGGGCATGACAGGTCAGACAGGCCCCCTCGACGAAGGGGGCATGCCCGGGCCCACCAATTTTGTCGGCCAGGCTCCGGTGACAGGAGAGACAGAGCTGGCCATCGGTGGCGCTTTTGGTAAGCAGCGATTGATTCCGGGCCTGATGGGGGTTGTGGCAGCCGCTGCAGTCGCCGGCGGCGAAAGGCCGGTGCAGACTGTAGCGGGCCAGATCATCATCGATCTGATGGTGGCAATCGACGCATACCTCACCGTCACGCTGAACCAGGAGGGCTTTTTCCCGGGACTGGTGGGGCAGATGACAGACCGAGCAGTTGTTGGCCGCCGCCGGGGGATGGGCCCCGGTTCCCCCGCCATACTGGTCACGATCGTGGCACTGGGCGCACAACGGGCCGGGCTGTTCCTTGAGGGAATTAAGCTCGGTCTGACCGTGCCCCAGGTGGCACTCCAAGCAACCGCCCTCCTTCACCGGCTGATGGACGCTCCTAGCCCGCTGATCACCACCTACGGCATGGCACTGGAGACAAATTTCCTTGCCGGGCCCGGAGAGCAGGGCCCCCTCTTCGCTGGCATGAACACTATGACACTGGCTGCACTTGCCCTCCTCCACCGGAGCATGCTGTCTGGGAGCGGTGGCCGGTGGGCGGGGATGGCACTGCTGGCAAAGCCCATCGGCGGCCAGCAGCGGCGCGACCAGCTCCGGGGCGGAACCGGGATGACAGCTGCCGCACTGCCCCGCCGCCACCGGCTGGTGGACCACTGCTCTAAGCAGGCCATCCTCCTCGGTGCTGTGGGGATTGTGACAGGCCAGGCAGTTGGTGCTCAACAGGTAGCCCCGATGGGCCGCGATGACGGTGGCGTCCTCCTGGTGGCACTCCTGGCAAAGGGTGTCCGCCGCCTGGACCAGCAGGGATGGATGGCCGGCCTGATGGGGGTTGTGACAGGCCACGCAGTTATCCTGCAAGGGGGCGTGAACCAGCTTTTTCTCAAAGTTGCCCCGATCATGGCAGTCAAAACAGAGCGTTTTCTGCTCCTTGTGCAACAGGGCGGGCTGGGCGGCGTTATGACTGGCATGGCAGGCGGAGCAGTTACCCGCCGCCAACGGCTCATGGACCACCGCCGCGGCCGGATCGGGGGCCTTGTCCTGGTGGCAGCGCCGGCACAACTCGGTTTTCTCCTGCCGGAGAAACATACCGCCAATGATGCCGTGGGGCAGATGACAGGCATCGCAGCGCCGGTCCCGCACCGGTCGATGCACCACCCCTTCCTGGTAGCGGGCGGCCAGCTCCTCGTGGCAATCCACACAGGTGCGCCGGGTGGAAGAATCGGTAGCAACCTCCTTCACACAGGCGGTCAGCATGGCCAATCCCGCCACCATTAGCAATAAGTTTAAGTTCTTAAAGCGAAACATCTTCTTTTTCCAGCTCCCTCTTCAAGGTGTTCCAGACCCGTTGGTTGACCCTGATCTCGGAGCGTTCGGTCAACCGGCTGACCAGATCCTCCCGGGCCTGGCGGAATTTGGCCTCGCGCAACTCCTCCTCAATACTTTGGCGGACCGCCTCCAGCGGCATGGTGGTGGCGGGGGTGCGATTGACCAAACGCAACAGGGCGCTGTGGCCGCGGTAGGTAAAGGGGCGGCTCGCCTCCCCTCGCCGCAGATCAGCGATCACCGCGGCCAACTCGGCATCGAGATGATCCAGCGGCAACCGCTGTACCGGGGGACCGCCGGGCAGATGGCGGGCCGCCACCTCGGAGAAATCCCGGCCGGAGGCGATCTCCTGCCCCATCCGCTCAACCACCTCGCTCTCACCCTCCAGCAGCATGAACGACACGGTTTCCGGCCGGGAAAAGCGGGCACTGTTTTCCGCGAGGAAACGGACCACCTCCTCCTCGGTCACCACCGCGGCCGGCTCCACGAAACGCCGTTCCAGCTCCTTGATCAACCGATGGCGGCGATAAAAGTCATACAACTCCTTAAGCGGGGGCCGCTCCTGATAGTTGCGGCCCAGCGCTTCCCAGCTGACCAGGGTTTGGGAGATCATATTGGCCAACACTCGCTCCTTCATGATGGCAAAATCCTCGGCCCGAAACCGGTTCTGCTCCCGAAAAGCCTGTTCGCCGCGCAGGTTCCGCCAGAGGTCCCCGGCAACGATATTTCCCTGACTGGTGCTGATCAACACCCTCTCGGCCAGCTCGGCGGAGGGTTGTTCCGGTCCGATCAGCTCCAGTACTTCCCGATCAATTTGGACCGCGAATTTCCCGTGCAGCTCTTCCACCAGCTCGGCGGTTAGTTGATGGCTTTTCCGGGTGCGCAAATCCTTGACAATTCCAGCCCTTACCCGTTCAAGATCCTGCTGGTCACCTGCGTTGCGCTCCTCCACCCGGATAAAAGCCGCGCCATGCTCAACCGTCAGCGGGCCCACCACCTGGCCGGATTCGGCTTCCACCAGCAGCTCCCGCCACTCCTCCGGCAGTCGGGTCAACCGCACCCACCTCTCCTCATGGTGGGCCGGCCGGCCGGCCTCGGGGTCCAGCTCCAGCAGGCCATCGACCGTGTGGACTCCAGAGCGGAGGGCGGCAGCCCCCAGGGCGGCGGCTTCCTCATTGGAGTAGAAAAAACTGCGCACCCGCAAACGGGGGGTATATTGGGCCCGATATTCCTCCTGGATCTCTCGTTCGCTGATCGACACCACCCCGTCGATCTCCTCCTCCTTCAACATCATCAGCGAGCGCACCCGGAGGAATACCGCCACCCGCCGGCGGAAATCCGGTTCCTGGAAAAGCTGCATCCGTTCAGCCTCCTGGGCCAGGAGCTGCCACTGGATAAAATCATCCGGCGAGGTCGGCCGGGCCATCCCCGGCTCCCGCCAGTTGCGCCACCAGTTGCGAAAATCAGCGGCGAAAAACTCTTCTCCATTGACCACCGCCAAGGGCCGCTCCCCCCAGAACCAGGCCCGGGCCGGCGCCGGCTGCCCCAAAACCGCCGCCGCCAACAGCAGACAGCTGATCAAACCTAAGAAACACTTGGACAAACCAGCAAACCCTTTCGGTGCCATTCCTGTAAGATCTCCCGCACGGCATTTCTGCTCACCGCGCTGATGGTATTAACCGTTCCAAAATGCATAACCCGCTGATAATCGCTACCCTGCCGCCGATGCCTGGTGGCCCAGCGCCGGGCCCCATCCTGACCGTCGTAAACCCGCAGCTGCATGAGCAGGAGAGGGTCAACCCCGCTGGGATCAATCCTCTCCTCCATCTCCAGGATCTCGCCGGTGATCAAAAGATCGACCCCCAGCCGGGCGGCGATGATCCGCAACTGCTCCGGATCGGGCTCCTCCCAAGGACGCAGGCGGATCTGACGATAAACTCTCGTAATATCACCTTCCAGGGCCACCCGCCAGTTACAACTCCGGACCAACTCGCCCACCAGCAGACGCTGGACGATCTTGCCCCCCTGGCCGTAGCCGCTGTGATCGATGAAGGGCAGCACCGCCACGCTCTCCACCTTCCGTTCCAGGGTCACCCCCGGAAATTCCAGGACCGTGGGCCGACCGCTGCCACAGCCGGCAAGAAGCAGGGTCCAGACCAGGCCCAGCAACAGCCCGATAGAGATCAGGCGGCATCCCGGCCCTTCTCGGCACACCCTAAAAATCCTCCGCCCAGCCATCCAGCTCAACCTCTTCCTCCTCGGCCTGATCCGGGGTCACTCCCCCCTGAATCGTGATATCTTCCACGCGCCGGCTGATCCGGTTGCCAAGGGCATCCAGAGCCTGCACCAAGGCCGCGACTCTTTCGACGGCGGCGGGAACCGAGGCCTGCAGGGGCGGGGGAGTTTCGGCGCCATCGGCTTCATACAGCAGGTTCCCCGGACCGTCGCGCAACTCCAGCCGCCAGTAAACCAGGGGAGCCCGGCCCCGATGTTCAAGCTCCAAATCCAGGATATCTGCCCGCCGCAAAGCCCGCAAGTTAACCTCCGGCTTGTCGCGGACCACCAGAAACTTTTCCTCGACCGCCCCACGGTTGCCGGCTCGATCCCAGACGGTAAGCCGCACAGCGTAGTCCCCGTCGGGGCTGTTCCGGCCATCCTGGCGCTGCCCCCACCAGGAGAAGCGGCCCGGCAGGCCACCCTGGCCCCGCTCGGCTTTGATCACCACCTCCTCGGCGTCGAGAATCTCGATCTCCCAGTTCCGTAAAGGCTCCGGAACCTTAAGGAGCGGAGTGATGCGCAGTTGCCCCCGCATCACCGCCATCCCTTCAAGCTCCTGCCCTCCCAGGATCAACTGGGGCTCGGGGGGGGTGCCATCCACCAGAAAACTGCCGGCAAAAACGGTCCGTGCGCCCGACTCCGGCGTAATCACGGTCACCGTGACCGGATAGCGGCCATCCCGGCTGGGGGCATCCCAAGTGGCCTCATGGAGCTGCTCCCGCAGCAGGTAGCGCGCCGGGATCATCTTCTGGTCAACCAGCACGCTGATCACCGCTCCCGCCGGCCGGCCACGGTCATCAAAACGGATCCAGCAGCGCACCGTCTCCCCGGGGCCCACCACCTGGGGGGTGATGGTGATACTCTCGGCCAGGCTGGTCAACGGGTAGCCGGTCGACGCGACGGGCAGGACCGCCGGCCAATCGGTCAGAGCCTCCACCAGCACCAGTTCCTTGAGGCTCTCCAACTCCCGGGGTTCGGCAATGGCCAGCAACCGCCGCCGGTCCACCCGGCAAAGCTCCGCCCCCCCGCTCCATACCAACTGGGCGTCCGCGGTCCTTACCAGCTGCAGGGTCAAGGCCAGGGCCGCCGGATCACGCTCCCGGGCTTGATTAACCGAGCCCAGCAGGATAAAGTCGGCGTTCAACTCCCGCCCCATTCGGGTGGCGTGGATGGTCTCGATCCGCCCCAGCCAGCGCATCCGGTTGGTGGCCATGAAGGCCAGCACCTCCCGCTGGGGCACCACCTCGAGGCCCCGCTCTTGCATGACCTCCTGCAACCGGGTGGTGAGGGCCAAATCCACCCCGTTGTCCCCCAGGCTCAAATCTTCAAGGGGCAAGACGGCCAGCCGGGCCGCCGCAGGGTCAACGCTCCCGAACAGCAGGATCAGCCACAAAAAAAACTTTACCGCATTGCGCCCCATCAGCATCGACCCCGGACCATCCCCCCACTCATCGCGGCAAGGAACGTAACAGGTTGTTGACCAGCCGATTCCCCACCTGGTAACGATCCCGGGCCGACAAGCCAAACAGGCGGCGGGTCAGGGAGTCGCCACTGGCGTTGCCGCTGGCCTGCCAGATCACCAGACCGCTATCCACATCAACCAGGCGCAGGGTCATGGCCAGCTCCGGGTAGACCACCGAGCCCTTACGCCCCTCGGCGGCCACGTCCACGGTGCCCAGCAGCAGAGCCTGGGCATTGAGCCCCTGCCCCAACCGTTTGATGAGATGGCCGTCAAGGGCCTGCCCGGACTCAATGGCGTTTTCCCGCAGCAGACTGTCCACCAGCCCCTTGTCCACCACGTCAAAAAGACCCTGGGAGAAAACCCTGGTGATCAGGATATCCCGCAGCATCTCCGGGGCAAAGTCGTCGCGGCTGTTATTTTGCAGGGGCAGCACCGCCACCTGGCGGATATAGCCAAAGTCAACGTTATCACGAACGAACGACTTCCCGCCCCGCTCTGAATGCAGGGCGCAGCCGCCCACCATACCCCAAAGGAGCAGCAGGACCTGTCTCTTATACACATCTGACGCTGCCGACGAAGAGGATAGTGTAGATCTCGGTGGTCGCCGTATCAT
>OMKS01003257.1_pt1 | contig 13054 bp, 13 predicted proteins | sample 1674721 | NCBI WGS metagenome assembly OMKS01 (sample SAMN06264996, study PRJEB25208) | sediment metagenome | isolation source: hot spring sediment | place: USA: California | collected 2014-09-02 | reverse complement strand
CGGCAGACATAGTTCGCACGCATTCCCTTGATTACTCCTGTTCCTAATCCCAAACTGACTGGAACAATTATACTCCCTCCGCCGGGCCAGTCAACCACAAGCTTGACTGGCAGGGACGTCTCCCCTATGGCGGCGGCGGTCCGGAAAAGGGATCTCTCCACTCCGGTCGAGATGACGGAAAGCCTTGGCGTCCGTCGGCGGCTGGTGGCCCGGGCCCGGACGGATGGCCGCGTCAGGCTTTGTCTTCGCGGTTGTAGACGACGCGGCGCGGGAAGGGTATCTCGACCCCTTCCGCATCGAAGGTCTTTTTCAGCATCAGCCGGAGCTCGCGCTCGGCACCCCAGTTGTGCGGGGGGCGGACCGTCACGACGACCCGGATCGTCACCCCGGAGTCACCGAGGCTGAGCAGGCCTTGTACTTCCGGCGGCGCAAGCGCGATGTCGGAGTGCTCGGCATACCAGCGGTCGGCCGCTTTCTGGGCAATCTGCATCCCGCGCTCCGGGTCCTGTTCGTAGGCAAGGTCCACCACCGCCATCGCCCGCATCCATTCGCGGGTCTTGTTGCCGAAGCGGGTAAGCTCGCCGTTGGGTATCGTGTGCAGTGTTCCGTCGTAGGAGCGCACCTGCGTGCGCCGGATGCCGATGAACTCGACCGTGCCGGCGACGTCGCCGACAGCAATGATATCGCCGACGTTGACCGCGTCCTCGAAGAGCAGGAAGAACCCGGCCAGGAAGTCGCGCACCAGCGTCTGCGCACCGAAGCCGATGGCAAGACCGACCACACCGGCCCCGGCCAGGATGGCCGCGAAGTCAACCCCGAGAATCCGCAGTACGGTGACCAGCGCACCGAAGAAGAAGACATAGTAGACGAGACTGCGCAGGACCGTCATCGCAGTGCGGGCGCTGGGCTTCTGCGCGAGGCGTGACCGCCCGAGCATCATCCGGTTGAGTAAGCGCCGGACCAGCCAGGACAGGAACCAAGCCAGAAGGACGACGACGGCAATCTGCACCGCCTTGATGGCGAACGTTGCCAGCGCCTCCGGCGTGAAGAGCCGTCCGACCAGTGCGCTCCGGAGTTCCTGCCAGAACATCATTGACCTCCTGTTTCGACGGTCCCGGCCGGGCCGTCCGTGACCCCGCCGACCAGGCAGGCCTCAACCCCGACCGCACGCAGTTCTTCAACCATCGCCCCGGCCCGTTCCGGCGCGAGGGCAATCAGCAGGCCGCCCGATGTCTCCGAGCCGAAGAGCAGGTCCCGGTCCGGACCGGCAATGCCGTCGGCGAACACGACCCGTTCCTCGAAGGCCTGCCGGTTCATCGCCACCCCGGAATCAACCAGTCCCTGCGCGGCGAGTTCGCGCACCCGGGGCAGGAAAGGCAGGTCACCGAGCCGAAAGCGGAGCCGGACACCACTGCCCTCGGCCATCTCCTGGGCGTGCCCGAGCAGTCCGTAGCCGGTGATGTCGGTCGCGCTGTGGACCCCGTGGCGAAGCATCGCCCGCGAGGCTTCACGGTTGAGCGCCATCATCGAGGATACTGCGGCCGCGGCCAGTTCCGGGTCCGGCCCGGTTTCGGAGAGCACCTGCTGGGTGAAGATGCCGCAACCGAGCGGCTTGGTCAGCACCAGCGCGTCACCCGGTCGAGCGCCGGCGTTGGTGACGATGCGGTCCGGCGCGATGGTGCCGGTGACCGCCATGCCGAACTTGATTTCCTTTTCGTTGAAGGTGTGGCCGCCGACGATGACCGTGCCCGCCTCTTCGGCGGTGTCCTGGGCACCGCGCAGGATTTCGGCCAGCCAGTCGGCCGGGGCCGGGGCCGGGAAGCCGACGATATTGAGCGCGGTCAGCGGCTCGCCGCCCATCGCGTATATGTCGGAAAGCGAGTTCGCGGCCGCAATCCGGCCGAAGGCATACGGGTCTTCGGTCATCGGCGTCAGCATGTCCACCGTCTGGACGAGCGCCAGCCCCTCCCGGAGGAGGAATACTCCGGCGTCGTCCGCGGTGCTGGTGCCGACCAGCAGGCGCGGGTCATCCGGCGGCTTCAGTCTTCCCAGTACCAGCGCCAACTGCGCCTTGCCGAGCTTGGAGGCTCAGCCCGCACAGCTGACGTAGGCCAGGATTCCGCGTCCAGGCATACTCGTCACTCCTTTCTTGCGACCCGGTTCAAGACCCGCTTCTCCCCCCGGCGCTGGGTCAGGCCGATGGAGTCGAAGTGGTTGAGCAGGGGTATCGCGTAGCGCCGGGTCGTGCCCAGCGCCTGGCGCACATCGGTGGCGGCAAGCTCGCTGTTGCGGCTGAAAAGGTCAAGCAGGAGCTCGCGGGCTTCGGCAATCGCGTCCCGGTGGAAGACGACGCTCTCGCCGACGTCCACCAGCAGGCCGGTCTCGAAGAGCGCGGTCCGGACCCGCTCCGCGACCTGCTTCTTCGCCCCGCCAAGCACGGTGCCGAGGTCCGGCGGCGAGAAGCCGCCCGCCTGGACCGCCGCGGCCGCGCTGTCGAAGAGCGCCTTCTCCTCGGGTTTCAGCCGCACTTCGTGTCCGGCCCGGCGCAGTCGGCCGTCGTTGTCGGCCAGTTCGTCCGCTTCGAGCAGGACGCCGACGATGTGGTCGAAGAGCGGGACGGAGAAACCGCGCCCGGCCCGGGCCCGCAGTTCCGGCCGCTTGAGACCGACCCGGTACGGGCTTTGGCGGTGAAACTCGTCGAGCGCGGCGACGACGCGCTCCCGGCCCTCGGCGAGACCGTCGCGGTGGACAAGATACTCTCGTCCCTCGAAGCGGAACCGGGTCGCCTGCCCCGCGCTCTCAAGCTCGGCGAGGTGACCGGCCAGTTCGGCATCGGTCATCGCCAGGCTCCGGGCCAGGGCCTCGGGCGTGCGCGCCTCAAGGCCGTTGCGGACCAGCGTCTGCTCGACCACCGCCCGCGAGTCGCCGCTCAGCTGGGCCGCCAGCCGGGCCAGCGTCGTCCGGTCGAAGCGACGTTCCTTCGCCGCCGACGGTTCGAGAATGATGCCGCCGCCGATGGTGTGCTGGGGCGAGTAGGACCGGAGCACGTAATGGTCGTTCCAGTCGCAGACGACCGGCTCCTCGAGCCGGAGCTGGACCAGCCCCTCTTCGCCCGGCGCGAGCTGTTTCCTATCGAGGATGACCGCCCGGCCCATCACCTCCGAGGTCCCGATGTGCACCCGGACCCGGGTCATGTTCCGAAGCGGCCGGTCGGCCCGGGGCAAAAGCGTCAGCGTGGCGTTGAGCAGGTCGGTCGGGGTGTAGTAGCCCGGCGTGGCGACAACACTGCCCCGGCCGACCTCCTCTCGGGGCAAACCGGCCAGGTTCAACGCCGCGCGGTCGCCGACCACCGCCCGGTCCACCGGCTGGTTGTGACGCTGAACTCCGCGGACCTTGACCTCCTGCCACCCGGGCAGGAGTTCGAGCTTGTCCCCGACCCGGCAGGAGCCGGACAGCACCGTCCCGGCCACGACCGTCCCGAAGCCCTTGATGACGAAACTGCGGTCCACCGGCATCCGGAACACACCCCGGTCCCGCCGCTCGCGCACCTCGGCGACCAGCGCATCGAGCGCGGCCCGGACCTCATCCACCCCGCGACCGGTAACCGCCGACGCGGCGACCACCGGCGCGCCGTCGAGGAACGTCCCCGCAACCAGCTCGGCCACGTCCTGCCGGACAAGCTCCAGCCAGTCGTCATCGGCCAGGTCCGCCTTGTTGATGACCACCATCCCGCGGCCGAGGCCCATCAGCCGGCAGATGTCGAAGTGCTCGCGGGTCTGGGGCATCACCCCATCGTCCGCCGCCACGACCAGCATCACGACGTCAATCGTGCTCGCGCCGGCCAGCATGTGCCGCACGAAACGCTCGTGCCCGGGCACGTCAATGACCGTGACGTTGTCGCCGAGGAAAGCGAAGCCGAGGTCGGTCGTCATCCCCCGTTCCTTCTCTTCCTTGAGCCGGTCCGGGTCGGTACCGGTCAGCGCCTTGACCAGCGCGCTCTTGCCGTGGTCAATGTGCCCGGCGGTACCGACGACAACGTGCATATCAGGAACGCGTCGTCCGGCCCGGCCCGGCCTTCGGCCGCGCGGCCGGCTTCCTCTTCACGTCGGTACGCCGGCGCCGGACCTTGGGCTGGAATCGCTGGTTGCGGGCCGGGATGCCGAGTTCGCGGCGGTACTTGGTCACCGTCCGGCGCGACATCTTGACGTTGTGCTGTGTCTCAAGGCGGGCCGCGATCTCGTCATCACAGAGCGGCTGGTGCGGGCTCTCTTTCTCGACCATCCCCCGGATCAGCTCCTTGATGCCGACGCGCGAGCGTTCACCGGCGCCGCCGCGGAAGAAGTACTTGACCGGGAAGATGCCGAAATCGGTCTCGACATACTTGCCGGCGCCGGCCCTCGAGGCGGTCGAGGGATGCACGCCGATGATTCCCGCCGCGTCCCGGAAAGTCGCGGTGCGCATATGTTCCGGCCCGTGTTCGAAGAAACCGGGCTGAAGCTGGACGATGGCGGCAATCAGCCCGCGCAGGGTCTGCCGGCGCGACTCTATCGCCTTCAGGTACATCAGCGCGCGATTGAACTTCTGGCGGGCGAAGGTCACCTGTTCGGAGCTGTAGCGGTCGGGGTAACGAAGCATGTCGGCGTAGCGCCGGGAGAGCCGGAGCCGTGGCTCGCGGTCGTCGTTGTACTCCCAGTAGGGTCGGCCGTTCTGCCAGGTAACCGTGAAGTCGGGTGTGACGTAGTCCGCGGTCCGTCCCGCGAATCTGCGCGCCGGCCGCATCTCGAGGCCGTGGACGCATTCCGCGGCCCGCCGGACCGCGGCCTCGCTCGTCTCGACCAGTGCGGCAATCCGGCCGAACTGGAGCTGGAGCAGGAGACTCCAGAACTCCGCCACCAGCCGGTGCTCGAGGCTGTCGGGCGGGTGACCCAGCATTTCCAGCTGGACCAGCAGGGCTTCGCGGCGGTCACAGCAGGCGATTCCTCCCGGCTCGATGTGCCGGACCCGGTCCAGCACCGCGCCCAGCCGTTCCGGGTCGAGTTCGTGGGCGTCCGCCAGCTCCTGCGCTGAAACGGTCAGAAAACCGTCGGCGTCGAGCGACTGGAGGACGATTTCGGCGATCCGCGTGTCCTCCTCGTCCAGATCGGCGGCAAGGCCGGGCATCAGCGTCTCGGCCAGGCCGGGCCCGACGTCCGGCGCCAGCTCCATGAAATCGGTATCGCTCTCGCCGCCGGAACCGGTCCGCGCGCTCGCGTGCTGGTCCTCGAAGTCCAACAGGTCGAGGAACTCCGAGGTCTCACGGGAACCGACTTCCGGCCCTTCCTCGGTCTCGGATATCAGCTTCTCGCTCTCGGGAGGGGCGGGGTCACTGACGAAAGCGCCCTCACCCGCCTCCGGCTCGCCGGCTCCGAAGGGGTCAACCTGCGCTTCCGCATCCTGGTCGGTTACCTCTTCGAGCGCCGGGTTCTCTTCCAGTTCGTGGCGTAGCAAGGTCTCAAGCTCGAGTGTGGTCATCGGCAGGAGCTTCAGCGTCAAGAGCATCTGCGGGTGAAGCCTGAGTTCCAGCCCAAGCTTCTGTTCGAGGCTCAGTTTCATATCCGGAACCTCGCACCGAGATAGACCTCCCGCGCCCTTTCGTCGCGCACGAGGTCGTCGGATGTGCCCGAGAGCAGGACCCGGGCATCGTACATGATGTAGGCCCGGTCGGTAATCTCGAGCGTCTCACGGACGTTGTGGTCGGTAATCAGTATTCCCAACCCGTCATCGCGGAGCGCGCGGATGATGTCCTGGATCTCGGCCCGGACGATCGGGTCAATGCCGGTGAAGGGCTCATCGAGCAGGAGGTAAGCGGGCTCTGACGCAAGCGCCCGGGCGATTTCGACCCGTCGCCGCTCACCCCCGGAGAGTGTCTGTCCCTTCTGGCCTGCCAGTTGTGCGATGTTGAACCGCTCCATCAGCTCACGCACCCGCGCCTCGCGTCGCTCGGCCGGGTGGCCGAGCATTTCGAGTATCGCCCGGATGTTGTCCGCCACCGAGAGCTTGCGAAAAATGGACGGCTCCTGGGACAGGTAGCCGAGGCCGAGCCGGGCGCGGCGGTAAACCGGCACCGAGGTGATGTCCCTGCCGTCCACCTCAATGCGGCCCGCCTCGGCCCGGATGAAACCGGTGATCATGTGGAAGGTCGTGGTCTTGCCCGCGCCGTTGGGGCCAAGCAGGCCGACAATCTCTCCGCGCGCCAGCTCCAGCCCGACTTCGTCCACCACCCGGCGACCGCCATAGCTCTTGACCAGCCCCTGCGCGCGCAGACCGGCGGTTGTGTCCGGGTTCATTCCGCCCCGCGGTTGACCAGCCAGCCGCGCGTCATCGCGACGACTTCGATCCGGTCGAGCTCGCCCTGCTCCAGCCGGATGCTGATGCCTCCACCCGCCACGCCGATTTCGTTCATTCCCGAGGAATAGTGCCCCCGGGCCCGGCCCGAGACGGTGACGCCACGCAGTTCGCCGTCCTCGACGCGGAGGCGGATGGTGTCGCCTTCGGTACTGCTGAGCGAGTCGGCGATGCGCGGTTCACCCCAGGCCAGGCCGGTATCGGCCCGGGTCCAGTACCGCAGCGAATCCGCGGTCAGCGCCGACTTTCCGGCCCCGACCCGGACCTCACCGGCCAGCAGGGCGGTTTCGTCACCACCCGTCCAGGTCATCCTTCGGGCGGTGGCCTTGACCGGCTCACCGCCGTCCTCAACCTCGCCGCGGTTGAGCACCATCACCGGCAGGGAGTCCACCTCGCCGACCCTGCTGTCCATTAAGTATCGGCCCTGCGCACCGGTCACGCTGAAGCCTCGATCGAGCGCGGTTATCGTCATCCCCGCGGTCGCCTCCACCCGGCGCTCGGCAACCAGGTAGAGCAAGCGGGGAGCGTCAATCGCCAGCGAATCGAGTTCGACCCGCACCGAACCGAAGAGTTCGGATTCCCGGCCGTCGAGGTAGTACACCGCCGAATCGGCCCGCACCCGCGTATCCGCATCCTCGATGCACACCGAGTCGCTCACCACCGCAATGCCCAGGCTCTCGTTGAATCGGGCCAGGCCCGCGGAAATCCGCGTCGCGCCGTCCACGATCCGGACGCTGTCGCGGAACACCGTCACCTGCCCCTCCGGGGTCTGGACAACCTCCATCCGCCGGGCGTACAGGTCAGCCGCGCCGGCCACCGAGCACAGCAGGCAGAACACAGCCGCGAGCGTACCGGCGTTGCCGAGAACCTTCATCTCAGCGTATCCCCGTCGCCGGTCTCCTCACGGCCCGGATCGAAACGGTAGTCACCTCGGCCGGTCACCTCGCTCTGGATCTCGATGCGGGTCAGCCCGGCATCCGAGACCAGCCCCTGGCCGTGCACCTCTCCCCGCGGTGTCCTGATTTCAACCGGCGCGTCGGTGCGGACCAGCCTGACGTCGTTGTTCCAGCTCAAAGAATCGGTCAACAGCAGGGTGCTGTCCGCGGTCCTCACCTCGAGACCGCCGCGCGCCACCAGGTCGCTGGTCCGGGACTCGAGTCTCCCCTCGTCCGCCACCAGCACCGCGTGTACCGCGCCGGTCTCATGGTAAAAGGTCACCCGTGGCCGGACCACGTCAACATGGCCGTCGCGGTCGTAGACGTAGGCGGTGTCCGCGACCAGCGTGTACAGCCGTTCGCCGCTTGCGCTCTCGTGCATCGTGAAGCCTTCGACAACCTGGTCAGGCCTGGTCCCGGCATCCTCGGTCGGCGCCGGCTCCCGGCATCCGGACAGGACCAGCAACGCAAACGGCAGGATGGAGAAGACACTCCGGAAACGGAATGCGCGGCAGGACATCACACCGCCGCCAATGCGCCGGCCTTGCCCCAGAACACCCAGTCCTCGGGCCTGCGGCGCACTTCCGCCAGCAGACAGCCAAGCGCGTGGTTCTCATCACCCGGCGGGTAGACCCGCACCCGCAGCCTGCCCGCCTCCAGGGTACAGAACAGCGGTCTGACCCCTTCCTTCCGTGCTCTCGCATACGGCGCGGCCGGCAGGCGCATAGCAACCCCGCCTGCCCGGGCGGTCGTCATCTGCCCCCGGCTGGTGTTGTCAAGCATGAAGCCGACCAGCAGCCCCCTGCGCACCTCGCCCCGGACAGGCTCCGGACCGCACCCCGACGCCGGCATCACCATCACCCTCGCACCCCCGAATCGCCGGACCTCCTGCGAAGCCCTCAGTCGGTCGAGTGCCCGCCCCAGCGCACGGTCGCGCTGTTTGCCGACGACAAGCCTGACGTCGTGTCCCCGATGCCGGAAGACGGCCGGCAGACACTCCCAGAGTCCGAAGTGAAACGACACCGTGATTGACGGCACATTCCGTGCCGAGAGAGGCGTAACCTGTGCTCCTGCATACCATGATTCACTATTGTCGTCGCTAACCTTCGCTTTGTCAATGAGAAAAGGCATAGCCCGTCCATCTGCCCGGTGTGTCGGGCGACCGCCCAGGCGGGCCATCAGCGCCAGGTGGAACCCTATCCGCCAGGCATTCCTCATCCAGAAAGCTCTCGGGATCCGGCCCAGAACGATGCGGCAGTTGCGTCGGATCTCATCGCGACTGCCCGGACTGAACGCAAGCGAGGTGAGAACAAGCAAACGCGCCAGCAGAACCGCCGGGCTAGCCGGTAGCGCTCGAACCAGTGTCAATACCAGCGCGGCCGGACTCACAGGCAGCCTTCATGAAACCGGCGAAAAGCGGGTGCGGTCTCAACGGACGCGACTTGAACTCCGGGTGGAACTGGCAGGCAATGAAGAAAGGATGGTCGCGAAGCTCAACGATTTCGACCAGCCCTTCCCCGGGCTCGCGACCGCTCGCCACCAGCCCGAGCTTCTCAAAGACAGACAGGTAGCGGTTGTTGACCTCGTAGCGGTGACGGTGACGCTCGGTGACAAGGCGCCGGCGGTAACAGCGTGCCGCCCGGGTCCGCGGCAACAGCCGGCAGGGCCACGCGCCGAGCCGCATCGAGCCGCCCTTGCGCCGGAGCGCCCGCTGACCCGGAAGCATGAAGATAACCGGGTGCCTCGCTCGCGGGCTGAACTCGGTCGAACTCGCGCCGACAAGACCGCAGACGTTCCGGGCGAACTCAATGACCGCAACCTGCAGTCCCACGCACAGCCCCAGGTAAGGCAACTTGTGCTCCCGGCAGTAACGGGCGGCAAGAATCTTGCCTTCCATCCCTCTCATTCCGAAACCGCCCGGAACGACCAATCCCGCCAAACCGTGCAGGCGGTCTTCAACCAACCCCGGCGTCAGTTCCTCGGCCTCGAGCCAGCGCAGGCGCACCCGCACGCCGCAGTGCCCGGCCGCATGGTCAAGCGCTTCGATAACCGACTTGTACGCATCGTGCAGACCAACATACTTCCCGCAGATGCCGATCTCCACTTCGGCGCCGGGCTGTTCGGCGGCACGGACGAACCCCGTCCACTCCTTCAGGTCGGGCCTGGCGGCCTTGAGCCGCAACTGCCGGACGATGAGCGAATCGAGCTTCTGCCGGTGAAAGACCAGCGGTATCCGGTAGATGTCGGGAACATCCACCGCCTCGATCACCGCCTCGGGCCGGACGTTGCAGAATAGCGCGATCTTCGCCCGCGCGTCCTCGGGCAGGGGCTGTTCGGCCCGGCACATCACGACATCAGGCTGGATACCGATGTCTCGGAGCTGTTTGACCGAATGCTGGGTCGGCTTGGTCTTGAACTCGCAGGCGGCGCGGACGTACGGCACCAGCGTCAGATGGACGAAGAAGACATTCTCGCGGCCCTCCTCCAATGCGAACTGGCGGGCCGCCTCCATGAACGGCAGGCCCTCGATATCACCGACCGTGCCGCCGATCTCGACGATTATCACGTCGTGGCTGTCGGCCAGCCGCCGAATGGCATCCTTGATTTCACCGGTGATGTGCGGCACGACCTGGATGGTCCGGCCCAGGTACTCGCCCCGCCGTTCCTTCTCGATGACCGACAGGTAGACCTGGCCCGCAGTGAGGTTGCTGTTGCGGTCCAGGTTCCGGTCAATGAACCGCTCGTAGTGCCCGAGGTCAAGATCGGTCTCCGCACCGTCCTCGGTCACGAACACCTCGCCGTGCTGGTACGGGCTCATCGTGCCCGGGTCAACGTTGATATAGGGGTCGAACTTGAGCGGCAGGACATCCAGCCCGCGTGACTTGAGCAGCAGGCCGATAGAGGCGGTGGCAATGCCCTTGCCCAGCGACGACACCACGCCGCCGGTCACGAAGACGTACTTGCACGACTTCCGCACTAGGTGCGTCTCCGCCCGGTCCACAGAGCCGGCGCCCGCGATTCCGTCCCCGCCCGCGCCTGGCGCTTGACCACCGGGCCGCTTCTCTCCTCTACCCCTGCCGCTGCTTGTGCTTCGGGTCGCGCTTGCAGATGACCCGGACCACGCCGTGCCGCTTCACTATCTTGCAGTGCGCGCAACGCTTCTTCACCGACGTCTGGACTTTCATATTCCTGTCTCCTGTCATGGACCCGGTGCTTCCCGGGCCCTGCTTCGCTACTTGAAGCGGTAGATTATCCGGCCCCGGTTCAGGTCGTAGACGGAGAACTCGACCGTCACCCGGTCACCGGGCAGAATCCTTATCCAATGCTTGCGCATCCGGCCCGAGATATGCGCCAATACCGTATGGCCGTTGTCGAGCTCGACTTTGAACACGGCGCTGGGCAGCGTCTCGCGGACGACGCCCTCAAGCTGGATAAGATCCTTCTTATCCTTTGCCATTTGCGGTTAGAACCTCAGCTTCTTCATCAGTGACGAGTATTGTATGCTCGAAGTGGGCCGATGGCAAGCCGTCCCTGGTGACAACCGTCCAACCGTCGTCAAGGATTCGGACATCGTGGCGGCCGATGTTGACCATCGGTTCCACCGCCAACGTCATCCCGGCCTCAAGTCTGACCCCTCGTCCGGCCCGGCCGTAGTTCGGCACCTGCGGCTCTTCGTGCAGTTCCCGCCCGACACCGTGGCCGCACAACGCCCGCACGACCGAGAAGCCGCGCGCCTCGACCCAACTCTGGATGGCGTGGCCGACATCGCCCACCCGGCGCCCGGCCCGGCACTGCGCGACACCTCGCGCCAGCGCCTCCTCGGTGGCCCTCAACAGGTCACCGGTCTCGGGCCGGATCCGGCCCACCGGCCAGGTCCGCGCGGCATCGGCCACCATCCCGTCAAGGGTAACCCCCAGGTCAATCTTGCAGATATCACCCTCCCGAAGCTGCCGGTCGGAAGGAATCCCATGGACAACTTCGTCGTTGACACTGATGCAGGTCGCGGCCGGATAGCCCTGGTAGCCCAGGAAAGTCGGCACCGCCCCGGCCGACCTTATCTCGCGCTCGCACAGGACGTCAAGCTCCCGGGTCATCACCCCGGGCGCTATCGCCGCCGCGGCCAGGTTCAGCGTCCGGCAGAGGATTCTGCCCGCCGCCCGCATCCGCTCCAGTTCGCGGCCGGACTTGATGCTGATTGCCAGCGGGCTTTCCCTCAGTCCTGTCCCGCCGCATCGGCGACAAGACGGGTTAACTCGGTGAAGACCCGGTCCCGGCCGATGGCACCGTCAATACGCTCGAGCCGGAAGCGCTCCCGGTAATACTCGACCAGCGGCTCGGTCTGCTCGTGGTAGACCCCGAGGCGGTCGCGGATTATCTCTTCGTTGTCGTCCGGGCGCTGGTAGAGCTCCCCTTCGCAGTCGTCGCAGACCCCGTCCCGCTTCGGAGGCATGAACGCCAGATTGAAGATCCGACCACACTTGCGGCACTGGCGCCGGCTCGTCAGCCGCTTGACCACTTCATCATCGTCAAGGCTGATGAGCACCGCCATATCAACCGCCTGGTCGTGTCCCTCCAGCACACGGTCCAGCCCCCGGGCCTGCGGAATCGTACGCGGAAAGCCGTCGAACAGCAGGCGCGCACCGGCGTGCTCGCTGACGAAGGCGTTGACCGCTTCGAGCACGACCTCGTCCGGCACCAGCCGGCCGCTCGTGACGTATTCCTCGACCTCGATACCGACCGGGGTCCGGCGCTTGATATGGTCGCGGAACACCTCACCGGTCGAATAGTGCACGAACCCGAGCTTGTCGCGCAGCAACTCGGCCTGGGTACCCTTGCCGCTGCCCGGCGGTCCGAGCAGAACGATGTTGACTGATTTCATGATGCTCTCCTCAAGCGAAGGTCAAGGACCGTGATGCCGACGGCACGGCGACGATGACCTCGCACCCGGTTTACTACGGTTCCCGGTCCTGCTGTATACGTCCCGAAGTCTAGTGCGTTTCCGCCCGGGCGCAACCCCGCGGCGATGTCCCGACCCCGGGTTGACCATTCTTCCTGCCGGGCTATGCTTAGCCGCTTCACCTATGAACATAATCCCGTTGCCGGAAACACCCGGTCCGACCGCCAACGCGCCGGCCGGCCCGGCACCTTCCGCCTTGACCCCGGCCGATGTCGTCCGCGAGCTCGACCGCTACATCATCGGCCAGCAACAGGCCAAGAAGGCGGTCGCCATCGCACTCCGCAACCGCTGGCGGCGCAGTCTAGTCCCCGAGCCGATGCGCGGCGAGATAATGCCCAACAACATCATCCTCATCGGTCCCACCGGCGTCGGCAAGACCGAGATAGCGCGCCGCCTTGCCCGCCTCGCCCAGGCGCCGTTCATCAAGGTTGAAGCATCGAAGTTCACCGAGGTCGGCTACGTCGGACGCGACGTCGAAAGCATGATCCGCGACCTCGTCGAAATCGGCGTCGCGATGGTCCGAAGCGAAATGACCGAAGGAGTGATGCGGCGCGCCGGCGAGCTTGCCGAAGAGCGCCTGCTCAATCTCCTGCTCCCGCGCTCGCCGCACGCGCCGGCGGGCGACGCGGTCACGGTCGCGGACGCCCGCGAGCGGCTGAGGACGAAACTGCGCGCCGGCGCGCTTGACGACCGACCCGTTGAAATCGAGGCGACCAGCTCGTTCAACCCGCTGGCCGATATGCTCTCCCAACTCGGCGGCGGCGACGAGTTGACCATT
>OMKS01003256.1_pt1 | contig 13057 bp, 8 predicted proteins | sample 1674721 | NCBI WGS metagenome assembly OMKS01 (sample SAMN06264996, study PRJEB25208) | sediment metagenome | isolation source: hot spring sediment | place: USA: California | collected 2014-09-02 | reverse complement strand
CGTGGAAACGCATTATTAGCCATTCATGCTGGTGCAGGCGGCACAGAATCACAGGATTGGGCAGAAATGCTGCAACGGATGTACCTGCGCTGGTGCGAACGCAATGGATATGAAGCCACCATTATTGACTTAACGCCTGGCGAAGAAGCCGGGATAAAGACGGCAACCATCTCCATTGAAGGCAGGTATGCCTATGGAAATCTCCGCTCCGAAAAAGGCACCCACCGATTGGTGCGCATCTCGCCTTATGATGCCAATGCCAGGAGACATACTTCTTTTGCGATGGTTGAGGTATTGCCGGAAGTCGACAATGACGATGAAATTATCATCAGCCCTGATGAAATAAAAATTGATACGTACAAGTCAGCTGGCGCTGGCGGACAGAATGTGCAGAAAAATGCAACGGCGATCCGAATCACCCATCTACCCACCAATATTGTTGTCTCATGTCAAAATGAGCGCTCCCTTCTGCAGAACCGTGAAAACGCCCTAAAGGTGCTAAAATCAAGATTGTTGGACATAAAACGCGATGAGCAAGAAGAAGAAATGGCAAAGCTTCGCGGAGCTTATAAAAAAGCAGAATGGGGAAGCCAAATTCGATCCTACGTCTTGCATCCCTATCAGTTGGTAAAAGACCACCGCACTAACCATGAAGAAGGCAACGCCCATACGGTGCTTGATGGAAACTTGAACCCGTTTATCGAAGCTTATTTACGCAGTCAGTATAACCAATAGAACCTACCAATAATTTGCAAAGTGAATAATGGAAAATAATCGAATCACCCGGCACCCAATCCTGCCAGTTGATCACTCAAAGAAAGTACCTTTTTTGTGGAATGGTAAATTATTACATGGCTACACGCATGATACTATCGCTTCCGCTTTAATCGCTAACGGGATCCATGTTTTTGGCCACCACCATAAAGACCATTCTCCTCAAGGCATTTTTTGTGCCAATGGACAATGTGCTCAATGTAGTGTGCTTGTTGATGGTGTTGCCCTTAAAGCCTGCATGACACCTTTGCAAGAAAACATGGCTATTCGCCCGTTGGAAGGGTTGCCTGCCCCCATCGAAATATCAATCCCGCAAAACATAAAAGCAAAAGCCCCAAAAGAAATCAAGCCAGAAGTCTTGATCATCGGTGGCGGGCCAGCAGGATTGTCTGCGGCAGGAAAATTAGGTTCCCTGGGTATCGAGGTTTTGTTGATTGACGACAAAGCTAAATTCGGCGGCAAACTCGTCTTGCAAACGCATCGGTTTTTTGGATCCTCGCAGGAGGTTTATGCAGGCCATCGCGGTATTGAAATTGCAGAAATACTTACCAAGAATGCCCAGGCTTACGACACTGTAACTATGTGGGCTAGTTGCAAAGCTGTAGCGGTATTCAGTGACAAAAAAATTGGTGTGGTCAACAAAGAGAACGAATACCTGCTGATCGCACCCAGGAGTGTATTGTTCGCCACAGGCGCCCGTGAAAATTCATTGATGTTCCCGGGCAACACATTGCCGGGTGTGATTGGTGCCGGGGCTTTTCAAACATTGGTCAACCGTGATCTGGTCATGCCAGGCAAATCAATCTTTATCGTTGGCGGAGGCAATGTCGGCTTAATTGCCGGTTACCATGCCTTACAGGCGGGTATTCCCGTGACAGGCTTGATCGAAGCCATGCCAGAATGCGGCGGATATCAGGTCCATCGAGACAAATTAGCACGGCTGGGGGTTCCGATTCTGACCTCGCACACCATTGTGAGTGCGAACGGAAGCGATCATGTAGAATCTGTCACCATCGCTGAATGTGATGCCTCATTCTCCCCCGTAAAAGGGTCTGAAGAGACCATCCCTTGCGACACCATTCTCATTGCTGTGGGTTTATTACCCGTCAATGAACTTTTTACCAAGGCTGTAGAATATGAAATAGACGCCTATGCGGCAGGTGATGCCAACGAAATTGCCGAAGCCTCCGCAGCGATGATATCAGGAAAAATAGCTGCTTGTGAGATGCTACAGAATATTGGCTATGCGCATAATGAGGACTTAATCCAACTGCGAAATACATTGAAACTTCTCAGCGCGCGCCCAGGCAAAGCAATTGCACCTTCATATGAGTTACCAGATTCATCTGTCATGCCAATCATTCACTGCAATCAAGAGATTCCCTGTAACCCTTGCTCTGCGGTCTGTCCGATACACAACATCATCATTGCGGAAGAAGATATTTTGCATCCGCCAATTTACCTTGAAAATCCAAAGGCCTGCATAAACTGCACCCAGTGTGTGCGCATTTGTCCGGGCCTGGCCATAACCATCGTGGATCGGTCAAAAGACAGTGATTTTACCACCGTTACCCTCCCTGTAGAATTCTTTCCTGATAGGCTCCCCGAGACACTCCCGTTGACAGACCAAAGCGGGAACGTCATATACCATGCCATACCTGAACATATAGTTCCTGCAAAAAATTCAACCTGGCTCATCAAGGTGAAAGTGCCGGCCAACGTCGCTAATGCTGTGGCAGGTTTTCAGCTTCAAAAAACACTGATGAATGTTGACGCTTTTAGTGATTCTTTTTTTGAGGCAGTCACCAATGAAACCATCATATGCCGCTGCGAGAGAGTAACCTATGGTGAAATCAAGGCTTTGATCGATGATGGCATCACAGACATAAACCAGATCAAAGCCATTACGCGAGCAGGTATGGGCGCTTGTGGTGCAAAAACGTGCCACTCTCTGATTCAGCAAATCTTGCGCAGAGCCGGATATGCGCCTGATGAAATAACCTTGAATACAACGCGCCCACTGTTTTTTGAAGTGGACTTCAAAACGTTGGCAAACCAGGGAAAGGGGCAACCTGGTGACTAAGCGCAGTTATGATGTCATTATCATTGGCGCCGGTTCGGTCGGCACTCCGACTGCCCATTATCTGGCAAGAGAAGGTTTTTCGGTTTTGGTCATTGATAAGAACGCCAGTGTTGGGCAGGGATCCAATAAAGCTGCCATCGGCGGGATTCGTGCAACCCATTCAAATCCAGCCAAGGTACACCTTTGCCTTGAAAGCCTGGAGGAATTTTCTTCTTGGCAACACACACACGGCGATGACATTGAGTGGATTCGGGGTGGTTATTCTTTTGTGGCTTACGATGAAGACACCAAGAATGAATTGCTGGTCGTCGTTGAACAGCAGAAACCTCTCCAAACTGGTCTGGTTTGGTTATCCGCACAAGAATTGTCCGAAGTGATTCCCGCACTCAACAGGCAAAACCTCCTTGGGGGAACCTATTCACCCCAGGATGGCAGCGCTTCACCCCTAAAAGCAATCTACGCTTTTTGGTCAGCCGCCAAAATTAATAAGGTACGATTTGTGTTTGATGAAGAGGTCATCCAAATCACTCAGCACGGAGATTTTGAAGTTACCACAACGAAAGCCCAATACCACAGTCATTATCTTGTCAATGCCGCCGGCGCTTATGCGACAGATATTGGAGGTTTCTTCAATGAACCTTTGCCAGTCAGGCCAAATATGCACGAAGCAGGGGTTACTGAGCCTGTCCAACGATTCCTGAATCCGATGATTGTCGATATGCGCGTTGTAGGTAACAGTACCAATATCTATTTCTACCAGCATGCCACCGGCCAAATTTTATTTTGCCTGACCCCCTCACCACCCATCTGGGGCACAAAACAGGTGGAAACCTCTCAATTCCTGCCACTGTCAGCACGAAGAATCCTCTCGCTTTTACCTGCTTTGGAGATGGTGAAAGTCCGCCGGACATGGAGCGGCTTGTACCCAATGACACCTGACGGATCCCCTTTGCTCGGGTGGAGTCAAAAGGCCGATAATTATTTCATCGCTGCCGGCATGTGTGGCCAGGGATTTATGCTTGGGCCTGGTATCGGCAAATTGATTGCCAGAGTTCTCGCTAAGGACTCCACAAAAACAGACGAAACAATACTGGAACAACTCTCACCCTACCGGTCTTTTACCGGCGGAGAGTCGTTAGAGTAGAAAAAAACCGCCCTGATCGAAACGGACGGTTTTCATTCTTTATGGTCAAACCAGTTAATCAAGAATTCTTTGCAACTCAAATAAAGCCAGATCAATTGGTTTCTTGTTGTTGCACACCTCTACCAGAGGGGTTGTAACGATTTCGCTTTTAATCATGCCTACCAGAACGCCAGTTTCGCCTCTTTCCAGAGCCGCAGTCGCCCCAGCCCCCAACCGGCTGGCCAGAGTCCTGTCATAAGCGGTCGGACTGCCACCGCGTTGTGTGTGGCCCAGGATCGAAATACGAATAGAGAAGCCCAGCCGCTCTTTATTTGCGGTAAAGTAATCCCGTAATTGCTCAGCATTATATTTCGCACCTTCTGCTACCACGATAATGGCATGGGCTTTACCTTTGTCATAAGCTTCTGATATCTCCCTTGCTACATCCTCCGGTTCAAAGTCTACCTCGGGTATCAGCACTTTTTCAGCACCGCCGGCGATGGCTGCCATTAGGGCTAAATAACCGCAATCGCGCCCCATCACCTCTACCAGAAATGCTCGCTGATGCGATGATGCAGTGATTTTCAAACGATCGATTGCCTCAACGGCGATGTTCAAAGCCGTGTCAACACCAATGGTGATATCAGAGCCGCACAGGTCATTATCAATGGTGGATGCAACCCCAACAACTGGATAATCTAATTTCGATAGGGCGTATGAACCTGTTTGAGACCCATTACCCCCTATTACAACAAGACCATCAATGCCATGGCGATTGAGGTTTCTGACTGCTTTACGTTGACCGTCCAGGGTTGTAAATTCCAAACATCGCGCGCTTCCCAGGATCGTTCCTCCTTGATGCATGATGCCCCCTACATCACGAACACCCAAGGGTTGAAAATTTTCCGAAATCAAGCCCTGGTAACCATTGCGGACACCAACCATTTGCCATCCTTTGTGGATACCGGTGCGCACAACGCTGCGAATAGCAGCATTCATTCCCGGAGCATCACCGCCGCTTGTCAATACCCCTACTTTTTTGAATTGCATAGCTCGTCCTCCTGCTTCAGTCTGAATACCAGCCACTTAGCATTATTATAACTGTACTTTTTCATCTCCGGGCAACTAGCTGCCACCCAGGATTTCGTTAACCTTTATGGTTTTGGTAATAGGGATAGTCTTCTGATAGTTCGTCTGGGTGCCGTTTCTTCAAAGTTTCCGCATGTTCAGCCCTGCCGGTATCTTCGAGCACTTTGATATAGTTCTTTAGCATACCCCTGGTATGGTAGGGTCCTCCTTCGCACAAAACAGTGACCATAGGGTCAACATCTGAATCTGCGGTTACCATTTGCTCATGATGCCAATCCGCCAGGTATGCCATCGCTTGTTGCACCAATGCGGGTTTTTCCTTTGCCAGGTTGTGTTCTTCATGCGGATCATCAGTCAGGCAATAAAGCATCACGTCATCAAAGTCTTTGTGACCATCATGATACGTGCGCATACAAATATATGCTTTACCATCATGGTCAAATCGCACACCGCGTTGGCAAGCCCAGGCAGCCTGCGAGGTAACAACGTAGTCCCTGCCTGCCTCTTGTTGCTCTTTCATTTCCTTTGCAAAGCTGCAGCCATCCCATTTTTCCGGAACACTGCCTCCCGCAAGTTCAAGCACAGTAGCAGCCCAATCGAAATGCTGATGTAGTGCTTTGTCTACGCGTGGTTCATCAACAACCCCCGGCCATGAAACAATCAGAGGAACCCGACAGGTGATATCATCCGCTGACTGGTGGTCTCCCCACACATTCAATTCACCTTGATTCTCACCATGATCAGAAGTAACGATTATGGCAACATCATCAACTATGCCTTTTTCGTGCAATTTATCTAACAGGTATCCCACATGCATATCTGCATAGCGAATACCTACATCATACCCATCAATCCAGCGTTTTACCTCTGCCATACTTGACAGTGATGGCATGTTAATGCGCGGATATTTATTTATCCATGTAAACATATCCGGAGTTGGGTAATTATGGAGTTCTTGCGCGCTATGCGGCCCGAAACCGTCAAAGCACCGCTTCCGTAGTTCTTCTGTATACCACGGGTCGAGAGGTTCATCTTCAAATGGATTGCCAAAACCCTCCGGTGTTCGATAGGGAGTATGAGGGTCCCAATAATTTACATGCAAAAACCAGTTATCTTCTTCAGCATGTTCATCCAGCCATGAAAGAGCGTGCGGCGTTACGTCATCAGCGATCTCTACCCCCCCTCCTCCACAATTGATAACCTCGTTCCAGCCCGCATACCACCACCAGGCAGCATGGCGTTCGCCAAAAGTACTCACTGTCGTGGTGTAATAGCCGGCTTTTCGCAAAGCTGATGTTAAACTGGATTCGGAGTAACGGTCTCGAAATCCCCGAAAATTACCCTCAACATGTGGATCAGCCGCTGTCCCGCCATGCCCAACCACACCGGTATGAAAACCCGTTCTTCCACTCCAAAGGGCGCTTCGTGAAGGCAGGCAAGGTGCATCTGTTATGTAAGTATTATTGAAGCACACCCCTCGCGCAGCGATGCTGTCGATGTTCGGGCTGGTGTTGCGATGATAGCCATAACAGCCCATATGGTCAGGTCTGAGCGTATCGATGTCGATCAATAATATCCTCATGCATTATTCCTTTGGTTTTCATTCTCCTATTACCGACATCACCTAGTATAATCTCAATATCACAATTTTGTCACGGGAGAACTGATGAAAAAAGACCTATATACCCCAAAAGAACGCTGGGAAATTGTTTTAAGCGGTGGCCTGCCTGATCGGATTCCGATGGATTATTGGGGCACCCCTGAAATTTCCCGGAAAATCATGCAGCACTTCCAAACCGAAGATCGCTATGAATTGGCGGGTAAACTACACATTGACCTGCCCTACTCTGTCTATGCGACGTACATTGGTCCAGAACCTCCTCCCGATCATGACATCTTCGGTATCCGTTACCGAACGGTCGATTACGGTGATGGTACCTATCGAGAAGCCTGCCACGCTCCCCTGTCAGAATATACCTCGATGGACGAAATCAAGGCAAATTACCGATGGCCATCTGCGGATTGGTGGGACGTGTCCACAGTACATGAACAAGTCGAACAACACCCTGACCAGCCATTGGTGGTTGGCGGTTCTGAACCCATGTTGCTTTATAAAAACTTACGCGGTGAAGCACAGGCAATGATGGACCTGGCATTAAATCCAGAGATTGCCCAATATTGTCTCGATAAGCTCTTTGATCTGGCTTACCAGCAAACCTTGAGACTGTATGAAGCCTTGCCACAGGGAACCAAACCAACTTACACTTATGTAGCAGAAGACCTCGGCGGACAAAAAAATCTCATGTATTCGCCCACACACATAAAAGAGTTTCTATTCCCCGGCATGAAACGAATGATTGACCTCGCGCACCAGATTGGTGCCAAGGTATTTCACCACGATGACGGGAATATCAGCAAGATCCTCCCAGATCTTATCGACCTGGGCATAGATATCCTTAACCCCATCCAATGGCGCGCTGATGGCATGGACCGCCAATGGTTGAAAGACACCTACGGGGATCAACTCGTCTTTCATGGGGCAGTAGACAATCAACATACACTGCCTTTTGGCACATCTGAGGATGTCAGGAATGAGGTAATTGAAAATATTGCCATATTGGGGCGCAATGGAGGGTATATCCTGGCTCCCTGCCACAATATCCAACCAAACACCCCCATAGACAATATCATCACATTGTATGAGACCGGATACGAAGCAGGATGGTACAGAAAATAACCTCCGTGCGAGGAGGTTATTTTCAAGAAATGTTATTTCATACTCGCCCTGAGGCGTTTTAATCGCTTCATGACATCGTTTACCCCCCTGCCAAAAGTATCGTGGAGGATTCTATACTCAGCAAACAATACATCGTAGACCTGCTTGGCTTCTTGGTCTGGCATATATTCTTCTTCAGACAAGGTTGCCATTGCCTTACTCGCATCAGCGATTGAGTCGTATCCGCCGACTTCTGACCCGGCAGCCACAGCACCCATCAAAGCCGCACCCAGCGCCCCAGATTGCGACGTACCGATCACTTTGATCTCACGACCAGTGATATCCGCGTAGATTTGTATGAGCAGTTCATTTTTCTTTGGCAACCCGCCAGCCGCTACAATTTCGGTGACCGCAACACCATGTTCTTCCATGGTCTCAATGATCATGCGGGTGCCATAAGCGGTTGCTTCCATGAGAGCGCGGTACATTTCTTCGGGTTTCGTCGCCAATGTCATCCCAATCATCAAGCCCGTCAGGTCAACATCCACCAACACACTTCGGTTCCCGTTCCACCAGTCCAACGCCACCAGGCCCGATTCACCCGGATTGAGCAATTTTGCCTTCTGGGTCAGGAATTCATGGATGGTGATCCTCTGCTTTTCTGCCTCATCGACATACTGCGCTGGCACACAATTCTCAACAAACCACATAAAATGATCGCCGACACATGATTGTCCCGCTTCGTATCCAATCAAGCCTGGTAAAATGCCATCCTCAACATATCCACATATACCCGGTACCAATTGTTCATCTTCTGCACACACCATATGGCAGTTTGAGGTACCCATGATGATCACCATCTTTCCTGCGTCTACCACCGTGGCTGCAGGCACCGAAACATGCGCGTCAACATTAGCCACAGCAACTGCTGTTCCTGGCAATAACCCGGTCCATTCGGCTGCCTCGTTTGTCAGTTCACCGGCTTTGCTGCCGATCGGATAAATGTCAGAGGCCATTTTTTCTTCTACTATGTTTTCAAGACGAGGATCAAGCAATTTAAAGAATTCTTTTGGCGGATATCCTTCCCGCTTAGACCACATCGCTTTGTAGCCTGCTGTGCACGAATTTCTTTTTTCTTCGCCGGTTAACTGCCAGATGACCCAGTCTGCTGCCTCGATCAACCGGTCAGCTGCTGCATAAACCTCAGGTGCTTCATCAAGAATTTGCATGGCTTTGGGGAAAAACCATTCTGAGCTGATCTTACCGCCATACCGCTGCAGGAAGTCATAGCCATGCTCTTCAGCAATTTGATTTAAGCGATTGGCTTCTGGCTGCGCGGCATGATGTTTCCATAATTTTACCCAGGCATGGGGATTGTGGCGCCATTCATCCAAAAAACACAGGGGCGTGCCATCAGACTTTATTGGCAGCATGGTACAGGCGGTGAAGTCAATGCCGAGTCCGATAACATCTGCAGGATCAACGCCGCTTTTTTTAATGATCGATGGAATCGTGACCTTGATTGTTTCAAGGTAATCGTTCGGGTCCTGCAATGCCCAATCCGGCTCAAGTTTTTTGTTGGTTCCGGGCAGATATTCATCAATCACACCATTGGCATAGTCAAAGACTGCTTCTGCCAATTCTTCGCCAGTACCGACATCAACCAGCAATGCCCTTCCTGATAATGTGCCAAAATCGACGCCGATAGCATACTTACGCATGATCACTCCTTATCCTCTATATTCCGCAAGTTCAATGATAGTATATTCTACTTCTTAATCTATGTGGGTGTATGCGTTTATTCCATCTGTTAGCCCGCACAACACGAGAGTTTATCAATGTCTCTAGAAAAGGATAGTGCGGCAATTTTAAGTCCCTCAACTTGGGTAAGATAGGGGAAGAGGGTCTCGGAAATATCCGATATTTTCAAGCCAAACTTGACCGCTAAAGTAGCTGTCTGAATAACCTCGCCAGCTTCAGCCGCCAAAACAGTGACCCCTAAAATGCGTCCAGATTTTTCATCTGCCACAATCTTAATAAAACCTCGTGTATTTCTTGCTGCTAATGCTCTGGGCACGTACTCCAGGGGTAACACATTCGCCATTACTTGATTCCCTTCACGTTTTGCTTGAGCCTCTGTTAGTCCCACTGTCGCAATTTGCGGATCAGTAAAAATGACACCTGGCATCGCTGACAAATCCAATGCCTTCTGGTTTTCATTAAATGCATTGTTTGCAGCAAGTGTTCCACTTGCTGCAGCTACGTAGACATACTCCGGGTTTGGGGTTACATCACCCGAAGCATAGATGGTTGGGTTAGAAGTTTGTTGATATTCGTCAATGATGATTGCGCCATTATTGTCCAGTTTGACTCCAACCTGATCCAATCCCAAGCCGGCAGTATTGGGCTTTCGCCCTAAAGCAACCAGAATTTGGTCTGCTTCAAACTCCCGTGTTTGTCCCATCAACCTAGCGTGAACAATTCGGGTATCTCCGTTACGACTCACTCGTTCCACCTGGACACCTGTTAAAATGGTGATCCCTTCTTGCTCCAGATAGTCCTTAATCGCACGTCCCACTTCCGGTTCATGGTCAGGTACAAGTCGAGCGCTGCGTTGTAAGATTAATACTTTTACACCCAACCGTGCCATCGTTTGGCCCAATTCTAAAGCTATGGCACGCCCCCCCATTATTATCAAAGATTTTGGCAGCACATCCAGATCCATCAAGGTGGTACTGGTGAGGGGCTGAGCTTCGATCAATCCGGGAATTGGGAGAATTCGTGGTTGAGCACCCGTCGCGATCACATACCGTCTTGCCCGGTAATGCTTATTTCCAAGAAATACCGATCCATCAGCTGCGAAAGTAGCATATCCCTCGATTAATTTGATATTCGGATAGGCCCCTAACACATCTACATATTTTTTTTGGCGCAGCGTGGAAACAAGCTCGTTCTTATGGTCCCGAACCTTAGACCAATCGAGACTGACCTGGGATGTCTCTACCCCCAAGAAGGGGTGGTGCCCGACGGTATGCCAGGCTTCAGCTGCCCTGATGAGTGCTTTACTGGGCACACAACCCACATTCACACAGGTACCACCGATGATTCCGCCATTAATAATTCCCACGCGGTATCCCATTTCCTCCCCTTTAATGGCAGCAGCAAAACCACCTGACCCACCACCAATCACCAATAAATCGAAATCAACTTTTTCCTGCGCGGATGATTCGGTTTCAACTGCGGTCTCCTGCTGGTGAATAGCTTTTACAGAGGCGCTGTAACCTACAGCCGCAACTGCGTTACTGAGTTTTTTTACGTCAACCTCTTCGCTTGTAACGACAATTGCTTTTCCGGAATTCCATCCAGGTACTTCTACGTTTTCCACACCCGGAACAGAAAGTAAACCATTCTTGACGTGTTCTGCGCATGAAATGCAGGTCATGCCAAGAATATCCAGCTCAATTCTTTGTTTTGCCATTTTTTTATCTCCAATTTATTGTGAAACTACTTTATTTTCACTCACTAAGTGACAGATGCAATTCTTTCCGTCAATGTCATCTGTCGGAAATGTTAGCCCCAAGGCATGCAATTCTCGCAGCTCAGTTTCGAGATGTTGAAGAATAACGATGCTCTCGGCAACTTCATCTGCTTTTTTTCTAATTCGATCTAACAATGTACGACAAGGGGATTCATGGCGATCCCTCAGCGCAAGGATTTCTCGAATATCGTTCAAAGAGAGGTCGAGATGTCGAGCACCAGCAACCAATCGTAATCGTTCAATATCTTCCTGGGTGTAATCACGATATCCATTTGGGCTACGTTTCGGCGGGGGCAATACACCAGTTTCTTCATAAAAACGAATTGTTTTGGCGGGCACGCCAGTAACCTGGGATAGTTTACTTATTTTCAAAGAAACCTCTTTTTTTATTTTATATTATATTCCTTCCAGCTACTGGAATGTCAACAAATTCCCTCTTCCTATTGCCTTCTAATGAATGCACCATTCAAGTCTATTTGATAATTTCAATTGTTGAACGAACGATATTTTGTGGAAAAGGCATGGCTTCCTTCACCCCAGGCACATCATATGTGAAACGCATACATCCCTTCCGCTGCAATCTGATCCACAATTTCTTCGGGTAATGAACAATTCGGTTTACAGGTCATCTCATGATTCACTTCTTTTGGTCTCTCAACCAAAAAGAGGCCCAACCCATCTTTCTTGAATTTACAGAATCGATGTTACACTAACCATAAATTGGAGAGCGCCATGAAATATCAACCGATCGCAACCATAAAATCTACGGAAGCACTCAAAATCCATTTGCACAATTTAGGCGTGGGCTTTCCTTTCGCACTCCTTGATGCGTCAGACTCCTCACCAATGGCTGACCAGTTCATATTGAATAATGGATTTGTGATTGGCAACCGTTTTTGCATCCATCCAATGGAAGGCTGGGACGGAACCTTTGACGGTAAACCTACCACTCACACAGCCCGCCGATGGCGTAATTTTGGCGCAAGCGGAGCGAAGTTAATCTGGGGCGGAGAAGCTGTAGCCGTAAGCCATGAAGGGCGCGCCAATCCGAACCAGTTAATGATCAATGATGTTACAGCGCCATATCTACAGAAATTGTTGCGAGAACTTACAGATACCCACGAGCAAACTTATGGCTCCATCGATGCTCTCCTTGTTGGCCTGCAACTGACACACTCAGGCCGCTTTTCGAAACCTAACCTCTCAGATAAATTCGAACCTAAAGTCCTCTATCGACACCCTTACTTAGAAGAGAAATTTCACACACAACAATCAGCGCACATTCTGAACGACGAAGAGATTGAAGCCATCATCCAGCAATTTATCCAAGCTGCCACACTTGCAGAGCAAATAGGATTTCAATTTGTCGATATAAAACATTGCCACGGATACCTCGGTCATGAATTTCTCTCAGCCAGAACAAGACCGGGACGATTTGGCGGAAGTTTCGAGAACAGAACCCGATTTCTTCGAGAAATCGTCGCCGGTATCCGCCAACTTGCGCCCTCTCTTTCTATTGGTGTCAGGTTAAGTGCCTTTGATTTGATTGCTTTTTCTCCACATCCTGACACCAAAATCGGCTGCCCCGTGCAAACGAATGACTATCCACAGCCTTTTGGTGCCGCCGAACAGGATTTTCTTCAGATTGATCTCACAGAAACCCGGCAATTCCTGCAACTATGTGAAGATCTTGGTATTCAATTAATCAACCTGACTGCTGGCAGCCCCTACTAC
>OMKS01003255.1_pt1 | contig 13057 bp, 13 predicted proteins | sample 1674721 | NCBI WGS metagenome assembly OMKS01 (sample SAMN06264996, study PRJEB25208) | sediment metagenome | isolation source: hot spring sediment | place: USA: California | collected 2014-09-02 | reverse complement strand
CCATCTCACGGCCGTATGAGACGGGAATCTCGCTTTTTCCAAGACGTTTTATGTCCTTTTCAGTGTACCGGATTTCATAGTCGTTTAGCAGGTCTATCTTTAGGCTGTCGGCCTGTATCATGTGGCTTAGGTCGGATGTGGGTTCAGTCAAGTATATCGGGAAATTCTGGCGGCTGTTGTACATTGGGACGCTGCCGCAGTGGTCGAGGTGCGCGTGGCTTAGGAATATCGCGTCAATCCTGCCGGGGTCTTGGGGATATAACGGGGGGTGGTCGCCGATTTTGACTCCCGCGTCGAAAAGAAGGCTTAAGCCTTCCGTCTTGACTTGTATGCAGGATTTGCCCACCTCGCGCGCCGCGCCGTTAACAACTAAATCTATTTTAAAAACCTCGCCTGATGACCCGTATTAATACACTATATCCATATATAAAAGGCATGAGAGAGGTTTTAGGGGTGTTAGACCGCCTTATTACAAGGGGGGTTGAGGATGCGACCGACGGTTTGGACCATGTTGGAATCATCTTTTCAGGGGGGATTGACTCCACACTCATAGCCTTAAAGGCGCGTGAATTCAAAACCGTCGAATGTTTTACCGTCGGTTTTGAGGATTCCCACGATTTCAGGCACGCGAGAATAGCCAAAGATAAAGGACTGAACGTTACTGAAATCCTCCTTGACCTTGATTTTTTGGAGGAGGCTTTGATTGACGTAGTCAACCTTGTCGGAGAGCCTAATCCGCTGGCGGCCGGTGTTGGCGTCCCAATGTATCTCGCCTCGAAAAAGGCGCGTGAAGCCGGCTTGGACGTGATGCTTTGCGGTCAGGGCGCCGACGAATTGTTCGGCGGATACTGGAGGTATGTTGAAGCGTATGTTTCTAATGGGCCGGAAGCCGTTGCCGAGTGGATGAGGCGGGATGTCGCGACGGCAGACGCCGACAATCTCGACCGCGACCGTCTTGTGACGTCGGCAAACAGTATTGAATTGAGGTTTCCTTTTTTGCTTGGCGAGCTCGTCGAATACTCGCTGAATCTTCCAATAGAGTATCGCTTGCGCGAGGTTGATGAAGGATTCAATGAGTATGAATGCGTCGACAATGTTGAAGGCAGGCGTTTCGTCCGTAAATACGCTCTTCGGAAGGTCGCGGAGATGAATGGCGTGCCCTCTGAGATAATTAACCGCAGCAAGAAGGCGGCGCAGTACGGTTCAAGCGTCCACAAGCACATGGAGAAGCTGGCGAGGATTCGGGGTTTCAAGGAGAAGGCGCGGGATTCGGGAGAGCAGAGTTATCTGAAGCTTTACCTAAACTCGCTTATCAGGTAAAATCCGCGCACTCTTCCGGGCCTTTTGAAACGCTTGCGGAGGATTTGTTGTAGGATTGTTTTATTGAAAGTGTTTTCACGCCGTCGCCGACATACTCGAACGCGCCTTCCATGCACTCGCCCCTAACCATTTCAGTGTCGTCTTTTCCGCCGGTATTCGACTCGATTATCCCGCAATACCGAGACTTGGCGTTCAGGTAGGAGTCGTCGTTGATTTGTGAAAATGATTTGATGCAGACGCTCCACCCGCAGTCGACGCCGTCCTCGCATCTTCCAACGGAGTGCGCAATCTCTATCGGGTATCCGTTTTTGATTATCCTCGCCAAAATGCCGGAACCCCTTCCGAAACTGCATTCACTGCATTGGACTGTGAAGCCACCGTTTGGAAGGTATAGTATGCCGGACACCATGCTTTTCAGAAGGTCTTGGTTTTCACACTTGTTTTCACAGTCAATCCTTGTGGCGGACGGGATTATCCCGTAGACGAGGATGAAGACGAGAAGTATGACTAGGATTGACGCTAGGATGCGGGCGTGTTCCATTGTGATTAATTGAAAAAGACTGCTTAAAAACATTTTTTGGGATTTTAATTTGTAATGCCAGTATTGGATATGGACGAAACAGATATCTTAAAATCAGCTATCGAACTTGAAGAAGCCGGCATCAGCTTCTATGCGAAACAAGCGGGGGAGGCGGACAACCAGTACGCGAAAATTTTGTTTGAGAGGATGGTCGGCGAAGAAGAGGGGCATCGTGAGACGCTTGTCAAAGCCCTTGATGCTTTGGAAAACGATTCTGAGATAGAATTTGAGGCGGGCCGGGTTCCCGCGCCGGAAGTATATCCAGAGTATGTGGAGCCGCTTCACGGAGGATATATTGACGCTCTTACACTCGCGCTCGCCATGGAGGAGAAGACTCTCGAATTTTATCTTGAAGCGTCTGAGAAGACGAGCAATCCCGCGCTCAACAAGATTTACGATTACCTCGTCGAGTTTGAGGAAGAGCATGTCAGAAGGCTTGAGCAGGAGATAGAGTTCATACAGAATACCGCCGGAAACAGTGAGCTATAGCGGGATTCCACCAGGTTCATGATGGACGGTCAGGTTGAAGTCCTCAAGAGGCTGAAGAAGGAGTACGGAGGCTTTGAGACAGCGCTCGATTATAAGACTCCGCTTCAGCTTTTGGTTGCGACGATTCTTTCCGCCCAGTGCACTGACGCGCGCGTCAACATCGTGACGAAAAGCTTGTTCAAGAGATACAAGAGCGCGAAAGATTTTGCGAACGCAAGACAGTCCGCGCTTGAAAAAGACGTCAAGAGCACGGGATTCTACAGGAACAAGGCGAAGAACATTAGGTTGGCCTGCAGGATGATTGTCGAAGACTACGATGGAAAAGTCCCGGACTCTATGGCGGAGTTGGTGAGGCTTCCTGGCGTTGCAAGAAAGACCGCCAACATCGTCTTGAACCACGCCTTCAACAAAGTCGAGGGGATTGCGGTAGACACGCACGCGAAAAGATTAAGCTACCGGATGGGCTGGACTGAAAACACGAGCCCCGAAAAGATTGAGCAAGACCTGATGAACTCCATCCCCAAAAGATGGTGGAAGCATGCGAACAGCCTTTTAGTCATGCACGGACGGCAGGCGTGCAATGCGAGAAAGCCAAAGTGCAGTCAATGCGTTGTCGAGGATTTATGCCCGAAAAATGGAGTGGAGAGGAAAGGATGAGCTTGCAGGACTACAAGAAAAAACGAGACTTCAAAAAAACATCCGAACCATCCGGCGGAAAATCAGGCAGTGCAAAAACAGGCAGTAGAAAATCAAGTGGCGGAAAACCTGTTTACGTAATCCAAAAGCATGATGCGAGAAACCTCCACTACGACCTGCGTCTCGAGTTCGGCGGAGTTTTGAAAAGCTGGGCGATACCTAAAGAACCGCCGACAGAACCCGGAGTGAAACGGCTTGCGGTCGAAACCGAAGACCACCCGCTCGACTACGCCAACTTTGAAGGAGAAATACCCGAAGGTGAATACGGCGCCGGGAAAGTAGAAATCTGGGATAAGGGCTGGTTCAAGGTCGAAAAAACGGGGGAAAAAGACATTATCGTTGAAATCCACGGGAAAAAGCTCAAGGGCACATACGTCCTATTCAAGTTTGAAAAAACCGGATCCAAAAACTGGCTGATATTCAAGAAGAACGACTAGCGTTCGATAAAGTGTATTTCAACAGACTGATAGCGGACGATAAACCACTTCTGATTGTCCAAGACTATTTTTAGGAAATCTCGGAGTTCACCGGGATTGAGGCGGCCGAAAGCTTCGCCAACGTCAAAGCGTGTTGCCTGATGGCCCATGTCGGCGTGAATGCTCGTATACAACAGTTTGTCCAGAATGTTTTCAGGCAAGTCCTGTGTGAATACAAACTTCTTTTTAGGGCTTACAAGGCTTAACTGGAAGTATGGTTTGTCCTCTCTCAAAGCCTCATCTACAAGAATATTGATATTCTTGTACGCCTCGTCCCGGCTTGCGTATTGCCCGCTTTTTACGTCATCCATTTCCTCAAACCATTCTTCCCTATTTCATCTGAGATTGCACTCCAAAAAATGAGTTCGTCAAGATAGCCGTCTAACCGCCTCGCGCGCGCCCGCTCCTCGCGCTTATCCCAGCTTATCATACTTGACGTTGCTCCGCTATGATCCTGGTATATCTGTTTATATTCATCGCGCCTGTGCGTTGCGAGCTCTTTGAGGATGCTATTAGGATTTTCAGTGAATGAGTCCCGGATATTTTTGATATATTTGGGGCTAAGCCTTGACCTGTCTTCAGAGTATGATGTTGAAATCCGCTGGACTAAACGCATTATATTCCTTTGAACCCGCCCGTCTTTCATCCTCGCGTCAGCTTCAAGAAAACCTCTCACAAAATCTCCGAAAAGCTCGTCCCTCGAACTGTTCCACCCGGGTATCTTGTCGGTCAGATTGTTGAGTTCGAAAACGAAGATATTGTATTCAAGCGTCTTTGCCGGATCGTCCTCCCATCTTTTGGGCCGTTCCATGTCAAGCCTGACGATATCGCCTTCATCAGACAACAGTATGTTCCTGGAATGTCCGTCGCCGATAAGATTGCTAACTCTCGCAAGCGTTCCAAGCGCACGGGCAAGCTTCCGCGAGTGTGTTGAAACAACATTAGGGTCTAACTCATCCAACTGTTGGCCGGTCATCAGGCTTTCAACACCGTATTCAGCGTCGAACGCGATAATCATTGGAGTGAAAATCGGCTGTTGGGGATTGCGGATGTTCATTACTATAGATGAGGGAACTATTTCAGAGACCAGGTTTGTGTGCATCTCGCCCTTAGCCTTCGGCTCAGTCCTCTTTATCACCGCCCGCCTAATGCCAGTGTTAGTCTGGACGGTTACCGCGACCACGTAATGTGTCATATCCTGCATGTAGACTATGTCTTTGATATATTCGCTTGGCCTGCCAGAGACTTCCACGCGCTTGATTTCGCCGGCTTGCTCAAGCCTTGCCAGCAAATCTTTCTGGTCGGCTTCCGAAAGCCTTGCGCCAGTTTTTTTCTCCGCGCGTGCAACATGCTCGCTCGCGTCTTCAAGGGTGAACAGGTCGCTTAAGCGTTCTGCGAGATGAGGATAAGATGCGGTGACTTTAACGTCTAGAAGTTCTGGCAGTTTTTCATATACCTTGCATTTAACGTGGGCGAACCGCTGGTCGAAGAAATCAGGGTTTGACGGGTCGAGCAGGTAGTGCAACCGCGAGAAATAATCCTTTCTTTCAGCGGGATCAAACCTTTGTGAATCCTGCTCTATCAGGGAGAATATCCTGTTGGCCACCTCCTTGCTATAGTTTGAGAGCACTATGTTTTGGAGAAGCCAGCTTCTTGACGACTCGTGCATGTGATTCAGCAGGATTGTCGTATCACTTTGGCTTTGAACTTCATTTTTGAAAAACTGGTGGTACCATCCCACGCTGAAGGTTTGAAGTCCCAGGCTGATTTTCTTTGGGTTGCCTGCAGAGTACTTTTTCCCGTCGGTTATATCCGCAGTAAATGCTGTCGGACAGAACAACTTCGAGACTTCAGACTCCGCCATTACGAAGGGTTTGCCAATTCCGCCTTCAGTGAATTCTACCGCAATGGTCTTGCCAATCCAGTCTGAGAATCTCGGGTCCCTCCGTTCCATGCTGAATGGTTTGACAAGATAGTATCCCCGCTTTAGGCTCAAACTTCCGTCAACAGCCTGCCCTGCTAAATTCTTGTGGTCGCCCGCGAGAGCGACATGGACTTGTGATATGTCGACGAGCACGTCCTCAAGCAGTAGTGGAATTGAGTTCCCCCCCACATCTTGTATTCGATTAGTACCTGTGAGGGATTGCACTACTTGCGCTATCTGCGGGGCTTTTTTGACAAGACTTGTGAAGACTCCAGGATGGAAAGAATATTCAGCCTCCTGGCTTCTTAGAAAACGGGTTATCCTTCGTTGAGTCGTCCTCAAATCCTTTTTCTCGTGCAAGCTGGTTTCAGAATTCTCAAAAAAGAGGGCGAACTCCCGTTTTTTGGAAAGCCTCTCCTTGACTTCGGCCATCATGCTGGAAACCATGTCCCGCACAGTCTCGCTTGGAGCATTAGCCAAAACCGAACCTTCAAACGCCTTCCAAGCCTGATGACCATAGACCATAGAACCTTGGATAAGCCTTGCTATCGCCTCCAGATGCTTGTCCACGTCTTTTTGAGGATTGACGGATAGTTCAGTGAACTTTGTGGTGGATGATGGTTCAAGATATTTGAAGTGGAATAGTGCAGTATTATCGTCAATGACTTTGACAACCCCGTTTTTCTCGTAATCCATCGGCCTTGAAAGAATGCCGTCATAGACCATTTCATTGAATAGCCGTGCCATATCACCAGCCAACGCGACTGATTGTTGCACGTTAAGAGCCTTCAAACACTTCCTTAAATCAACCAGACCGTGTCTTGCCGAAATAACCTGGTTTCTTTCATCGTCGACCGCTACTAAAGGCTCTATCTTCCCATTGCTTGAAGCATGCAGGCAAAACACGAACTCTGAATCCGTCAGTCCGGTTAGAACATGATATTCCGCAAACTTCCTCCTCTTAGCCCCCACAGAATAGATTGAGATTGAATCGTGTTTTGAGTCATAGTGGAATGTGCTTACCATATCAAGGCTCGCAACCTGGGGGGTGAAATGCTTGACGACGCTTATCGCCGAATCCCTGTCGACAACACCATTGCTTGACGTCACTATCTGGTCGACGAAAATTTCCTGTCTCGTGTCGAGTTTTGTTGGAGTCGGCACAAGGGATTCTTGGGACTTAGTCATGTATTTCCTGACAAGACGCCAGTGCCGCTGATCGGCATTCGGATTTCCGCCACCGCAAAGTCCGTCCCACGCTTCAGAGAATATTTCGCTTGCAGGTATCTCGCCAGTCCGGTCAAAAAGGTTCATGATATATTCTATCCCTTGTTTCTGGCTGCCCCCGAAATAAGAGGTGAATGCGAACAATGCCCTTTCCCCGACTCCAGGGGTTGTGCTCGAGTGTATAAGGCGGATAACGTCTTTCACAAAGTCGGCGTAAGCCTTTTTTTTCTCATCACGCCTGAAATCCAATACCCGTTTTGAGCCGGACCAGTCAAGCATCACGACCTCCACGTCCCCACTCGAGGCAAAGTCAGGGAGGATGCAGTGCCGTTGGACGTCGCGACCCTTCGTCTTTCGCGTGATGCCAACACCACCCACGCCCCTATTCCCTTCAAAATCATATAGGATGCCGGCTGTCATGGAATGCTGTGCGAATCGTGCCATCGCCTCTCCGAATCGGGTCGCATCTTCAAATGAGGTAATTTGGGAGACCAGGTTGTCAAGCCTGTCTTTCGGATTCAAAACCGGGATTATGATGTCTCCGCCATTAGTCTTCAACGCAGAACCGTCCTTGGCCTTGACGACACGTGTAGCATGTCCGTCTTCAGCCATCATTATCGTGTCTTGTATTTCATCATCATTGTGCGGCGTCACAAGGAAAAATGATTTCTGGATTGTTTGAGTTGCGAAATCATAGAAGTCAAGCCTTAAGTTGATTCTGCCTGAATCAGATATCCCGAATTTATTTCCAGTGACAAGAACCCTGCTTGCTGGAATCCCGTCTCTTGCCAAATCCCGTTTAAGGGCGGATGAAACATCCCTTCCGAATATTCTTTCAAGACCGTCAAGATCCGTATTAAGTTTCACTTCTCTTGCATTTAACTCACGCGCCCTCAAAGTACGTCCGGAAACGGTGTGAGCGTAGGATTCTATGTCGGCTATAGGCGAATTGGAGAGATTATCGCCGTCGCCTTGGTGTTTAGGAGGTGCTATCATGACAATAAAAATATGTTTGCCCTACGTTACTTAAGTTTTTGTATTCGAGCTTTATTTCCATCCATTTCGCGGGTTATTCTCACGCGAATCTTATCATCAAGTGTTGCATCAGCTAATGCTTTTGAAAGGCATTCATTCGATTTTGTAAGCTTGTCTAATGACTCTTCTGGACCTAATCCCGGTTTCGCACTCCAAGTCTGGTATACGCTCGCTAAAGTCAAGTTTGCAGGAGTATTTTCTCCGACAGTGCCAAGTACTTTTTTAAGGCGTGTTTCAGCCCCCTCAAACCTCCCGCTTCTTGCTTCCGCAATAGCCGTCTGTATTTCATCCCACGTTCGGATGGGTTTGGGGAAATCATCACAAATATCGCTGAACTCCTTTTGGACATGCTTGGGGGGTTTATTGCCAGAGTGCATATGAATAGTATTTCACAGTTAGAAGTAAAAAATGCTGTTTTTCTGAAGGAGTCAAAGTAATCTCGCCCTCTTTAATAGTTCTTCCCTGTGGTTGGGCATTAACGCTTCCATGTGGAATTGGGCTTCGTGATATTCGTCTTGTATCATGTTTTCGATTGCCCGAAGTATTTTGGTGTCGTCGATTTCGGGGTTTTCATCGGATATTGAGATGATTTTTTGTATCACGTCTTTCTCGGTCTTGAGTATTATTTCCTTCGGCAGCTTCTGCCATCTGCCGAGTTCTTGCGCGATTGCATCCTGCCTGTCTTTGACAGAGATGGTCTTTTGCACTGTAGGTTCTGTTCCCGCGATGAGTTCGTGGGTTTCAGGCTTTGACTTCGGTTTCGGCTGCCCGACCTCGTCTTTTTCCTCAAAAGCAGCGGGCTTTTCATCAGAAGGCATTTCAACTGCAGGCTTTCCGGCAACAGACCGCTCAACTGCAGGCTGTTTTTCTTCGGGCTTCTTCTGCGAGGATTTTATGAGCCTGTCTTTGACTGAATGATAGTATTTTTTTATGTCGGACTGGCCGGAATTCTTGAAGTCTACGACAATCATGCGGACTTTTTCTATTCCGGACTTGTCGGTGCCGTCAAGAATCTTTACGACGCCTTCAACGCCTGCTTCGCCCGCCATCTCCGTCAAAACGTCCGCCGCAAGCCTTGCGTCCCCAAACATTTGATAAAGCCGTATCCTATGGTTTATGAAATCTTTCCCGTGCCCGTCAAGAGTTTCATACTCCTGGCGTGTCAATCCCTCAAGCCTTAGTTCGACGTCGTCAACTTTCATTCAGATGCCCCTCACAATCCGTGTCAGACCCCGGCTTATCGCCGAAACCGTCAGGTTTTTGCCGACAGTCTTTTTCAGCCCAACAAGGGATGCGGCGTAAGCGCGGACTGAAGACGCTTTGGAGTCAATGTCTTGAACGCTCGGGTGGATTATCCTGCCGACTGACGCGGGCCTTGGATAAAACTCGCCCTTCATGAGGTAGATTGTTGACGCGCTCTCGACGTTCGAAATCAAATCCTCTTTTAAGCCGGCCTGCCTTCTCGCCTCAACTGCCATTCCATTTAAACTATTTACATACATAAAGTATAAATGTCTGAAAAACTTATTTTTTAGAAGGATGGACGGCAGAGTATCAGAGGGTGTCGGATATGGGAAGACCATACTGTTTGGAGAGCATTTCGTGGTTTACGGAAAGCCGGCGATAGCGTCGGCGATAGGCAGTAAAACAATCGCGAAAGTCTCGGATTCTGACGTGTTTGAGTTCATAGACGACCGCCCTGAAACACCCGGATACAAGGAGAAGAAGAGCGGTGAAATACAACGGCAAATTGAGGCGTTGCTGAAACACTTCAAGATTGATGTCGAAAAAAGACCCCTGAAGATAGTTCTTGAAGGAAATCTTGAATGCAATTCCGGAGTCGGGGCGAGCGCCGCTCTCGCCGCAAGCATATCGCGCGCCCTCAACCAGCATCTTAATCTCGGGATGAACGATGAAGGGATAAACGAGGCGGCGTATATCGCAGAAGAAGCAGGCAGCGGGACGCCGAGTGGAATCGACAATACCTGCTCGGTTTACGGCGGATTCATAGTGTTTCAAAAAAACGTTTCGGGCGGACGCAACAGGATAGAGAAAATTTCGGTGGAAACGCCGGTTGAGATAGTCATGGCTGGCTCGGGAATCACGCAGGAGACAAAAAAGGTAGTGGAAGACGTGAGGAACATGCGGGAGCGGGAGCCCGAACTTTTTGAACGAATATTCAAAGACTACGACGAAATCTTCAGCCGGGCGAAAAAAGCGGTTGACGTGATGGATCTCAAAGAGTTAGGGGGGCTAATGAACAGGAATCAAACGCTTCTTGAGGAAATGACTTTGTCATGTCCTGAAATAGAGGAGATTTTGGAGGCTACAAGAGAGGCTGGAGCGTACGGGGCGAAACTCACGGGAACCGGACGGGGCGGAAGCGTTATTGCATTAACACCGGGGAAAGGACTGCAGGACCGGGTTTCTGACGCTATTGAAGAAATCGGATACAAGACATTCAAGACGTCTTTGGGCGTGTGAACTAAGTTTATTTTGGAGTATAAACTGAGTTTTTAGTAGAATGAGCTAAATTCTGATTCTTTAAATATTTCACATACATACCTAATTATCACTATAAACCCCGAGGGTTGTATGATGAAAAGAATTGCTTCAATAACGGTTTTGCTGATAGTCTTTCTAATGCTTTCGAACGCCGTCTCCGCATTCTCGCTCGGAGACATTTTTGCAAGGATAAACAGTTTCATACAGTCGCTTACAGGAGGACCTCCGACAATCACCACCACAACGCTCGGATGCGCGCCACCCTACATCATGGTGGGCGGAAACTGTTGTATGGACAGGAACGGCAACAACATCTGCGACGACGACGAGACCGCTACTACAAGCACGACCACGACAACCATGCGGATTCCGCCGACGATAATAACGACCACGACAATCGGCGACGGCACGACGACAACGATAAGGCCGGCCACGACGACGACACTTCCGCAAGATGACATGGTAGTCACGCCAAGATGCGGTGACGGCTACCTAAGCCACCAGTATACTGCGGGAGGCGGGTCCGAGGAATGCGACCCCAACACCGGCCCGTACAACGATTGGGCGGGGGCGAGAAGATACGACTGTCCGGGGAACCTCCAGTGCGTCGACTGCAAGTGTGTTGGATGCGGTGACGGAAGACTGCAGTCTGGCGAGCAGTGCGACCCCAACAACGTGAAGATAACCGTCGGCGGAAAGCCGTTGTGGGACGGTAGAGTCCGGGAATGCGATAAGTCGACGGACACGTGCAACAGCAGGTGCGTGTGCGAAAACATCTGCGAGAAAAACGGCTATTACAGCAACTCCAAGTGCGATGGAGAATGCGGGGAATGCGAGGTCTGCACGAGAGTCGGAGGCGACTACGACTGCTACTACTGCCAAAAGAGGGGCTGCACTTCAGACAGGGAGTGCGGACAATACCACAAGTGTGCGGGATGCGAGTGTGTGACAGACTGTGAAGGATTCTGCGCGGGTCAGGGACAGGGATACAGTTCAGTGGCTGGCGCGGAGCCTCTTGGAGTGCGCCGACAGCAACAATCCCAACTCGCTCTTGTCCCAGCAAATTGAAAGGATTTCTGCGAAATGCTGTGCGACCTGCGGCAAAGGAGTATTTATGGCGGGGACGACAGCCAACTGCTGTTGTATAAAGACGGCGCAAGTCTGCCCGTGCGACCACTGTCCATGCACTCAAGGAGAGGACTGTCATCTGATGACGTGCGACCCGCAGGCAACCCAGTGCAAGGCAAGGTTGTAGAGGAAAAAAACAGGAGGGTTGACGCCCTCCAACACCTTTTTTATTTTCAATATCACATTCTTTCTCACATGGCCTGTGAATTGCGCAAAGACTATCTCCTCGACAGGTGGGTGATAATAGCCGGAGGCAGGAACAAGCGGCCTTCCGAGTTCGTGAAGAAGGTTGATGAAAACACGAGCAGGAAAACCTGTTTCTTCTGCCCGGGCAACGAGGAAACCACTCCGCCAGAAATCTGGAGGATTCCTGATGACGCGAAAAAGTGGGGGATGCGGCTGTTTCCAAACAAGTTTCCCGCAGTGAGCGTCGAGGACGGAGAGCATATCGGAGGTCTTTTGGAGTGCATGCCGGCTTACGGAACCCACGAGGTTCTTGTCGAAACACCCGTCCACGGGAAAAGCTTCGCCGACTTCACCGTGAAACAGATGCGAGACGTGTTGAACGCCTATGAAACAAGGATTCGGGAGCTTGAAGCTACGCAGGGTGTCGGCTACGTCTGCGTATTCAAAAACCAGGGGAAGGCGAGCGGTGCGAGCATAGCCCACAGCCACAGCCAGATAATAACGCTCCCCCGGATTCCCCCGCTTGTGAAAGCTGAAGTCCAGGCTTCGAAAAAATATTTCAGGGAGAACGAGAGGTGCGTGTTCTGCGACATAGCCAAAAAAGAATCCGCCGGCGAGAGGCTTGTATTCAAAAACAAGGATGCCGTCGCATTCACGCCTTACGCGAGCAGGTTTCCGTTTGAAACATGGATTGCGCCGGTAAAGCACGCGCGAAGAATCGGGGATTTGGACGGAAGACGGTCCGAGTTCCTGGCCGAAGTGATGGTGAAAACTTTCGGGAAGATGAAGAGCCTTCTCGACGACCCGTCATACAACATGATAGTCCACTACAGTCCGGAACGCTCCGACCTTCACCTGCATTTCGAGATACTCCCCAGGCTTTCAACATGGGCGGGATTCGAGTATGAGACGGACGTAATCATAAACACCATGCATCCTGAAGACGCCGCCAGGCACCTGCGGAAAGCCTGAAAAACGGTTTTTATGTAATTGAATATATATTTTACATTATGTCCGCGAAATTGTTTTTCTTGGCTTTAAGCCTTGTTTTAATGCAGACAATAGTTTCAGCGCAAAGCGAAGTATTATACCCGATATGGGAGGACCGGCTTAAGGGGGAGTTTTTAGACGCCGTCCAGATAAAGCATACTAGCCTTTTAGACATAAACAAGGACAAGTTAGGGGAAGTGGTTGTCGTGACATCTGGAAGCCCGGTGGGAGGGTCGGTCCAGATTAAAAACAGGATTTACGTTTTAAGCGGCGGCGGGCAGAGATACTGGTATTACGGAATCGACGACGTAGTCCAGGACGTCCAAGTCTTTGACGTTGACAGGGACGGGAACTATGAGATTATAGTATCTACGGGACAGACGTATTCAGGAATAAACCGCGGTCAACTACACTTGTTTGACCACAGGGGCGTGCGGGTCAGGGGCGTCAGGGACTCGTCTATAATGGCTGTCTCTTATACACATCTGACGCTGCCGACGA
>OMKS01003253.1_pt1 | contig 13059 bp, 10 predicted proteins | sample 1674721 | NCBI WGS metagenome assembly OMKS01 (sample SAMN06264996, study PRJEB25208) | sediment metagenome | isolation source: hot spring sediment | place: USA: California | collected 2014-09-02 | reverse complement strand
GAGAACAGTCAAATACGAGGAAGTATACCTTCACGATTATCAAGATGGAGTAGATGCCTATTTTGCGTTAGATAAATATTTTAGATTCTACAATAACGAGAGATTTCATAGTTCGCTTGACTATAGGACTCCCGCTGAAGTATATTATAGTCGAGAAAGTCAAGAACAAATTGCACTGAAGAACCAAATAATTGTAAATATTTAAATGAATAATTCCACCTTAAATACACTCAAATACTGTCCAAACATTGGGGTACACTTAAATCGTCCATTATTGAACTGGTGCTGCTTAGAACCACGGGCAGCGGCAATTTACGAAATCTGGCGTAAATTGATGGGCGGATTCAAATATTTACAGACCATCGAAGATTGGTGCTGCATTGCTTACAAACAGACGGGTGATACGACGCATAGTGACAATGGTTTTTCATCAGGCAGCGGATACAAAGCCTATTATAAAATCCGTACGGTCAGTGGTGATGATAATCTCTATTCGCCCGGTTGGTCCAACACGGTATCAGTTACCGGAAGTTTTACGCCCAATTCAAAAAGCCAACAATTCAATGTTGTTGAACTCGACCCCATTCCCACCGAATTCTGCCTGCACCCGGTTTATCCGAATCCCTTCAACGCAACAGCGACATTGAAGCTGGACCTGCCGGAAGAGACGCGGTTTTTGCTGGCAATTTATGTTATCACCAGGAATGAGGTTTGGCGCCTGAATAATCGCAGAATCAATACCTATCTCGCCGGATATCATACGATCTAATGGAACGGGCGGAACCAGTTCCGGGTCAATCGTGTCCACCGGTATCTGCCTATCAGGAATAGAGTTCTACAGGAACCAGGTTTGCCCATAAAACTTCACGTAATATTGCGTAGGACTGTGTCCGGTTGAACTGTTCGATTGTTTCTATCATCTCTATATTAGTGTCGTTGATATGACTACCATTGTCAACTGCAAGACCTTCATCGGCTAGTCCAATGAAAAGCGACAACTTTTTATTTTCGGAATACAGGGCGGATATAATGACATCCAGCAAAGAGGGAGGTTTATATTCACCTCGATAGAATGCCTCGGCAAGGGCGGTACCTTTTGCCACAAAGGTGGGATTTAGATGCATATTGATATTTATATCATGGTACTCCGCCAATCGGCTGAAATAATCAATACCGGATTTGACATCGGATATTGCTTCCTTATCGGTCATCCCCGGAACCGGTTTTTGCATGAAATAACATTTGATATCGTATTTATAGCGAGCAACTTTTTCCACAAAATTTTCAAAGGTGTTCAGCGAGAGACCTTTCATAAAAACCTTATTTCGAATCCGGCTATCGAAAGCTTCGAAACCGATCGCAAGTTCCAGTTTTGTGGGTGTGTCCCCCTCATTAAGGGATCTTCTGAGGAATTCCAGTTCTTCAATCTCCACATATTCCGGACGGGTTTCGATACAGAGAGTTGACAGACGGGGAAAGGTGAGATTCAGTTTGACCATCAAATACATAAGAGCGGTACTGCTGAAGGTCTCCTGGTCGAGGACACTGCCATTGTTGCTTACGATTACCTTGCGAATCTGGGAGCGTTTTTTCTGAATGATCTCTAAATCGAACAGATAATCTATCTGGGAGACGATGGCTTTGTAATCAACATGATTGGCGGTGCTTTTTGACGACAGGTTGCATCCGAGACAGCGTCCCCAGCGACACGCCTGGGTATAAAACACAACGAACAATACCAATCCCTCCGGAATATTCTGAAACCACCATTCGGCAGGTTTGGTTTGATCATGTTCATTATCAAACTGAAATGTCTTTTTGCCTTTATCCAATCCCTTTTGGATTTGCATTTTAATATTTTTCATAATGAGGTCCTGTCAGCATTGGTCAGTTTTTATGTTTTCGGTTTTTGGGTGTGTTTTGCGATGCCATTCATTTAATAATCTTTGTAAAATGGTTTCGATGAAGGTTCTAATAACCTCTTCAAGTTGCTTTGATTCGGATCCGTCTTTCAAACTAAAATAAATTTAACATAATTATTGACCCAGTCCAAAAAAAATTCAGATTTACTAGTCGCCAGGTTGAATCCTGGAATACATGAAAAAATGACCATTCCATAAAAAAACAACCCCGATAGGAAGCCGGGGTTGTCGAGAGAGGATATTCTTTGTATAAACGGTTGGTTTATACAAAGCGGGATTTATCAGAGTTTGAGGTTCACTTGATAATCATTATTTAAAAGTACACTACAATTTACACAATCCTGCTGGATTCGGGTGTAGCAGGGGCTATGAAAGGGGTGTGGCAGAATCGCTACAGCTATCGTTGCCCATTGACATGTAGCTGAACGCTTTCTCCGAAATTCCAGCGATTCTGCCGCAGCTCAGTTTCCGGAGAATTTACATTGGGAACTACACGTTACTCAATTCAGAAGATTATTCAGCCGGTTTCTCTTCTATTTTCACCAGTTCGCTCAATTTCATAAAGGGCTTCACCAAATCCAGCGGCAGCGGGAAAATGATGGTGGAATTATTTTCGGTAGCGACTTCCCGCAGGGTTTGCAGATAGCGCAGCTGCAGCGTGATTGGTTGCTTGGTCAGGATTTCGCCGGCTTCCAGTAATTTTGCTGAAGCCTGGTATTCACCCTCAGCGTTGATGATTTTCGCCCGGCGTTCCCGCTCGGCTTCAGCCTGCTTAGCCATGGCGCGCTGCATTTCGGTGGGCAGATCCACATGCTTGATTTCCACTTGGGATACTTTGACGCCCCATGGGTCGGTGTGCTTGTCGAGAATGGTCTGCAGTTCCAGATTGATTTTTTCCCGATTGGACAGTAGTTCATCCAGTTCGCTTTCGCCCAGGATACTGCGTAGAGTGGTCTGAGCGAGCTGCGATGTAGCGTAGAAAAAGTCTTCCACTTCCACGACCGCTTTGGTCGGGTCCATAACGCGGAAATAGACCACGGCGTTAACCTTCACGGAAACATTATCTTTGGTAATAATGTCTTGAGCGGGGACATCGTGAACAACTGTCCGTAGACTGACTTTGACCATCTTATCAATGATCGGAATCAACAGGATCAGACCTGGTCCTTTGGCGTGAATGATCCGACCTAGACGGAAAATAACTCCGCGCTCGTACTCCTTCAGCACCCGGATCATACTGGATAATAAGAAGATTACCAGTACAATAATTGATATTAATGATATTTGCATTTGACACTCCTTTTCTGTTTAAGATTTATATTCTTCGACGGTTAACACCATATGATCGAGCGATTTGACAATTATTTTGGTTCCTTTCTTAATGGTTTCAGGCGCCGACGCCTTCCAGATTTCACCATGGACCTCCACGGAGCCGGAGTCGCCGATTTCCGTGAGTGCTTCGCCAATTTCGCCGACAATTCCTTCCAAACCGGTGGTAGGTCTGTTTTTATGAGCTTTTGCCGCAAAGGATAGAGCGATAACAAAAAAGAGTATCGTAAATATGACGACGGGAATAATGACTGACAGTGAAACAGAATACAGTTCCCGGGGTACTCCCGTGACGTCGAACAGCATCATGGAGCCTAATATCATTGATATAATCCCTCCTATGGTTAACAGACCGTAACTGGTGATACTGATTTCGAGAACAAACAGGATGATCGCGATAATAATCAGAGCCAGTCCGGCATAGTTGATGGGCAACACCTGGAATGCGAAAAATGCCAGCACTAAGAATATGCCGCCTAATACTCCCGGAAAAATGGCTCCGGGGCTACGGATTTCAAAGAAGAGTCCGTAAAATCCAAGGATCAACAGCAGGTAGGCAACGTTGGTATCGCTGATGACGTTTAGAATTTTACGGTGAAAACCGAGCGGGCGTTTGACGATTCGGGCGTTGTGCGTGGAGAGCACTTTCTCACCAGAGGGCAGTTTGGCAGTTTTTCCGTCGAGATATTCGATTAGTTCGGTTTCATTGGCGGCGATCAGGTCAATAATGCCCAGCTCCAGCGCTTCGTTTTCGGTGACGGAGACGCTTTTCCGCACCGCCTCTTCGACCCACTCCTCATTGCGACCGCGTTCGTGCGCCAGGCTGCGAATCTGGGCGACGGCATCGTTGGTGATCTTCTCCATCATGGTTTTGGTCTGGAGACTGTCGGGTTTTTCACCGCCGAAGGGACTGCCACCACCACCGATATTAACCGGATGGGCTGCACCGATGTTGGTACCCGGCGCCATGGCGGCAAAGTGAGCGGCGACAGTAATAAAGACACCGGCGGAAGCCGACTGGGCTCCGCGGGGGCTGATATAGACAACGACCGGAAATTCGGCGTTCATGATATCCTTAATGATATCCCGCATGGAGGTCATCAAGCCGCCGGGGGTGTCCATTTTCAGAATCAGGCATTCGATAGCCGCCTTTTCGCCCTTCTGAATGTTTTCACTGATATAGGAAACGGCGACAGGATTGATGACGCCGTCCAGCTCCAGCACCCAGATTTCGGTTTGCGACGGACTGTTCTCGTCAGCCGGCAGGATTGCTGTGACCAATGCGAAAACCAGCAAGATACCTAAAAATGGATTCCTTTTCATAATTACTTTTCCTATCCGAATATACATGATAACGAAAAGATTCTCAAATGTTTATCGCCTTACTGAAAAATTTATTTTCTCTTACCCATAAGGATACGGTAATCCGCATACTTCTTAAATTCCTCCGACGGATACGAAAGGGTTGTCTGATCGGTAAAAACAATGGCGATATAGAAATACAGTTTTTCATCCTTGCCCGGGCTTTTCCGGACGGAGTATTGAAAGCGTCCCTTCTGATAAGCCATCGGTTCCGATATGAATCGCCCGGATTGCCCGTAACGGATGTAAATAGTGACATTCTGCACATGGTCAATTTTTTGTCCCAGGTCGCAGAATATTTTTGCAACTTCGCGGGTGGAGATTGTCTTCGCCGCCCGTTTTTCCTGGAAAATGGGTACTACAACCGGGTGCTCTTTTGGATTTTCCGGCGGAAATGCCAGTAGCGCAAAATCGGAAAATTCAGCCGTGATAAAGTAAATCAGATATTCAGTTTGCAGCATTTCCGGAATTAATTGCAAAACGTAAAGACCGTTGTCGTTGGACAGCGGGTATTCAGTAAAAAAATCTCTGGTCTGATCTTTGATAAAAATACTCACCTTGAGGAGATGATAATCGCCGGGGTCAACGACACAGCGCAGCCAGTCAAACTGACCGTAATAAAATTTTTCCGGTATTTGATGAAAGATTTGCGGTTTGTTCTGCCCGTTCAGAAGAGTGATCACAATCAGAATGAAGAGCAGAAATCGGCGCGGTTTCATTGCATTAGACACTGAGCCGCAAATTATAGTAAAATCGCCAAAGATATGGACAAACGATCATTGGTGAATGATTGGCTTGAATAAACCGTTGTCTCGGCGGTGCTGAAATAGGGGTGAGGAACGGCCCGATTGCCGACCACCCGCTGGTAGGAACAGCCCAGGATCAGCGATTTCAGCAGAATGGTTTCGAAGCCGGCGCCAAGAAGATGGTTAATCTCTTCTGCATCGTTCATAAATTCCGCATAAGGTGAAGGCACCCGACGATAGGCAAAGCGCGTGGAAATCGTTCTGCCCAGCGGGATCGCCAGAGAAATTCCGATATCGGTTGTCCGGCGCAGATTCCAATAAAGATCGCGATTAATCTCTTCGTCATTGGTCAACTGATCAACTTCGATATCCTGCCAGTTGCGGACGATCAGGTCAGCGCCCAGAGTAATAGAACCGATCTTAACCGCGAAGTTCGGGGCAATTTCCCAGGGATAGCGGGAGCTGTATTCGATATCGTAATACTCCGTTGTATCCCAGACAGTGCTGTTATCATAGTAGTAATCTTCGGTGAATTCACTCCGCTCGTAAATATGCATTTTCAGAGGCGCTGATAGCCGGAGTCCGAATTTGAAGTTTTCCGACTGGTAGGTCATGCCCAGGTCCAGATTAAAACCGTTGTATTCCGGTTTGATCGCTTCGAGGTAGTAAAATTGGGAATAGGTATATAGATTGTTTAAGTCTGTCTCGGATTTAACCGATTCGTAACTCCGGTTGCCATTGAAAAAATTCAGGGAAAGACCGACATTGAGATTGGGCAAAAACTCCACGGCACCGGCAAAGCGCAGGGTGTTCATGGTGCCCGATTCTTTAATATCCATCTCTTCTTCAACATCACCTGCGGTGAATGTTACGGTTCCACTGCTCTTCAGGGCGGAGTTGTAATAGGCAGACGGTTCATAGCTCACTGCCAGCACCAGGTTGCCCTGGTAGACATTTACCGGGTAGGCGAAGCCGAAATAATCGGTGTGGAAAGAAGCCGATTCGGCTTTTTTATCCGATCCGCGGTCCATAAGGGCGGATTGATAGACCTGCTTGAGATAGTTAGACGAAAAGCTGGCTTTAGGTCGGGTTGTATTAACCAGAAACGCCGGGTTGTTCTGGGTAGAGGATATATCCCCGGCAATGAGGGCATTGTGTTGGAGTGAAAAGTTTGCTGAACCGAAGCCGTTAATGACCCAGAAAGGGCGTAGCGCTTCGGGGCTCATGGCATCGGAAAAAAATTGTGCCGGCAGTGTTCCGCTGACCGACAATATGAGAATTACCAGTGACAGGAATTTCCGAATTGTGTTCATAAAGGGGTACTCCGGTTATCATTTTTTGTTGGACGATCGTTTTGCCGATGACCTCGAACTGGAGTTGGATGATGAACTGGAACTGGAGGATGATGAGCTGCTGCTGGAGCTGCGGCTGCCGGAGGAGCTGCGAACCGATGAAGAGCTGCCGGATTGGGATGAACTGCCTGATGAGGTACTGGATGTTCTTTGCGGGGTTGAAATCGCTCTGGTTTCCGAGGATGAAGATGATGAGCCTGAGCGCGGCTTCGGCGCTGGTCGGCTGGTCGTAGCACGCGCTTTTGGGGATACTGCAGCCGGCGATCGGCGGCTCCCGGAAGAAGGTGTTCTGACGATTGGTTTGACTTCCGGATTAGTCGGACGAACCAGAGTGGTCTGGAAGCCGGGAATTTCTTTAACAGGCGTCTGCTGCCTTGTATCAAGCGCTTCATTGGGATTTTCGCTGCGGTTGATTTTTGAGGGAATCGAGGCGGTACTTCGGTCCGTAACTCCGGAACCGGTCGAACCGCCGCCACTTGCCACTGGCATACTCATTGTGGTTTGCAAATCGTTGACATCACGAACGGCGGTACTGCGGCTGTCATTCCGGGAGGCTGAAGACGACGATAATGATGGACTGGAAGTTTGCCGATCTGCCGTCAGTTGCTCCCGCCCAGCGGACTCTTTTCTGGTCGAGGTATAACCATAATAGTAGGGGCGATGACGGTAGTAACCATGATAATAATAGCCCGCATAATAGGGTTGGTACCAGCTGCGATAGCCGTAGTGACTGTAGGGCGAGTAGTAACTGTAGTAACCCCAGTCCCAGAAGGGATCGTAGAAGAAGGGATCATAATAACCCAGGTAGAAAGAGTGGTAATAATGACTGTAGGGCGAATACCAATAGGGTCTGTGGCGGCTGTAGAAGTAACTGTCCGGATTGTATCCGTACCATAAGTAGTCGTTCAGGAAGTCACGATAGCCGTCACGGTATCCCAGGTTGTAGTCCGCGACCTGTTCGGTTTCCGACTCATAAATCGTATCTGCCTCGGTGTAGTATTCCTGCCGGTAAACCGGTTCCGACAGCTGTGTATAGCAACCTGATAAAATTGATATGCCCACAACCAGAAAAGCGATTTTGAGAGATATGGTATTCATAATAACGTCCTTTATATCTGGTTGAATATACATTGCATTCTTCATGTCGTCAAGTGTTTCCTGTATATTGGACAATTCAAAACCGGAAAAGTTTCAAAAGAGGTGGTGATTAGATATCCGGGTTCCGGGCGGCAATCACCAGACTGGCTGGAAAGAGTTTGATGCCGGTGGAATCCTGGAGAATTCCGCGGATAACCAGACTGCGGTTTTTCAAACCGTCAAGCCCTTTAATGGGGACGATTTTACGACTCCATTGAGCAGGTGAACAGTGGTCGAAAATCAGTTCGGTTTCCATCTCAATTTCGCCATGATGGACGGAGGTCAACAGCTGCAATCTGACGCTGTCCATTGCAACCGAGCGTGTTTTCACATCAATCAGAATAGCGGCTTCCTCACCGGCACCGAGGAATCCATCATTATCGGAATCTTTGAAAACCATCCCAGCCAGATATTCGTTTTGAATCACCGGTTTTGCCGGCATGCGCGCCTTTTGTCTGATCCAATCGGGTTTGGGAAGCACATTTACGGTAAAGGATTGTCGGTCGGTTGCACCGGCATTGTCGGCGACGGCAATACTGAATTGGTAGTCACCGGGTTCGTCGGTCACCCAGTACAATATCCCGGAATTCGGCAGAACCTCTGCGTTAGCCGGACCGCTGATCTGTCGGTATCGCAGATCGTCAAACAGATCAATGTCAAGCGCATTGATCCGGTAGATATAAACGTCGCCTGCCAGTGCGGTACCCGGCGGTTCGGAGACGATCCGTGGTGGATTATTGATCGGTTCGGGAGCCGGTTCCGGAGGTACTGTCGCTGACGGTTCAGGGAACAGAGCCAGGGTTTGCACGGGAAGTGGGCGGATTATATCACCGTTACTGATCTTTTCCCAACTCAGGTCGGCAACGACCAGATCAGCCCGGAAATAGCCGTGTTTAAAAAAAGGATTTGAACGGGCGTATTTATCTGACATTAACGTCGTAAAAACAACGGCAGAGCCGTTGACCGACCAATCTGGTAATGCAACCAGGGGAACCGTTGGCTGCTCGGGATTATCCGCTTGAAATTCAACCGGGGCGACCGTCGAGTCACCGCCGTGAACTGCCAGCAGCGAGCCGTCCTGGAAATTGAGCAGCGACCACTGCCCGCTGGGGCTGACGCTGTTGCTCCAGATCGGCTTGTAGTCGGAATAGAGTTTGGTGGATTTACGGGATTCCAAATTGGTGTGACGCAGTCTGAACAGACCATTGCGCAGTTTTTCGATCCAGCGGATTTGGACATTATCGCTCAGCAGGACTGGGGAAAAATTGGCGCTGACGACGGATTCGGTCACGTCCAAAGAACGGTTCGAAGGAATGTGATACAACTTCAGATTGGCGTCTATTACACCGGAATAAAGAACGGTTTCATTATCGGGCAGCAGAATTGGCGTGTTCCCGAAAATCGGCAATGCGTTGGTGCGTCCGGATTCGCTGTCATGGAGCATTATCTGCCGGGCGAATCCCTTCGTGTAGATGATTTTGGAAAGATCGCTGGAATAGGACGGGTAGAGCAGGTCCTCGGTGGCTTCGAGCAGTTTCCGGTACTCACCACCCTGGATGGGTATGGTATAAATACAATCCCAGGAATCGCCGTCAAGTCGTCCGTTGAAGATGATAGTCTGTCCTGCGGGGTCGAAGCGGGGTGCGACGACGTAGTTGGAAATGATGTTTGGAATCAGAATCTCCGGCTTGCTTAAAATGAATTTTGGACCACGATAAACTTCGGGTTTGTCGCACTGTAAGATAGCGCAGGACAGCAACAAAATGCCGAAGATTCCCAACCCTGAGTATATATTTCGCTGTTTTCCCAAAAACTTAGTCCTTTCTGCTATGAAAAAGTTTAAGGTGTAGAGGGCTGAAAAACAATAAAAAAACCTTTCTGAATTGCCGGTGGCGATTTTCATTTTCAAATTCTTTTTCTATAATTAGACGTATGAAAAAAATAGGGATTAACGTATATTTTATGAAGTGAAACGGTTGCCACGTAAAATATTGGCTTTCTGCGGTGCCTGGATTGGCGCCCGGTATATCTACCGGGAATTAATTTTTCCGTTTCTGTTTGCCATCAGCGTGGTGACCTTTGTGCTGCTGTCGAATTTTTTATTCAAGTCTGTTGATCGTCTGCTGGGAAAAGGGTTGCAGCTCTCGGTGATTTTTGAATTTCTGTACCTGAATTTAGCCTGGATTGTGGCGATGTCAGTGCCTATGGCGGTGCTGGTGGCGGCGCTAATGGCTTATGGTCGCCTGGCGGAAGATAATGAGATCACAGCGATGCGCTCCAGCGGAATCAGCTTTACCACTATCTTGGGACCGGGGCTTATTTTCGGGACTCTGGTCTGCCTTTTTATGATCTATTTTCACAATTATGTACTGCCGGAATTCAACCACAAAGCCCGTTTGCTGGCGGGCGATATATACCGCAAGCGCCCCGGTCTGAATATCGAGCCGGGCTATTTCATGGATGACATTCCAGACTATTCCATTTACGTCAAAGAGCGGGAAGGCGACCAACTCCGGAAATTAACCATCTACAATAAAGATTCGCAATCCACCCAGACCACTATTTATGCCGACAGCGGTTATCTGGAAGTGGACGGTAATACGGTGCTGTTTATGCTTTTTTCCGGCGAAATTCACGAGCTGGACCTGGAGAATCTGGAGGATTACCGGAAAACCGATTTCAAGCGGCACCGGATCGCCATTCCGGTGGACAATCTGATGCTGGAACGCCGGGAATCGGCGCGCCGGGGCGACCGGGAGATGACCATTGCCATGATGCAGGAAAATGTCCGCAAATATACCCGGGAACGGGATAAAGTTTACGCCAAGATTTTCAAACTGGTGGAAAGAGACCTGGATAGCACGGCTTCCATTGATTTTAATAAAATCAAGGCGCTGATTGAACAAAAGAAGACCGAAAACGTCCAAAATCTTGCGGAAAAAACCGCCGTCTCCCAGAATAAGCGGTTGAATGCGCTGCTGTCCCGAATCAAAGGTGAACTCAACCTGGCTACCAGCTATCAGAAGCAGATCAATAAATATAAGGTGGAAATCCATAAAAAATTTTCAATTCCCGTCGCCTGCATCATCTTTATCCTGATTGGTGCGCCCATGGGGGTGATTACTAAAAAAGGCGGAATCGCCGTACCGGCGCTACTGAGCCTGTTATTTTTTCTACTCTACTATGTCTTTTTGGTGGGTGGTGAAGAGCTCGCGGACTTACTGATTGTGTCTCCCTTTTGGGCGATGTGGACGCCGAATATTCTCCTACTAATCGCCGGCATTTACCTGACTTATTATGCGACTTGGGAGCACCGCATGCTGAATATCGAACATATCAAGAAATGGTTCAAGCAGAAAAAACGAAACCATACATTTCCGGAGGAGTCATGATACCGGCTGATTTTATTGAAAAGAAAAAAATGGGGCAGGAACATACGGCAGAGGAGATCAAAGAATTCATTGGCGGCTACGTCAGCGGAGAGATTCCCGATTATCAAATGGCAGCCTGGCTGATGGCAGTGAATTTTCAGGGCATGACCGACCGTGAAACGATTGCCTTGGTAGATGTGATGCTGCATTCCGGCGAGACGATTGATCTTTCCCATATTGATGCCTATAAAGTGGATAAGCACAGTACCGGCGGCGTTGGCGATAAGGTCTCGCTGATTCTGGCGCCGCTGGCGAATGCGGCGGGGTGCGTTGTGCCCATGATTTCGGGACACAGCCTGGGGCACTCCGGGGGGACATTGGATAAACTGGAAAGCATTCCGAATTTTAACGTAATGCTCAGCAAGGCGGAATTTATCCGTCTTGTGAAAAAATATGGGCTGGCGATGGGCGGTCAGACGAAGGAGGTCGTCCCGGCGGATCGGAAAATGTATGCATTGCGGGACGTCACCGCAACGGTAAAATCAATCCCGCTGATCTGTGGGAGCATTTTAAGCAAAAAGATTGCCGAAGGAATTGATGGATTGGTACTGGATGTGAAAACCGGTAACGGGGCTTTTCTGCCGGAATACAATCAGAGTCAGAAACTGGCGCGGCGGCTGAAAAATGTGGGACAGCATTTCGGTCTGAACGTCAAAGCCGTGATTACCGATATGAATCAGCCGCTGGGCAATGCGGTAGGCAACTGGCTGGAGGTGGTGGAATCAATCGAGGTCCTGAAAGGCGGCGGACCGGCGGACCTGATCGAAGTTACGATGCATTTAACCGCCTGGATGGTGGTATTGTCCGGGCTAGAGAAAAGCTTTGATAAAGCGTGGACGCGTCTGGAGAAAACCATCGCAAGCGGTGCTGCCTGGGAAAAGTTCTTAATGATGGTGGAAAATCAGGGTGGCGACGTGGATATGGTTACTCATCCGAAAAAGTATCTGAAGGCTGGTTATATTGCGCCGGTGGAAGCGCCTGAAGATGGTTATGTCGAAGCGATTGACTCCTATACGATCGGCATGTCGGCACTGGAGCTCGGCGCCGGACGACGCTCGCTCAAGGATAAAATTAAGCCGGAAGTTGGGTTTATCATTGCCAAGAAAATCGGTGACAAGGTGGCAAAAGGCGAACCGCTGGTACAAGTTCACGCCCCGAATAAAGAAGCTGGAGAAACCGCCCGCGCGCAGCTCTTGAAAGCCTTCCGCATTTCCGGGCATAAAGTGGCTGCCCCGCCGCTGATTTACGAGACGTTCTAGGTTAGCACAAGGGTACTAAGTTTTTCTTCCTGGTTACGTCGCTCGCACGTTGTAATCTGACTGCCTGGAGATGAGAACATCAACCCCGTTGGTGTTCCGGGTTAAACCCGGGGTGGGAGTGGGATCTCTTATGATCCACGGCTTAAAAGTCATGGCAATTCAACCTCTTCGATATAGTCATCATTCTGGATATTACGTTGCGGGAGTATCGTGGCGAGTAAAAAACATCATCGCGCAGGTTGCAGCGTTTTATTATTCCAGCAACACCAGATAATCATCAGGTTCAGAGGGTGTTATTGCTGAAGTGGAATTAAAATTTCAGCCGCTTCTGAACAGCTTCACTTTTCAATTCCCTTAAAGCACCTGTAGCGATCCAGCGGGAGCTTTTGGAATCAAGGGCAGCGATTTCTTCGCCGACCCTGATGGCTTTATGGTTTAGTGTTTGTTACGTTTACCAATCTGCCGCAGCGCCCAGTTGACGACTTTTTTGACGAGATTGCGTTCATCGGTGGATTCACGGA
>OMKS01003251.1_pt1 | contig 13062 bp, 15 predicted proteins | sample 1674721 | NCBI WGS metagenome assembly OMKS01 (sample SAMN06264996, study PRJEB25208) | sediment metagenome | isolation source: hot spring sediment | place: USA: California | collected 2014-09-02 | reverse complement strand
TTCTTGGTCATGGTGCCTCTCCTGGATGGATATGCGGCGGATTTCAACATCTACGGTAGCACAGAGAAGCCCGGCAAGTCAACCGGATCGGGCAGTACTGGCCCCGAATCCCGCAACAGTTCCACGGGTTCACCAAACGGCACACCGGTTCAATTTTTATTTTTTGCGTATCGTTGGGGCACAAACGCGTGTTTTGGTGTTATATTGTAAGTTACGGGGTTTCACGGTAATCTGGAACTCGATTTCAGTTAGAGGAGGTTTACCCATGGTTTGGATTGATAATAGGCTTTGCACCGGTTGTGGCCGGTGCGTGGACACGTGCCCCGAAGGATTTGCCATGGAGGCCAACCTCGCGGTTGTGAAAAACGCCGGTACCCCCTGTGTGGGGGACGCTGTCGCGGCCTGTCCGGTTAATGCCATTCGTACGGATGTGCAAGAAGACCCGGCTTTCCGCGAGCCCGGTTCCGATCCTCAGAGATTCGGTACGGGCCGCGGCAGGGGTTCGGGCCTGGGACGGGGTGTCGGCCGCGGCATGGGGCCCGGCCGTGGCGGCGGTCGCGGTGGTGGCGGCCGCGGCGGCGGGGGAAGGGGAAGAGGTTGATTCCAACAGAATGTATTTTCGGGCCGGTGCCTTCGCGGCGCTTGGGCAAGAGCCTGGGTATCAACCATATCCCGGCCAAGCATTGCGCCTATTCCTGCATTTATTGCCAGTTGGGGCGTACCGATCGCATGACGATCGAGCGCCGAGAGTTCTACCCGCCCGGGGATATCGTCGCTGCTGTAACGGATAAGCTGGCGGCGGCTGAGATGAACGGTGAAACAGTGGATTACCTGACCTTTGTTCCCGACGGCGAACCTACGCTGGACATCCACCTGGAAAGTGAGATCGACCTGCTCCGCTCCCGGAATATCCCCATCGCGGTGATCTCGAATGCGTCGTTGATCGACAATCCGGATGTGCGGCGGGCCCTGGCGAAAGCCGACTGGGTGTCTCTCAAGATGGATGCGGTGGATGAAAAGATCTGGCGCGCGGTGGATCGCCCCCATGGTTCTTTGAGCCTGGATGCCATCCTGGAGGGCGCGCTGGCTTTTTCACGCGAGTTTTCCGGGCGACTGGTTACGGAAACCATGCTGGTCGGCGGGATCAATGATACGACCGTGGTCCTGGAAGAGCTGGCGGCTTTTCTGGACCTGTTGCGTCCCGGTACGGCCTACCTCTCCATTCCCATCCGCCCGCCGGCGGAATCCGGGGTGCGGGCGCCGGACGCGACCTCCATGACCCGGGCCTGGCGTATTTTGAGCGGCGCCGTTGACAAGGCGGAAACCCTGACCGGATACGAGGGCAACGCCTTCGCGTCCACGAGCGACGTGGCAGCGGACCTGCTCAGTATCACCGCGGTACACCCCATGCGCGAGGACGCAGTGGAAGAACTGCTGGTCCGGTCTGAGGGCGGCCGCGATATCGTGGAGTGTCTGGTGGCGGAAGGGAAAATCCTGCGCACCGAATTCGACGGCTACCGTTTTTACCTGCGCAACTTCAAATCCGAATTGTAGGCTGCTTTACCGCGGGAAACGGGATGGAAAGGAGCGCAGGTGGGTTGCGAGGAAGGTCCATTCGGGGGTGACCAGGTCGCTTCCCGTGGGCAGGCGGTACCAGGGGGAGAGGCCGGCGTCGTTTGGGTTCTTGAGCACGTGCATCTCCTGGGCGGGCATGTAACTCTGGGCCAACAGGAAAATCGTTTCCCCTGATTCTTCATGCCGGGCCAGGTCCACCACCAATGCGGCGTGTCCAGGGAATCCGCCCTGGACGAACACATCACCGATCTTTATTTCATCCAAGGGCCGGGGCGACAATTCCCGCTCCAGGGAGTGGCTGCCTGCGTAGACGAACAGGTTCGCCAGGTAGCGTCGCGATACGCTTTTCCAGCGGCTCACCCATCTCCCCTGCCTGCAACCAGGGGTAGGATGCATTTCCGCTCTGTCCAAAAAGGGACGGGATCAATGCACATATCAGGAAGAGAAAGCCGCAGCGCCTGGACACGCCTTCAGTTTCCGCCCATTTCCGCTGGATTCTCATGCGGCGGGAAAGTTACGGCTGTTGCACGAAGCTCAGGTCCAGGCCGTGGCAGTCCCGGGCACGCAGCAGACGCACGCCGTTGGGCATGATGTCCGGCCCGGAAACAATCTCCACGCCTTCCAGTCCAAGGCGGGTCACCGTTTCATCCATATCCACTACAAAAAAGCCCAGGGACACCCCGGCGGGGATCTCAACCGGGCCTTCGGTGTGGATGAACTCGACCTCGATGTTGCCCCCGTCCATGAAGGCGATCTCCATGCCCGGCCGCGGCGAAAAGCGGCGCGCCACGGTCATGCCCAATATCCGGGAGTAGAATTCGATCGAGCGCTCCAAGTCTGTCGTATGCAGGGTAACGAAATTGACATTCATATCCCTATTCTACCATGCCGGGTACTTTTCTTCCTTCCTCAGTTTGATGTACCATTTTTTTCGCCCCAAACAAAACGCAGCCCGGCTCAGGCCCACAATCGTCTGGTTCTGCCCAGAATCTTTTTCGCGAAAGAGGCGTGGCCAGATCTCCATAGCCCAGAAGAAAACTGAAATCTCTTGTTATAAAGGCTGTTTCTACAAAAATGGTTTTTTTTATTGAACCAATTCTGCATCTGGAAAAGGAATTGCTTCCATCCTACGGAGGGAGCAATTGAAGCAGAGGACATGGAATGTCTTCTGGATTGCCGGGTTGGTTGTGGTGATCTTGCTGGGTTACAAAGTCCTGCGGCAGCAACGTGTTCTCGAACCTGTCCATACATATACGGCCGGCCGGCAGCTCAGTGGCGAAGAAATCGCGGAATTGGAACTTGTTTCGGCTTTTTCACCGGATGCTTCAAGCCGAACCATTCGGGGGGACAGTCCAACTTTTGTCTTTGTATTCGAATCTCCCTGTGCGCCCTGCAATGACAACATTCCCTATTGGAACAGTATCTGCCGCATGGTGGAGGGCCGGGCGCAATGCCTGGGCGTTCTGCCCGGCGCAATCGGTGAAGCGTTAAAGGCCCTGGAAAACCGGCTTGATTTCCCTTTATATCGTCCCGAAGACACAGAAATTTTTTCCAGGGCCGTGGGGCTGGGAACGGACGGCTCCGCCCTGACCATGTTCATATGTGACAGGAAAATTCTTGAAATTTACCGGGGATGTTTTGCGGGTGACGCATTCGCTCGCTTTATCAACGCGTGCAAGTCGTATCTGCTTGGAGGGAGGTGAGAAATGAAACGCATGTTCTGGTTGCTGTTGTTGCTCTTATTGAGCGTGTCGCTGGTATTGGCAGGCGATACGATCGGCAACATCCGCGTGATCACCGATCCCCAGCCCACCCACGATGAAAGCCGGGCGCCGTTGCGCAAACTGGTGAAGGTGGCTGAGATCAGCGCGAACCTGGAGGATGAGTTTTTCCTGGTGCGGCCCTGGAATGTCCGCGCCGACAGTCAGGGAAACATCTACGTGTTCGACCTCAAGGTGCGCAAATTTTTCAAATACGACAAAAACTTCAAGCTGGTGCAGGTGTTTGGCAATACCGGCCAGGGTCCCGGCGAATACGTCCCGGGTTCTTCCCTTCTGATGTTTGATGTCGACGAGGACGGTGTCCTGCATGTGATCGATCACATGGGCCGAAAGTATATGAAACTAGACGGGAACGGCAAGCCCATTGAGGAATTTCGCTTTCAAAACATTTCAGTTGGCCCGGCACATCCGGTATTCGACTCAATGGGGAACCTGTTTGTTTATCATCCTGAACGCAACGGTATCTCATTGATGTCCCGTGAGGGGGAAATCCTCCACACGTTCTTTTCCGTGGAGGACTACGCGCTCAGCCTTTTTCGCCGCATCCCGCCGCCAATGTACTCGCAGTGGACTTCGCCCGAACCCTTTTCCACCGTGATTCGCTCCTTGCCAGCAGGCCGGGCCGTTGTTTACCTGCTGGCCACATCTACCTTTTACCTGTTGGGCGAACGCCGCATTGAAAAACAGATACGCATCTGGCCCCGGGAGCAGCTGAGCCGTTTCAGAAAATCGCTTTCCAGGAATAACCCGCGCATCAAAGATTCCGTGACCTTCATGTTCATGGGGCTTTTTCTTGACAATGACCGTGTTGGCAGATTCTATCTGCAACCCCCCGGATATCGGCCCATTCTCAAACTGGATCTGGATGGCAGATTGATCAAGCGTCTGCAGGTTCCGGAAAAGGCCATTTTTCATTCCAAGCGCAACCACCTGTTTTTTGCCACCTGGGAAGACCGGTTAATCGTGCTGAAGGAGGAATCATGAAAAAAAATTTCCTGGCGGGCATTGTGGGGGTATTGCTGGTTTTATCATCCGTGAGTTCGTCATTCGCGATTGTCCGGTGTCTGGGTGTCGGAGAGGAGCCTGAATCCGCCTGTTTTAGGGATGATGTTGAAGTCATCCATTATCGCATCAATGCGTTCTGCATCGGTTGGTACATCTGCCGGGTAATCTATCGTTTTATCTGCATTGATTCACGTTACGGCCTGCCCTATTCAAGAACAGCATACGTGGATGTGGTCGATTACAAATGTCCCGGCTGGCGGTAATCCAAAAAAAAGTCGGAATGGACTTGTTTTATGTTTAATCCCCCGAATGAAATCGTCCGAAGTCGAGATCCAGGATGAATTTACCCGTTTTATCAAAAAATACCGACAGTTATTGCTTGTAGGGAGGCAAAAATGAAACGCATGTTCTGGTTGCTGTTGTTGCTCTTATTGAGCGTGTCGCTGGTATTGGCAGGCGATACGATCGGCAACATCCGCGTGATCACCGATCCCCAGCCCACCCACGATGAAAGCCGGGCGCCGTTGCGCAAACTGGTGAAGGTGGCTGAGATCAGCGCGAACCTGGAGGATGAGTTTTTCCTGGTGCGGCCCTGGAATGTCCGCGCCGACAGTCAGGGAAACATCTACGTGTTCGACCTCAAGGTGCGCAAATTTTTCAAATACGACAAAAACTTCAAGCTGGTGCAGGTGTTTGGCAATACCGGCCAGGGTCCCGGCGAATACGCTCCCGGCAATTATATGGTGGACGTGGAAGTGGTGAAGAACCGCTCTCTTTTCTTTGCTGACGGTGGCAATCGCAAGCTGATCCGATACGACCTGGAAGGCAACCCGGTTGGGGATATCCCCTTTCCCCACAACCGCGAAGATTATCTTTATCCATTGCAGGGGCCGCTTGAGAGTTACTTGTGCATTGACCGGGAAAACAATCGCATAAATGCGGTTGATTCCCGGGGAGAGTTCTTGTACCCGGTGCTGTCACGCCGCGAGCTTGAAACCAGTTTGCTGTTGGAAATCAAACCCAGGGAATATGCGTTCGCTGTTCACTTGAATCCCCTGGAGGCGCGCTGTGTTTTCTTGGATGACCATCGCCTGGCGGTATTCCTGATGAACAGTTCCACTTTTTACCTGTTTGATCGAGAAAAAAAGATTTCAGAGGTTCCCATCTGGCCGAAGGAAATTCTCTCTTTGTTTAAAGAGAAAGTCCGCGGCAAGGACCAAAATTCAAAGCTGAAAAATGCTTTTTTCCACATGTTCAACAACTGGTTTGCCGATGGCGATTCCGGGCCACATTTCTACCTGGAGCCCCCGGGCAATCGTGATTTGCTTCAATTCGACTTTGAGGGAAACCTGACTGCGAGGTTTTCAAAACCCTGCAGGGTGATCCTGATGGCCAAGGCCGGCAACCGTTTTTATGGGGTTTACAAAGACAGCATCATCATTCTAAAGGAGGAAAGAGATGCCAATTAAAGGAAAATCAATCATTGTAATGATTCTGGCCATCACGGCCGGTTTGATCTTGACCGCAGTTATACTGGATGCGCGGTCCCAATGTCCGGTCAGCAGTGCGGGATGCCCGGCACTGGAGCAGAGCTGTTATGAGGGCGAGTTCCTGTCTTATTGGCCTAAATCCAGTTATTGTGCCTGCCGGCACCTGTGCGCAACCGTCTATAGGGTCTACTGCTGGGATTACGATGATGAGGCATCTTATGTTCGTTATGGTACCTGTCAGCACTTCGTTCACAACTATTGCCAATGGCTCGGTGGTTTTTGATCCGGGTACTGGTGATTTTTGGTGAAAATGCAGACTGTTTCTCCATTTGTGTACATTGAGCACCCGGCACGTATAAGCAGAAATTTGAGAATTTTTAACTGATAGGTTCCAATCCCACTGATTGCATCCAATTCCAGATCCTTTTTGTTACTAACCTTGACATCGTCTCTGTGCAAATATAGACTGCGCACATGAAAAAGCGCATTCGCGGTGCCGGGGCCGCCGGGAATTCGGGTGGGCTGTGAGAGATTTTTTTGTTGCCCTTTTTTCTCCGCTCGCGCCGCATCTGCGCCGCATCCACCCAAACGTATTGACGCTTTTTTCTTTGGTGACGGGGATCCTGGCCGGGGTCAGTTTTGTGCTGACCCGGTTTTCGCCGGTTTTCTTTCTGGTCGGGGGCGGCTTTATCGCCTTGTCCGGCATGGGCGACAGCCTGGACGGCATCGTGGCACGCGCGCATGCAAAAACCAGCCGCACCGGGGATTTCCTGGATCATTTCGTGGATCGCCTGGTGGATGTGGCCATACTGGCGGGCCTGACGTTTTCCCGGGGTGCCCACGCAACTCTCGGGTTTATCCTGATTGTACTGGCCCTGCTTCACAGTTATCTCGGTACCCAGATTGAAGCCACCCTGGGCAAACGTTCTTACGCGGGGGCGGGCAAAGCCGAGCTTTTCGTGGCCTTTATCGTGTTCACCATTCCGGCTTACTTCCTGTCTGACTGGCAATTGCGGCTGGGGGGACGGGCGCTGGTCTTTGCGGACCTGTTCATGATTGTGCTGGGCCTGATCACGGCATTCAGCATAATGCAGAGGTTCCTGCGCGGGTTGCGCGCCTGCAGGCAAGCGGACGGAAGAGAGAAATAATGTCTTTTGATCCCCTGGCCCTGCAGTTTCTCTTGATCTGGTCTGTTTTCCTGGCCGGGTCGGGTGTCATTCTTTTCCTGATCGGCAGACTCAAGAAAAGGAACCTGGTGTCACGCATCCTGGCCTGGTTTCCCATAATCGTTTCAATTTTCCTTTCTATTCATTTGGGTAAATGGGTATTTTTCGTATTTATTCTGGCTGTCTTTGCGGCTTCCCATTGGGAACTGTCCAGATTGGTCCAAAATATCGGTATTCTACACCATGTGATAGCCCTGGGCCTGGCCCTGCCATGGCTGATTCTGATTCAATTTCATGAAATATCGATTTGGGCTCTTCCGTCGATTCTATTTTTCCTGTGCCCGTTTCTCTATCTGGCGCTGTTTATGAAACAAAAGCATTGGCGGCAGATTTTTCCTTTTGCCCTGATGCTGGGGGCGGGTTTTTCGCTTTGGATCCTGCTTGGCCGCTCCGGCGGGTTCCGCCTGGTGATTTTCGTGTTTTCCGTCACCGCGCTCAACGATATGACGGCGTTCTTTTTCGGCACGGTTTTCGGTGGGCGCAGACCGTTTCCCCGCCTCAGCCCCAACAAAACCCTGGCCGGTTACCTGGGAGGAATTTTATCCGCCGTGTTGGCGGCGCATGTGTTCCGTTTTGCGGTTCCGGAACTGAACGCGGTCTCAGTCACCCTTGCCGGGATCGTTCTGGCGATTGCCGGTTCCCTGGGTGATCTGCTGGCGTCAAAGATCAAACGCATCCACAACGTCAAGGATTTCAGTTCCATGATGGGCGCGATGGGGGGCGTTTTTGACCGTTGTGACTCACTGCTGCCTTCGGCCTGGATCGCATCCATCTTTTTCCTGTATTTTCTCTAGCCGGGCACAAAACCATGCGGTCCGTCAACAGTATGCCGCGAATCCGGCACCTGGCTTTCGGCCTGCCCCGCTTTGCATCCATGTTTGTGTACACGTCCCTGGTGACCCTGACCCTGCCTGTATGGATCCTGCAGGAAGTGGGCGATCAGGTTAAAGGTGTTCACCTGGGCATGATCACTGCCGCGGCCGCACTTCTCAGCGTGGGGATGCTGGTCTTTTTCGGTTGGTACCGGGACCGGGAGAGTCGCATTATTCAGGGGCCGAAGTATCCCCTCTACGCTTTGGGAATCATGCTGCCCGGCTTGATTCTCTTGCATACCGAATTGGCCTACGTTCCCGGAGTTGTGATTTTTCTGGTTCTGATCGTGGCGCGCTCGTTTTGTGAGGCTTCCCACCTGGCTGTCCTGGCCGATCAACCGCAACTGGGTGGCACGGAGCGCTATACGGCGGGGATCGCATTCTGGCACTTTCTGGGAACCGGCCTGGGAGCCGCGGCTTTCGGTTTGGTTGCGGCAAAGGCATGGTTCGGTCCGGCAGGCAGCGCCGCCAATCCGGCTTTTCTGTCTTTTTTCGTGGTTTTGTTAACCATGGTTGCGTATCACCAATTGGTTGTGCGAAAAAGCATCGTGGATCCTGAACCCCGGCGGTTGCGGCCGGAACGCGTTCCCGTACGCTTGCCGCGCAATCTCTTGTTGTTGATCGCCGCCCGCGTGCTTTTTTTGAGCGGCTTGCTGATCATTTCGACTTTCCTGGTATTTATTGTCCGGGACCTGCTCGGGGCTGAAAATGTACGTCGGACGACCGCCCTGCTGTACGGGGGTGCGATTTTCGGTAGCGTGCTGGCCGCTTTGCCCGCCGGCAGGCTGACCGAGCGTTGCAATGAGCGTTATGTGCTTTTCCTGGCGGGCGGCATTCAGGCTTTGACCGCTGTTTTGTTTTTTACCCTGGGCCGCTTTCACCTGGTGATCACACTGCTTTGCATGCTGGCATACGGTGCCGGCTTTTCTTTGGTGATATCGGCCGGACTGTCCCTGACTGTTAAATTCATCCCCCACCCGCGCATGTCCGGTCGCATCATGGCGGTAATTACCGCCAGCACGTTTTTGGCGCAATTTGTGGCTTCTGCTTCCGGAGCCATGGTGCTGGATCCCCTCAATCGCCTCAGCCCGAACCTGGGCTATTTTGCCCTGCTGGTCCTGCTGGAACTCTATATGCTGGCCGGTGGTGTATTTCTCTACTTTATTAAGGAACATAGAAAATAAAAGTGTCCCAGGCGCGAGAAGTTAATAGAGATCATTACCTTTGCCCGGATGAAAGCGTCCATATCAAGGTTTCAATGGAATTTCGTTGAAATTCCTGTTCCGCAGACCCATAATTTATTTGTGAGCGAAATTGTGTTTCCTTCAGTGCGCAGAAAGAGTTGGGTGGCGCATGTAAGAGAGAGCGCGAAGATACTGGAGCAAAACGGCGTCAAGTACGTCGACAGGATAAATAACGTAACCGACACAGTTGCACGCCAGAATCACGTAAGGGTTGGCAGGGGATAACCTTCGAGCGCTCGGCGGCATGGACCGGAGGAGGGGGAAGCACAAACAGGGCGAAATGGTACGAATTCACCGACCCGTTCCGCGGCGCGGAGTATACTGTCCGGCTTTCATTAAACGCCGGTTTCAAGCCTGACAAATCCCCGTGGGCTGAAGGAAAATACCGCAAAGTCGGAAACTTCTGCGAAAGCGGCGACGGCGTTGTTGACAACAGGGGCAGGCCTTATCGCAGGCGCTTCTACCTCAGAACCGCTCCCGACGGCCAAAAATTAGAGGTGAGTTACTGGGTCACCGGAGCGTATGATTTCGGCAAGGAGCAGAAGGTGCTGGACTTCTTCAAAGCGTCCTTAAACATAAATTGAACCGCCCGCTGTTTTTGATGAGGATGTAAACGGTTTGATGTGTGAGCAGAGCTACCTCTGCTACGGATGCTCGCCCCAGGCCGCGTGCAAGGCTTGGCAAAGGTAATGCAGGCGTCGGTGTCAACGCCCTGTTGAGTGCCGCGAGGATGAACTTTTCCACGCTGAAGGCTCAGCTGGGAAAAATTTTGTGCCTTTTTTGGGACGCGATTACATCCACCCATTCCTATCTGTTCAGCCAATTATGCCTTCAGGTCCAGCGTTGAAGAATTTTTCAGCATCGACTAAACAGCTTTATATGCCATTATTTCCAGGAAAAGTACCAGCTTGCTATTGAGAAATAGATAACTACCCCGGTGATATCTGCTATTGAGGTGATAAGAGGTGCGCTGGCTGTTGCGGGGTCGAGGCGCAGCCTGGTAAAGATGAATGGAAGTGTCAGTCCGATGAGGCTGCCAACCATAACAGTCAGAACCATTGTGGAGGCCACGACAAGGATTATCTCCGGGGCTCTGAAGCTTGCCACCAGGCTTACTCCTATTGCCATGGTCACCCCCAGCAGGAACGAAACACTGATCTCACGGCCTATCAGCTTAAACCAGTCCTTCATCTCAACGTCGCCTGTTGCCAGCGATCGTATCATCAAGGTAGCAGATTGAGCGCCGGCATTTCCGCTGCAGTCAATCAGCAGCGGGAGAAAGAATACCAATGCAACCATCGACTGTATCACATTCTCAAAGCTGGCTATTGCGGCCCCGGAAAAGATATTCATAAAAACAAGGGCAAGCAGCCAGATAATCCTTTTCCTGTACAGGTACACGATCCCTGCCTTGAGAGGGTTCAAAACTGCTGCCTGCAGTGAACCAAACTTTTGGAAATCCTCGGTCGCCTCCTCTTCTGCCACGTCCATCACGTCATCGAAGGTTACTATGCCAATGAGGTGACCCTCGCTGTCGGTAACCGGAAGCGCTACCCTGTCGTGGTCCTGGAAAACCCTGATGGCTGTCTCCTGATCGTCGAAGGCGTTAAGGGCAACAAAGCGGTTGTCAACTATCTCTGAAATCTTCTGCTCGGGACGGGAAAGGAGGATCTCCCTTATGCGAATGTCATCGACAAGGCGCCAGTCGTCGTCTATTATATAAACCACGTTCAATGTTTCAGAATCGTGACCAAACTGCCTGATATGCCTGATTGTCTGCTCGATGGTATAGTCTGACCTTACCGCCACATAGTCGGGTGTCATGAGTCGTCCTATACTGTTTTCGGGATATCCGAGCAAAGTCTGCGCCACCTTTCTTTCTTCAGGCGAAAGCAGCAATATAAGCTTTTGCGAAACACTGCCGGGCAGTTCCTCTAGGAAGGCGGTACGATCGTCAGGATCGAGGTCATTCAGCAGGCTGGCAACGCGGCTGGCTTTTTTTGCCATCGTTGTAACTATCTGCTCCTGCTTATCGTATGAAAGCAACTGGAAGGTAAGTTTTGCCAGTTTACGCGGAAGCAGGCGAAAAAGTATAACATCATCCTCTTCGCCCAGCTCTTCTATGATCTCAGCCAAAGCAACAGCATCTATTTCCTCAAGCTCGCGACGCAACTGCTTCCAGCTCCTCTCTTTAATTAAATCCCGGAATTTGATTGCGATTTCAATCATTTAGAGCCTCCTTACATTTATGCCTACAAGGAACAAAATTGATTATATTTTCCTTTCGTGTGTAACGTTCCCGCTCACCCGCCGGGTTGCCGGTCTGGTTCAACTGGGTTATTGGAAATTTTTTTAAATTCATTCATTGTCCACCTTTTTGGCCAGGTTTAGCTGGCTTACCTGTTGTGACAAGAATTCTTTTAATTGCTTTTCCTCTTAACAAAAAGGAATGTTTCTCTTCCAAAAGTTTTGGTGAATTTTTAAATCGGTTTAACAGGCGATTATGTTCTTTTTCTTCTTCTGAACGGCTTGGCCCCCACCAATTTTGGCATTCAATATGAAAAATTTCATCATTGCCAATTGCTGGAACATCAATGTCTGAGTGACCACAAATGGTTCTTACTTTTGTTTTAGGCATCGGTAAATCTCTATTTTCGTGCACTAAATATCCTCTATTTTTGCAGAATTGACTAACAATGTCTTCTATCCAGTTGAGAGCCATTTTTTCCTCATTTATTAAAGTGACGAGGTTTAAAAATACTGGATACTGTTATTACACCAATCGCTTAGCCAGTCAATCAATCTCGAATTGACAAATCTTTATGTCAAGCGCAGCCCTTATTCGTTCTAATTGACGGCCCCATCTCTTGTTTGCAATATATTCCTTTTTGAAATATACTGGATGCGCCTTCAATCAAATTAATAGCGGGGTAATAAAATGACTGTTGAAAATGTCAGGGAATCTATAGGCAATGCACTTTCATCTAAATCCCATGAACCAGTTCCAAGAATATCCAAAAGAGAAGCTCAGCATATCATAAAAGCTGCAGAGCAGGGTGCAGGACCTGATCCTTTGGGCGAAATAATATTTGTCACCTCCCTTGTTTTTGGCCCTAAAGATCCGCTTCTTCTTGAAATGCTTCAGGATATCAGCCTCGATATTCCTGATCAAGGAACACCTGGGATTGATTTCATTATAGATGAAGAAGCAATGAAAAATTTCAACGCTTTTTTTAGAAAATATCATGTTCCTCTTGGAGAAACTCGACAAATAATAATTGAAGAACTGCAGAAACAAGTTCTGAATCGTGGAAAAAACCGTGCAAAACCAGAAGGTATATATTTTAAGGTACATTTCAAGGATTTTCTTAACGATCCCTGGATTGGTCACATAGACTCCAAGAATAAGCTGTTTTTTTCTTGAGGAACCAGAAAAAGACAAGAAAGGCAGATCTTTATTTTATGGTCTATACAAGATCGACCAGAAAATAGATCCGGCCAGGAAATAATTAAGTCCGGTTCTTTGAATCAAAAAAAAAGATAGAGATAAAAGGTTCAAGTCTACGATTGACCTTTCTTTGATATATTTCTGAATTGTATCATGAGTCGGCCGATCCCTATTAAATTCCCAGGCTCCTGAAAACCAGGTCCAAAGGATATCTAAGAAAAGAAGCTGAATCGTCAAAAATGCACCCATTCCGGATTCACGGAAAAAGGCAGAAAACATTGAAAATGGAATTCTCGAAATAAGTCAAACGCAGACTTGACCTCTTTACTTTTTATGATGGAACGCTTGAACAAACAGATCAAACGCAGAACCCGGGTCGGCATGGTCTTCCCCAGTGAAAAATCGATCCCACGGCTTATCT
>OMKS01003247.1_pt1 | contig 13085 bp, 16 predicted proteins | sample 1674721 | NCBI WGS metagenome assembly OMKS01 (sample SAMN06264996, study PRJEB25208) | sediment metagenome | isolation source: hot spring sediment | place: USA: California | collected 2014-09-02 | reverse complement strand
GCGTCAGATGTGTATAAGAGACAGGTACGCAGGCCAAACCCATAATCCTGCAGGGAACCGGCCAGAACAGGGTAAATTACAGTAATCATGACCATGCCGAGCAGTCCGAAAAAGGCGATCATCGTGCCCAGGTTTATTCTAAGAGAGTTACTGTGCCCCAGTTCCGGCAGCAAAGCCAGATAAGGATTAACATAGGCAGTAAAAGCCAGATAGAAAACGATCATCATTAAGCCCAGCCAGACACCGTTAAACAGGGATTCACTTTCCGGAACAGGAGGATGAAAAACAAGGGCGGCAGAGACAGCCAGCGGCAGGCCGCCGGCCAGTAAAAATATTTTCCGCCGGCCAAAGCGTGATCGGTTATTATCGCTGAGAGAGGCAATGATCGGATCCGCCAGCCCATCCAGGATACGACCGGCCATCAGAGCTGCCCCCAGGACAGTTATAAAACCGAGATAGACCCGTCCTGATATAAGATCGGGCAGATAATATTCTGCCGGAGGCAGATAATAAAAGGGCATATAAAGCAGGATCATCCTTTCCAAAATGGTAAAAGCGGCGCTCCCTGAGGCATAAAGCAGCTGCCCGCGAAGCGGCAAAGACAGCGGTTTGCAGAGATCGGTCATCATTTTTTCGGCACCTCTTTTTATTCCGGGCCGACAAACAGGCCGTGGTAAAAACGAATTCAACTGCCTTTTATTTTCACTCCACATAACAAATCCCCTGCCGGCAGCAGAAATAACTCTTGTCAGCAGGGGAAAGTTGATTTATAATTGCTTAGGGGTCTTATTTTTTTAAGTTCGTTATGCTTGGTTAAATATAACGATTTACTGTCTGAAGGAGAAGAATGGCATGGTGAAAAACCTTTTCCTGCTCGGCAAAATCGGCACCGGAAAATCTACCCTGCTCAGGAACAACCTCCTTCCCGTCCTCGACCGGACAGGCGGCTTCTTCGTGCAGCGGGTCCTCATCAGCGGGGTATGCACCGCTTTCCGGCTGCTGCCGGTGACTAATGCTGAGGAATACCTCCTGGAGAAGGAGGAACCAGAGCTGGAAAATTTGGACAACCTTTTTCTCAGAAGAGACGGGCAGGGAAACTGGCACAATGACCTGGCTGTATTCCGGAATGCCGGGATCAGGTTCCTGCAGGAAAGTGCTGCGGAGGGGAAAAGATTGATCCTGCTCGACGAAATCGGCGGCGTCGAACTGAGCTGTGTTCCTTTTGTCAGGGCTTTGAAGAAAATTATTAGCGGATCTCTGCCTGTGATCGGTGTTTTAAAAGCCCCTGTCAATGCCGGGACCCTTGAAGAATGCCTGGCAGGCGGGGGGATCACCTCCATCAACAGGGCCTTCATTAATGAACTGCGCAAAGACCCCTTTACGGAGTTGAATTACGTCGACCGGAGCACTGTTGGCTGCACAGCCGAAAAAGTAAAATGTTTTGTGGAGGCAGCTGTAAAGTGAACAGCAGACATGAACCGCGAGAATGGAGCGACGAGCAAATTAATGTCTACCTGGCCGGGACAGCGGAAAGCGATTACCCGCAAGTTTTCTGGAAAATAATGAAAACCACCCATCCGGAAGCCCGGACCCTGCTCGATATCGGCAGCGGGCCGGGAGCCTTTGCCCTGGCAGCAGCAGAAGAAGGTTTGCAGGTTCAGGCTGTTGATATGAGTAGAAAAAGTCTGGAAGCTCTGATGGGGGAAGCAAAACGAAGAAAACTGGCAGGGATTACTGCAATATGCGGAAGCTGGCCAACAGTGAAAGCCAGCCCGGCAGACCTGGTCGTCTGCGCTTACAGTTTCGGGGGATCTATCGGGACCCGTAAAGGAATCGAAACAATCCTGCAGGCGGCGCTGAAAACCGCTTACCTGATTTGCCCCTTTGAAAAGGAACAGGCCGACTTTTTAAGCCGCCCGCTTTATGAAAGGGCCGGCCTTTCTCCGCCGGCATATAAAGGCAACTATAGCGATATCCTGGACATATTTCAGATACTGGGTGAACAGGTCAGGACCAGCAAAATATCTTACGATTTCGGAATGCCTCTCCCTGCAGAAGAAGACCTGCCCTGGTGTGCCCGCTTTCTGGCCGACAAACTGGGACTGCCCTCTGTAAAAGAAGTTGAAAAGCACCTGCGGAGTATTGCCCGGGGGAAAAACAATCACCTCTGGATACCCAATCCCCGGACGAGTATTATGATTACCTGGAAAAGGAGAAACAGCTGATGATTAAACAATATCTGCAGCGTTTTACCACTACCGACCTGGTAATAATCGCCCTGCTTTCGGCAGGAGGGATAGCGACGAAACCCTTTGTCAGGGTTCTGGCCCAGGTCTTTACCGGGAGCCTGGTTCCCATCGGCACCGTAGCCGGAATCTTTTACATGCTCTGGATTGTCCTCGCCTGCGCGATCGTCAATAAAAGGGGGACGGCGATCCTGGTCGGCATTGTGCAATCTGTGCTGGTCGTTGTCTTTGATATGCTGGGCAACCGCGGACTGGCAAATCTGCTGGTCTACGTTGTTCCCGGGATTACCCTGGAACTGTCTATGCTCCTCTTCCCCCGTTATGTTTCTTCGTTCATAAGCTCGTTTACAGCAGGCGGGGTAGCCAATGCCACCGGTTCCTTTATTGTCAGCTGGGTTTTCATGCGCCTGGCATTAGTTCCCCTGGTTGGCGCAGCCGCCGTTTCCTTTTTTTTCGGAGGCATCGGCGGTGTTATCGCCTTCAAGCTCTACGAAATTATTAAAAGCTTTCGGGGGGTGCAGAAAGAACAAAACGGCAGAGAACCATTGTAACTTGAGGCAGGAGTGATCAATATCCACGCACTGCATGTTGAAAATCTTTCTTACAGCTACAGGGAGGGAACCAGGCTTGCCCTGGACGGCCTCACCTTCAAGGTAGCCGCCGGCGAAACGCTCGGGATAATGGGCTTGAATGGAAGCGGTAAAACAACCCTCAGCTACTGCCTCTGCGGTATTATACCCCACTACCTGGACGGTTTGATGACCGGCAAAGTCATGGTCAGGGGCATGGATACCCGTGAGACTCCGCTGCCGCAGTTAACCGGAGCAGTCGGTATCGTGCTGCAGGATCCAAATATTCAGCTTCTCATGCCCACCGTGGAGGATGACATTGCTTTCGGACTGGAAAACCAGAATCTGCCGCGTGAGTTGATCAAAGAAAGAATTGAAAAGGTCCTAACCCTGACCGGGACAGAGCACCTGCAGCATGAAAACCCCAACCGCCTGTCGGGAGGAGAAAAACAGCTGATCGCCATGGCTACCGTGCTGGCCATGGACCCATCGATTATAGTTTTCGATGAATCCCTTTCCATGCTCGACCAGGCCTCCACAGAAAAAATAATCAGGGTCATGCTGTTACTCAAAAAAAAGGGCGTCACAATGGTCTTAATTGATCATACCGGCAAAGGGCGCCTGATTTACGATAAGATTTTTATCCTCGAAAAAGGCAGGATCATAAGGCGCGGCCCGCGGGACCATATTCTTGCCGATCATCAATTCCTTGTGGACCATAAGCTTTTCTCCGTCCAGGAATGCTAACTGGAGTGATAACCGGGTATCTTCCTGTGAAAGGAATTCCGGTTAATTTGGGTTAAAAGGGAGCAGCCGAGCATGCCTTTTATTGCTTTAAGCCATGTAAGTTACACCTACAGCGGCCGCAGCAAGCCGGCTGTTGAGGATGTAACCGCTGCCTTCGAGCAGGGTGAAACGGTAGCCTTAACAGGAATGAATGGCAGCGGCAAGTCAACACTCGCCCGCCTCATACTCAGCCTGTTGAAACCGCAGGCAGGGACTGTCACCCTTGCCGGCCGGCCGGTAAGCAATTATTCTCTGATGGAAATCGGGGAAAAGCTGGGCTACGTTCTCCAGGACCCGGCCCGGATGTTATTCACCACCACTGTTTATGATGAAATTGCCTTTGGGCTGCGCTGGAAGGGCGTCAGGGGGGCGGAACTTCATACAACCTGTAGAAATGTGCTGGAACATTTTACCCTCTGGCCTCTGCGCCATAAAATGCCTCTTACCCTCAGCGAAGGTCAAAAACAGCTGGTGGCAATCTGCGCCGTCCTTGCTCTCAAACCGGCTTATCTTATCCTTGACGAACCGACAAAAAGTATCGACACTTTCCACAAGAACATCCTCCTGAAAACTCTGCAGGATATCATCCATGAAGGAACGGGAATAATGATTATCAGTCATGATCGGGATTTTACCGACAGGCTGTGCGGAAGGGTAATCAGAATGGCCGACGGGAAGGTGGCTGCAGATGGATCTCGATGTTAGAACCAGGCTGTTTATTGCAGCAATCTTCTCCATACTGGCTATTACCTACCAGGATCCGGTCATCCTGGGAGCCCTGCTAATTATCCTTTTTCCCACCCTGATCATCTTAAAAACACCGCTGGACAAATTATACGACCTCAGGAAACTATTTTATCTCTACCTGATCTTGATCATCATCCAAAGCCTGTTTGTCAGGAGCGGTGAGCCCCTCCTGAAAGCAGGGGCAATTTATTTGCTCACCACCGACGGGCTTATTTACGGCCTGGCAGTTGTAATGCGTTTCATTATCCTGGCCGGAGCCGGGCTTATCCTGGTTACCTGCGACACAGCTAAATTGCTCCTGGCCATGACCAGGATGAAAATACCATATGAAATAGTCTTTATGATCCAGCTGGGGATAAGATTCATCCCCATCCTGATCGGCGAATTAAGCAGCACTTTCAGCGCCATCCAGCTGCGCGGCGCCGATCTGCGCCGGGTTTACAAGAGAAAAGTGCTCAAGGTCTACCTGGAAATTTTTACTCCACTCGTTTTCGGCATTCTGCAAAAAGCCGAGCAGCTTTCCATTTTACTCGAACTGCGCGGCTTCAGGCGTTACCCGGAAAGAACATTTTATCAAACCATTGTCATGAGAAAAACGGACTATGCTGTCATCGTCCTGACAGCGGCGGCAGCGGTTATTTTTATATATTTAGCCCTTCTTCACGGAAGAGGACAGCTTTCGCTGGTTTTCAGATAAAAAAAGACAGGGCGCGAACCCTGCGAAAAAATATAGTAGGAGGTTAGGTTTACTGTATAACAGTCAAAGCATTGCCGTTACATTCAACATAAAAAGGCAAAATCCTGCCCAAATCGCATAATATTTCTTAAAAAATTAAACATATTATAATATTCTTTCTTTTTCTGGAATAGACTCCTTAAGGACGGAGCATTGTTTTGCCATTAGAAGGATTTTCCCCGCGGTTCATGATCACGGCAAGGCGGCTTGAATCGTAAATAACCCAGGCATATACTGCCACGAGCCCGAGCCCGCGGGTAAAAAACCAGGCAGCAACTGCCACTACGAACCATAACAGGCCTTTATTAAAAAAACCGAGATACATATAACCTGCTCCCGGGAAAATCAGGTTCAGGAGCGCTGTCAGGATCGGATCTTTCCTGACCTGCCCTTCTTTGGAGTGAATTTCTCGGACCCTTTTCTCGGCTGCTGATACATCGTCAAACAGCGGTTTTCTGCAATAAGGACATTTTACGGCAAAGTTGACAATGCTTTCACCGCAGTTAGGACAGCGCATCTGAAGAGCGGACTGTTCTTCGCCTGTTAAAGCAGGCCGGCCGGGGCAGCCCCAGGTAGTGCAGCCTCCTGCTTTCGCCCAGCATGAAACATGGTAATTACGCATGCACAAACTGCAGCGAATACTTGGCTCCCCGGTTTTGAACTCCAAACCGCAGGCATTACAAAACTTCTCTTTCATCTGGAACTCCCCTCCGTGTTAATTATAACATAGAAAATATAATGATTTTGCGGATCAATTAATACTTGCTACCCGGCTGCTTAAAGAGGATAATGAAAGAAACGCCGCAAAATGGGGTGGAGCTGATGGAAAGCAGAGATGTCGCCGAGGCTGCCGTTACCCTGGCAATGTCAAAAACTCGTGAAGCAGAAAACGAATTAAAGCGCAAAAACCTGGAATTGGGCATCCAATCTCTCGCTGTGGATTACGGAGGTGAATTTTTAAGCTCCCTGCAGAAAGTAGTGGAAAGAGCGGTAGTCGCCTCCAAGAGAGAAAAAATCATCGATGAATCGAGCCACTCCGACGGAGCGGTTGCCGGAGCAACCCGCGAAGCACTGGTCCAGATTATGCCCAAAGCCCTTGGACTTAATGTCGGGGGTAAAGTCGGAATAGCCAGAGGCGGAACCCATATTGCCGTGGCTATATTTTTCGGCATCGGATTGCTGCACAGAAATGATGTGGCCATCGGGCTCGGACACCGGGTCATCTGAAATAACCGCCCGGCAGTTCCACGATCACATGAATTAATTGAAGTTAATTTAATCAAGCCTGCTCACATGATTATTAACTTATTCCCCGGGGAAGGAACCAATCGCCGCCCGGGTTTGTCATTCGACTAAAGAGGGTAAAAAATATGACTACTAAACGAATTCTGCTTATCAGTGCATTAGTGATTTTTGCTCTTCTAATTGGCACCTTACTCACATCATGCGCAGCGGGAAACATGCTGGGTTTAGATAGTGTTTCTTCTGAATACCCCGCTGATTACGGTGAGCAACCTTCGCCGGAATATGATATGGATCTGGCAGAAGAGGCCGGGGCACCGGATGTCCGCAAGGTCCAGAACGGCAGTGCGGAAAGTGCCATCCGCCATATTATCCGGAATGGATCAATAGATCTTTCTGTAAAAGACACCCGGGAAACGATCCAGAAGGTACGCGAACTTGTCAGCAATGTCGACGGAATTATCAGCAGCTCAAATATCTATGAAATCCGGGATGGTCAGTATGGAGCCAATCTGACCCTGCGGGTTCCAGAAAATCGCTTTGATGCGGTGATGGAGCAGCTTGAGGATCTGGGCAAAGTTAACAATACGCAGACCGGCATGGATGATGTGACCATGCAGTATATCGATCTCGAATCACGCCTGAATAATCAGAAAGCCCAGGAAGAGAGGCTTGTTGAAATCCTGAAGATGGCCGAAAATGTAGAAGAAGTACTGGAAGTTGAAAAAGAGCTGGCCCGGGTCAGGGGAGAAATTGAATCAATGACTTCCCAGCTTAACTATCTCAAGGACCAGGTAACTTACGGAACAATATTTCTGAACCTGCGCGAAGAAGCGATTTCGGCAGAGAATATATCACCGGGGGCTTTTCACAACCTTGGCCAAAAAACTGGAGAAGCTTTTATAACCAGCATCAACTTTATTCTTAATGCCATTTCGTATATTATTATCGCCTTCTCCGCTATGCTGCCCGTTCTGGTCGTCATCGGTGTAATTGCCCTGCTGATCTGGCTTCTTATCCGCAGGTTATCCCGCCGGAAACAGGACAGGGAAGTAATTAAAAAAGATTAAAAGTCAACAGGCTTTTTCTTTAAAATAAGAGGAAGGAGCGCTCCAGGCGCTCCTTCCTCTCCGTTATGAGCTGAAACTAAAGTTCTTACAGCGGGCGGGCATTTTCTTCCGGTATTTTTTCTCTTTCGAAAAGATCGATCGTTTTTTTCAGGAGGGCCAGCAGCTGCCGCCTCTCTTCTTCAGAAATCTGTGAAAGATAAAGAGCAAGAAGGAGATATCTTTTTTCTTCCACAGCCTTTAATACCTGCAGCCCCGCAGGAGTTATGGAAATTCTAACCTGCCGGCGGTCCCTTTCCCGTCTTTTGCGATCCACCAAGCCCATCCTGTGAAGGCGGTTAATCAAAGCTGTCACTGCGCTCATGGTTACACCAAGCATTTGAGCAAGAAATGAAATATTACAGGGCCCTTTGCGAAGGGTCCTAAGCACTACATACTGGGTATCGGTAATTTCATCAACAGTGTAGCGGCTCTGCAGCATACGAACGCGGTAGGCAAGCCTGCTGAAGGTCAGGTCAAGCTCCCTGATGTATTCTATTAAGCCGTTTTGATCGGTCAATATGATCTCCCCAAGATATTTCAGGCAATCAATAATTAAACAGATTAATTATTTCCATAAATACTTATACCATTGTTTAAAATGGCGGTCAAGACAATAACCTGTCAGATCGATAGTTCCCAGCCGGGCTGCTCTGTGGTAAAGTGATAGAAAGGGATCATGAAACAGGAAAGGTCAAATCACTGCGGAGGTTTATATGCATTTTTCTGAGAGGCAAATTTATGATTACAGATCCGGTAGATACAGTTACCTGATTTCCTCCCTTCTCTCCGGCCTGCTGCTGATCGGCGCTTATCCTCCCTTCGAACAGGGTTACCTGGCCTGGTTTGCACTTCTGCCGATGCTTAATGCTTCTCTGCGTGAAACCCCGCTGCGTGCTTTCTGGGTCGGGCTGGTCTTCGGGCTGCCTGTGAACCTGTACCTGAATTACTATCTCGGTCACGTCCTGTTCCCCTATCTACCCTTTCCCCTGGCCCTGGCGGCAATGATTGCCCTGGTTCTTTATATCAGTTTTTTTAACGGGCTTTTCAGCCTGGCGGCCAGTATGATCAGCCGTTACAGCAAAGTCTGGCTGATCGCCCTTGCTTTACCCACACTCTGGGTCCTGGTTGAGTACCTTCGCTCGGCCGGTTTTATGGCCTACAATGTGGGCTATCTCGGTTACAGCCAGTGGAATTACCAGCCCCTCCTTAATATAACCTCAGTGTACGGATACTGGGGGTTGCCCTTCATTATAGTCCTTTTCCAGAGCCTGCTTATTCTTTATCCGCAGAGAAAATCCGCCCGGGCTAATTATTACCCGGTTGTCATGGTTTTCATTATTTTAATCTCCTGCGGGTTGATCCTACCTTCCACTTTCACCGTTGATGAAGGGGACAGCCCCATTGCAGCCGCCCTGGTCCAGGGAAACAGCTCACAGGAAGAAATAATTGAACGCGGTAGAGAAACGGTTGTCCGCCGCTATATTTCCCTGACTGAAGCAGCTCTCGATGAGGCTCCCGATATAGAACTGGCGGTCTGGCCTGAGACTGTTTTGGAAATGCATATTAATGGCATCAGCGAACATCTGGAACCACTGCGCCTTATGGCCGACAACCTGGGAGTGATGCTCCTTTATGGAGCCAGGATCTATGATGGGGAGAATCTATATAATGCTGTTTCCCTTATCAAATCGGGATCAGAAGAGTTTTCCACTTACTATAAGCACCGCCTGGTGCCCTTTGTTGAATATTTTCCTTTTGAACAATTACTAAACCGCATTCTCGATCTCGAACTGCTGCTGGGACGTTATACCGCAGGGGAAGATATTACTATCTTCAACATTAACGGCACCCCGGTTGGCGCAGTAATCTGCTTTGAATCATATTTCGGGGATCACACCCGCCATTTTTCCGCTGCAGGCAGCAGGCACCTTTTCGTTTTAACCAATGATAACTGGTTTGGAAAATCAATCGGCCTTGACCTGCATGCCCAGGCCGCCGCCGTAAGGGCTGCAGAAATGGGAATCGGGGTAACGCAGGTTGCCAACAGCGGAATCACCATCTCTTTTGATTACTGCGGCCGTGAAATTTTCCGCACCGGGAAACAGGAAGAAACAGTCATTACCGCCCAGCTCGATACCACCAGGCGCAATACCATTTATACCCGTTACGGAGATTATTTCCCCGCTGTCTGGGCCATTTTTCTGGCTGCCTCCCTGACGGCGGTGAAGCTAAGCCGGGCCAGGAAGGCTGAACTGGTTGAGAAAGAAAAACCGCTCTCCAGGAGAAAGCGGCCGTAAAAGCAAACCAGACTCAAGTTTTATATCAATAACCGGAATCCTCAGCACGGCGTTATAAACCCTTTTATCACCACTACCGGCGTCCCGGCGTCGGCCGAACCACTGACCAGATCGGCCAGGCTGGCCAGCACGTCTTCCATCCGCCGGGGTGTTGTCCCTTCTTTTTCCAGGCAATCTTCAGTTAAACCGCGTTTGACACTGCTGCGCAGAATTTCTTCTATTTCCTCGGCTGTTTTATTTTCTTCATGATAACACTGGTCAGCCAGATATTTATATTTCAGCCCTTCCCGGATACAGTTCAGCCCTGTAGTAGCGGCAAAAGCAGCCCGGGGATCGGCAAGTTCGTATATGCCGCTGGAAGGATCAAGATAGGCCCCATCTCCATAAATCATCACTTCAACTTTGATCTTAAAGTCAACAAATACTTTCTTCTGCAGGGAGTCAACGACGGCCTGTCCTTCACGAGGGGCCAGTTTAATCCTCTCTCCCGCCGACATGTTGCTACCCAGAAGGCCCCACTCCGAATAGGATTCACCTTCATTGCAGAACTGGGCCAGGGTCAGGACATTTTCAAACCAGTCTGCTATTGATTTTAGGGTTTCATCCCTTTTATGGATATCGGCGGCAATTACCCCATCAGGCCCGTACTTTAAGGTCTGCAGGGGATCGTTGGAAAGCAGAATAACGGCTTTTGCTCCCTCATCCTCAATAATCGACCGGTAAAGATTGATATAATCAACCCCGGTGACCGGGTGCTTGAAACTGCGGTCTCCAATATCCTCAAGAGTGATGGGGTCCCTGTTCATCTGGAGAACAAAATCGGGCGAAATTACCTGATTACCAACTTCATCAGCAGGGAATGACAGCTGGACGATCACCTCTCCGCCGGGAACCGCCCTGGCAATTCCTTTCAGGATCATGGAAAAACGGTTTCGGCTGGCAATGGGGAAAACTACCGCTACCTTGCCGGCTTCAGGCAGCTTCAGCTTATCCTTCACTTCCCGGGCGATATCATCTATGGTAATATAATTATTCTGAGACCGGGCTACCACCGATTCGGTAATACAGACAACATCCCCGTTCTTGAGCAGCCCGTCCCTGTAACAGTCGGCCAGCCGTTCATATACCTCGTCAACTATATTCATTCCCGGCAGGATCACGCCCATTTTTAAGCCAAAAGCCATCGGTCCAATGTAATCAGGTATATTCATTATTATTCGCCTCCACTGATTATTTTTCGCTCTTCCTGTTTCCGGCGGTATACTGACAGTGCCTTTTGATAATCGGCCGGTGTATTAATATTAATAAATGATTCCTGGCCCGGATCAAAACGCTCTATCTCCTCACGGCCGATAAATTTTATGTTCAGATCGGTATAAAAATCAGTAACCTTGCACCTACCTGTTTTAATCTGTTTTTCGATCACCCCGGCGCAGGAACGGCTGTAAAACGAGTGCAGGGGTTGGAAATATGTTTCAATCCTCGGGACAACCGCATCATAACCTGAAGTGAATTCCGCCATGTGCCTGATCAGACCGCGATTCAGGAAAGGCATGTCGCAGGCTGCGATAAATTGATAAGGCAGTTTTGATGATAACAGGCCGGCATGGATTCCCCGGAGGGGGCTTTTCCTGGATCCTGTGAACAGATCGCCCCCCAGCCGGACAGGCAGGTTGCGGTACAGTTCCGGTCGGTCGGTTATAACAGTAATTTCAGTAAATAAGGGATCGAGAATCCTAAGAATAAGTTCAATGAGTGTAGTGCCGTCAAAATCCAGAAGGGCTTTCGGCCTGCCGAGGCGTTTGCTGTCACCCCCGGCGAGGATGACCGCTCCTGCACAAATTCTACTGCAGCTGCTTATTTCGCTCAAACTTACACCTCTCCATCGAACAGGTATTCCCGCTTAAACCCCGGACTGCTTCAACTGTTTTCTTTCACTGATCATCACCATCACGATCCCCATTTCATAAAGGAGGACCAGCGGCCCAACCATGGCCAGCTGCGATATTACATCAGGCGGAGTAATTGCCGCCGCCAGCACAAGCATAATTAGAATGGCAACTTTACGGTAACGCCGTAAAAATTCGCTGGTCAGCAGACCGATTTTCCCGAGAGCCCAGGTTAAGAGGGGCAGCTGAAAAACCACCCCGAAGGCAAGATGAAACGAAAGAATAAAAGATATATATTCACTAATTGTAAAACGGGGTTCCAGCCGCTCTGCAGCAAATTGGAGGAAAAAATCAATAGCAAAAGGAAAAACCACGTAATAGGCAAACAGGATTCCTCCGGTAAAAAGAATGATTATTCCCAGCAGAACCACGGCAAATAAAATTTTTTCATGCCGGTACAGCCCGGGGAAAATAAATGCCGACAGCTCATAAATCAACACCGGCAGTGATAGGATAAACCCGCTGATCAGGGCAAGCCGCAGGTTGGCCATGAAAGCTTCCGGGGGAGAAAGGTAAATTAATTTTACACTATCAAGGGGTGCCGACAGCAGGCCTCTAATGAAATCAATTTGGGCAAAGCAGAATGAAGCAGCGACAAGCAAAGCGCCTGCCGAAATGATCAGGCGCAGGCGCAGCTCTGCAAGATGCTCGATTACGGGCATGGTGCCGTCTTTATTCCTGGTCAATTCTTATGCATACCTCCCGGCATACCCGCCGCCGACCCGTGATCCCCCTTTCGCCATACTGTGCTTGCGCAAACTATGGTCCGTTTTTATTCCTTGGGATCAGAATCAGGCCCGGCCGCTTCATCTTTCCCGGAGCTGCCTTTTAAACCATCTTTCAGTTCAACCACACTTTTCCCAATGGCTTTGGCCAGTTCAGGCAGTTTTTTCGATCCGAAAATCAGAAGGACAATTGCCAGGATAGCAATTATTTCCCACGGTCCAATTTTTCCGAACATATCGCAACCTCCCCGCTAAAAATCACGGCCATCAAATCAAGTAATCTTTTCTTATTGTAACACACTATTACATTTACGGTAAACGCAGCAGCCGGCGCTGCTGTTCTTCCAGGCCCGGGCGGTGGGCGGTTTTCAATCAGCTCGGCTTATCAATATCGTTGTCTTCCAGGCTGATAGTATCCTTCAGTTCCCGGGTGGCTTTCTTAAACTCTCTTAGCCCATTGCCGATCGATTTCCCCAGTTCAGGCAGCTTGGCCGGCCCGAAAATAATTAGCGCCACAAGCAGGACAAGCAGTATTTCCCAAAGGCCGATTTTCCCAAACATTTCCTTCACTCCCGTCGCGGAACAACTTTAATCCTGTTACAACAAATACAGGCCGGGTTCTGTCTCTTATACACATCTCCGAGCCCACGAGACCGTACTAGATCTCGTATGCCGTCTT
>OMKS01003245.1_pt1 | contig 13085 bp, 13 predicted proteins | sample 1674721 | NCBI WGS metagenome assembly OMKS01 (sample SAMN06264996, study PRJEB25208) | sediment metagenome | isolation source: hot spring sediment | place: USA: California | collected 2014-09-02 | reverse complement strand
CCGGTGACGTACATCTTCGAGGAAGAACCGGCGCGGTATAAGGCGATGATGGCAGCGGTAAAGGGATTGTAGATTTTTAGATTTTAGAATTGTTGATTTTAGGAGCATGATGACAACTGGGAGGAGAAAATGATTCGTATCTATGAAAATCCCGATGAAGCAAAGGCGATTTTGAACCGGCGGACGATGGCGACGGTGGAGGATGTGCCCGACGTGGTGCTGGACGGCATCCGGCGGGTGTTCGGCGAGGCGCTGACGCCGGAGGCGGCGGTGGCGCGGCTGCTGGCAGACGTGCGCGTTCGTGGCGATGCGGCGTTGCGTGAGTGGACGGCACGTATCGACGGTGTGACGTCGGATGCGCTGGAGATTCCTCAGAGCGAGTGGAAAGCGGCTTATCAGGCACTTGATGCCGATTTGCGTGCTGCGCTAGAGACTTCCGCCGGGCGCATCCGTGATTTCCACGCCCGGCAGCCTATCCCCAATTGGACAACCGACGCGATGGGGGGTATGCTCGGCCAGCGGCTTGTGCCGCTGGAGCGGGTGGGCGTTTACGTGCCGGGCGGGACGGCCCCACTGCCCTCGTCGCTGTTGATGGCGGCGCTCCCGGCGCGGGTGGCAGGCGTGGATGAGGTTATCGTCTGCACGCCTGCCGACAAGCAGACCGGGCGTATTTCGCCGTTGACGCTGGCGGCGGCCTACATCGCCGGTGTTGATCGGGTGTTCGCGCTCGGCGGGGCGCTGGCGGTGGCGGCGCTGGCCTTCGGGACGGAAAGCGTTCCGCGCGTGGACAAGGTCGTAGGGGCGGGTGGTCTGTTCACGACGATTGCCAAGCGCCAGGTCTACGGCATCGTGGGCCTCGATGGGCTGTATGGGCCGACGGAGACCATTGTGGTCGCCGACGATTCGGCCAATCCGGTGTGGGTCGCCGCCGATCTGCTCGCGCAGGCCGAACACGACGTGCTGGCGACGGCGATCCTGCTCACGCCGTCGCGGGCGTTGGCGGAGGCGGTGCAAGCGGAAGTCGGGCGGCAGACGGCGTCGCTCAGCCGTGCGGATGTCATCCGTACATCGCTGGCTGAACAGGGTGGCATCATCCTCACACCCGACCTGGCGACGACGGTGCGGCTGGCGGATCAGTTCGCGCCGGAGCACCTGTGCCTCTCCGTCGCAAACCCGGCGGCGTGGGTGGACAAAATCCGCAACGCGGGCGGCATCTTCGTGGGCGAGCACTCGTTCGAGGTACTCGGCGATTACGTCGCCGGGCCGAGTCACATTATGCCCACGGGCGGCACTGCGCGTTTCAAAGGCCCGGTCAACGTGCTGGATTTCGTGAAGGTCATCAATATCATCGGCCTGGACGCCGGCACCGCCCGCCGTCTCGCCCCCGACGCGGCCCGGATCGCCGACGCGGAATCCCTGACCGCGCACGGCGCGGCGGCCAAGTTCAGGTCTCAACGGATTTAGCGGATTGGAACGGATTTTTTTCCGTTGAATCCGGTCAACCCGTTGAGAAAGGAGGAGGAACTGATGAAGTATGTGAAGACAGTTTATGATCCGTTGACTTATCAGATCATTGGCGCCGGTATGGATGTGTACAATGAATTAGGGCCTGGATACCCCAAACGAATATACCATGAAGCGATGCTGATGGCTTTAGCAGAGCGCAATATCTCGGCGCAAAAAGAAGTTATATTTGTTGCCGAGTATCATGGACAGCAAGTGGGACAATTTCGCGTGGATATTCTGGTAGATGGCGCGGTCATTGTGGAACTCAAGGCGATAGAGGCCATTGACAAGAGTTGTGAGGACCAGATGATCTCTTATTTCACCGCCACAGGGCGGGATGTTGGTCTGGTTTTGAACTTTGGCGCAACCGAATTCCAAAAGAAGCGTTACTGGCCTCCCTACAGTGTCCAAAACTCACCTGTGTTTCAGGTCAAACGCAATACCTGGAAACCAGATTGGATGCAACGGAGATTGTCAACGCTCAAAGAACCGAGTCCAGACTATAACCTTTCCGTTAAACCCGTTCAATCCGTTGAGATGATCCGGCAAGACATTGCGACAATGGAGGCGTATACGCCGATTTTCCCGTTTGACGTGCTGGCGGCGCGGTTGGGGCGGGCGCCGGAAGACATCATCAAGCTGGATGCGAATGAGAATCCGTATGGCCCTTCGCCGAAGGTGCGGGCGGCGCTGGCGGAGTTGCGCGACATCAACATTTATCCCGATCCGGGCAGCGACGCGCTACGGGCGAAGTTGGCGGAATTTGCCGGCGTCCCTGCGGAGCATCTGCTGGCGGGCGCGGGCGCGGATGAGCTGATTGATTTGATCATGCGGCTGTTCCTGCAGCCCGGCGACGCGATCCTCAACTGCCCGCCGACGTTCGGGATGTACCCCTTCGATGCGGCGCTCCATGGGGCGGACGTGATCGCCGTGCCTCGCCGGGCCGATTTTGCGCTGGATGTGGATGCGATTGAGGCCGCCGTCTACGAATGGCATCCCAAGCTGCTGTTCGTCACCTCGCCCAACAATCCCGATGGTGGTTGGATCGCCGCCGACGATCTCGAGCGTTTGCTGGCGCTGCCCACCGTCGTTGTGCTGGACGAGGCTTATGTGGAATTCGCCGGAATCGACGGCGTCCCAGGAATGGCGCGGAGTCGTATCCGCCAGGTTCCTGAGTGCGATAATCTCATTGTGTTGCGCACGTTCAGCAAGCTGGCGGCGCTGGCGGGTTTGCGCGTGGGTTACGGGGCGTTCCCGCTTGCGCTGATGCCACATTTGTGGAAAATCAAGCAGCCGTATAATGTATCCATTGCAGCGTCGGTGGCAGCGATGGCTGCGCTGGATGATCTGGATTGGCTGACCGACAAGGTGGACCGTATCGTTGCAGAACGCGCGCGGTTCTCCGCGCTGCTAGCGTCTATCCCATACTTGCAACCGTATCCGTCGCAATCCAACTTCATTCTCTGTAAAGTCATCGGACGGGACGCGCACGCGCTCAAACTGGCGCTCGAAGGTGAAGGCATTCTCATCCGCTATTACAGCAGCACCGGATTGAGCGATCACGTTCGCTTTACAGTGGGCACGCCGGAGCAGGTGGAGCGGGTGATTGAGGTTTTACGATGTATCTGAGAAGCAAACTTTTTCTCAACGGATTTAACGGATTCAACGGAAAACAATCCGTTTATATCCGTTAAATCCGTTGAGAAATTTTGAGGAGGTCAAATGCGCAGAAGTACGATAAAACGTGAGACGAAAGAGACGAAAGTTGAGATCAGTCTGAATCTGGACGGCAGCGGGCAGCACGACATCATCACCGGGTTGGGCTTTCTCGATCACATGCTGACGCACATCGCGGCGCACGGGCTGTTCGATCTGACCGTGCGCGCCGAGGGCGATCTGCACGTGGACGCGCATCACACCGTCGAGGATGTGGCGCTGGTGTTGGGCAGCGCGTTCGATCAGGCGCTCGGCGACCGCAAGGGTATTGTGCGGATGGCGCACGCCTATGTGCCGATGGACGAGACACTGGCGTTTGTCGCCGTGGACTTGTCCGGGCGGCCCTATGTGGTGGTGGATGTGACCTGGAACGCGTCTGAGGTGGGCGGCATCCCGGTGACGTTGTGGGAGCACTTCTTCGAATCCTTCGCCGTGACCGCGCGCGCCAATGTCCACGCGCGCGTGCTCTACGGACGCGACGATCATCACAAGGCCGAGGCGCTCTTCAAGGCGCTGGCCCGCGCGCTCGATGCCGCCGTGCAGCTCGATCCCCGCCGGGCAGGCCGGGTGCCGTCTACGAAAGGGATGATATAGCCTCAATGGATTGAACGGATTATAACGGATACAGATCAAAAAGTTCCGTTCAAATCCGTTTCATCCGTTGAGAAAAAGGAGGGCTGATGATCGCATTGATCGATTATGGCGCGGGGAATGTGCGCTCGGTACACAAGGCGCTGACGGCAGTGGGCGCGGAGGTCGTCGTGACGCAGGACGCCGCTGTGGTGTTGGCGGCGGAGAAGGTTGTGCTCCCTGGCGTTGGCGCGTTCGGCGATTGTATGGCAAGTTTGGCGCGGCTCGACCTGATTGCGTCGATTCGCGCGGTTGTCACGCGGAGCACGCCGTTCCTCGGCATCTGCGTGGGGATGCAGGTGCTCTTCGATGAGGGCACGGAGATGGGGCGCCACACCGGGTTGGGCTTGTTACCGGGGCGCGTCGTGCGATTCGACTTCCCAGCAGAAGCGGGGCTAAAAGTCCCGCACACCGGCTGGAATCAGGTTGTACCTGTCGTTGAGACCCCGCTACTGGCCGATTTGCCCGCTGGCGCGTGGACCTACTTCAATCACGGGTACTATTGCCAGGCCGAACCGGCACACACGTTGGCCACCGCCGACTATGGCGGCGCGTTCCCGTGTGCTGTAGGACACGATAACGTCTTCGGCATCCAATTTCACCCGGAAAAAAGCCAGCACGTTGGTCTGCACATTTTGCGCAATTTCGTCAGTATAGTCGGATAGTCAAGTGGTCTTGTAGTCAGGTAGTCGGGTTGTTTCTCTTTGACTATCTGACTAACGACTACTTGACTACGAGACTCAAAGGGGGCATTATGGGCGATTTTACTATCTATCCAGCAATTGATTTGCGCGAGGGACGCGTGGTGCGGCTGGCGCAGGGCGACCCTGACCGCGAGACGGCCTACGGCAATCAGCCGTTAGCCGTTGCGCGGCGCTGGCAGGCAGCCGGGGCGACGTGGCTGCACGTCGTCAACCTTGACGGCGCGTTCGGCGAGGGGGGACGCAAGAACGTCACGGCGTTGGCGCGTATTCTTACGACAGGGATGCAGGTACAGTTCGGCGGCGGCGTGCGCGATCTGGGGACGGTGCGCCGCGTGCTCGATATGGGCGTGGCGCGCGTCGTGTTAGGGACGGTCGCGGTAGAGAACCCCGCCGTGGTCGAGCAGGCGCTGGCGGATTTCGGCCCGGAACGGCTGGCGGTGGGCATCGACGCGCGCGATGGCTACGTCCGTACGCGCGGCTGGCGCGAAGCTGCCCCGCTGACCGCGCTCGAACTGGCGCAGCAGTGGGCGACGCTGGGCGGGCACTGGCTCATCTTCACCGACATTGCCCGCGACGGGATGAGCAGCGGCGTCAACGTAGAGGCGACGGCGGCGCTGGCCCAGGCGACCGGCCTCGCGGTGATTGCATCCGGCGGCGTCGCCAGCTTGGAGGATGTACAACGCGTGAAGGATGCTGGGCTGTGCGGCGTCATCATCGGACGTGCACTTTACGAGGGGCAAATCAACCTGGAAACGGCGTTGAAAATCTAACTTGGTTGCAAACAGGAGGCTTTGATGAGCAGAATCGAAGAGGCTGTGGCTTATTTTGCGGAGGGTTTCAGTTGCGCGCAAGCGGTTTGCGCGGCCTACGCGCCGCTCTATGGGATGGAGCGCGAGATGGCGTTACGCGCGGCGGGTGCGTTCGGCGGCGGGATGGGGCGCTCCGGGCAGACGTGCGGCGCAGTGACAGGCGCGATCATCGTCATCGGCCTGAAGCACGGCAAGACGCGCGCCGGGGACAACGCCACACGCGAAACGTGCTACGCGCTCGCGGCGGAATTCATCCGGCGCTACGAGGAACGTCACGACGCGTTGACCTGTCCGGAGCTTTTGGGCTGCCACATCGGCACGCCGGAAGGCCGTGCGCTGGCGCATGAGGAGGGACGCTACGCGTCGATTTGCGAGAATCTAGTTAGAGACGCAGCCGAAATCCTCGAAGCGCTTTTGGAAGTTGAAATGACTTAATGACGATTCGACTAACGACTATCTGACTATTGGAGGACTGATGTTAGCTAAACGCATTATTCCCTGTTTGGATGTAAAAGAGGGCCGCGTCGTCAAAGGTGTGAACTTCGTCAACCTGCGCGACGCGGGCGATCCGGTAGAGCAGGCGCGGATCTACGACGGGCAGGGAGCCGATGAACTGGTCTTCCTCGACATTTCCGCCACGCACGAGGGCCGCCAGACGATGATCCAGGTCGTGCGCCAGGTCGCCGTGGAAGTCTTTATGCCGTTCACCGTCGGTGGCGGTGTGCGCACGATTGACGATGTGCGCAACCTGCTCCTCGCCGGAGCGGACAAGGTGAGCATTAACTCGGCGGCGGTGCGCACGCCGGAGATTCTCGCGCAGGGCGCGGAACGGTTCGGCAGCCAGTGCATCGTGCTGGCGGTAGATGCCAAGCGCGTGACTGAACGGGATACACCCCCCTCATTCCCCCCACTTGTGGGGGGAAGTGAACGTTGGGAGGTCTACATCAACGGTGGGCGCATCCCCACGGGGCTGGACGCGGTCGAATGGTGCGCGCGCGGCGTCGAACTGGGCGCGGGCGAAATCCTGCTCACCAGTATGGACGCCGACGGCACCCTCGCCGGCTATGACGTGGCGCTCACGCGCGCCGTCGCCGAGGCGGTCTCCGTCCCCGTCATCGCCAGCGGTGGCGCGGGCACGCCGGCCCACTTCGCCGAAGTCCTCACCACGGGCAAAGCCGACGCGGCCCTTGCGGCTTCGTTGTTCCACGATAAGGTGCTGGACATCCGGGATTTGAAGGCGTATCTGGCGGGGCAGGGGATTGTGGTAAGAGTCTAAAGTCGAAGGTCGAAAGTCAAAAGTTCTTTGTCCTGCGCGCAACTTTCGACTTTCGACTTTTGACTTTGGACAAGGAGCAAAATGATTGTCGAACTGAAGTATGATGAACGCGGCCTGATTCCCGCCGTGGTGCAGGACGCGACGACGGGGGAAGTGTTGATGGTGGCCTGGATGAACGACGAGGCGCTGCGTCTGACGCAGGAAACGGGCGAGGCGCACTTTTGGAGCCGCAGCCGTCAGGAATTGTGGCATAAAGGCGCGACGTCGGGCAACGTGCAGCGCGTGCTTGAAATCCGGGTGGATTGCGACGCGGATGTGCTGCTGCTCAAAGTGGATCCGGCGGGGCCGGCGTGTCACACGGGGGAGCGGAGTTGTTTTTACCGCCAGCTAAACCTGACAGGTCTTTGAGACCTATCAGGTTTAATAGTGGTAACGGGCTTGAAGGAAATCTATACGGGTGTCCTTTACCAAGTAGACGATGCGATGCTCTTGAGTCAAACGCCGCGACCATACACCAGGACCTAGATACTTTAATGGTTCGGGTTTCCCGATGCCCTGGAAAGGATCGCGCAGAATATCCTTGATGAGCTTAAACGCACGCAGGCTAGTCTTCCGATCTGTTTCGACCCAGTACTGCAGGTCTTCGATGAATTCTGGCTGGAAAACGGCTTCACGTTTCGTCGGCAAGGCCCACCTCGGCGCGGAGTTCGTCTAGAGATTGCGGCTGGCCTTCGTTGCGCAAAGCGCGGTTGAGCGCCGTGAGCAGGCGCTCTGCATTTTTGGGTGAGCGTAAGAGATGTGCTGTTTCTAAAAGCGCATTCAACTCATCGGCGGCCACCATAGCGATAGCATCAGCGCCGCGTCGCTCGATAACGACGATTTCGCGGTCTTGTGTGACTTTATCCCAAAGGCCCGCAAAGTTAGCTCGGGCCTGACTATAGGTTGTTTGCACAGTCATTGTTGCCTCCTTTATTCGTTGTACAGAAGTATTGTACGACTTTATGCGCGGAATGTCAAGTTACAGCCGATTTCTGCCACTTGCAATCATTTTCTACGAGGAGAGTGAAATGAATGACATTTTCAATGAACTTTTTTCCGTAATTCTGGACCGCAAAGCCAACCCGACGCCGGGATCGTATACCGTGACGTTGCTCACGGATATCGATGAGGCGCTGAAGAAGGTAGGCGAGGAGGCAATCGAGGTGGTGCTGGCAGGCAAGGGTCAAAGCGACGAGCGCCTGGTCTCGGAAGCCGCCGATTTGATCTATCACTTGATGGTGGCGCTGGCTGCGCGTGGCCTGACGTTGGACGACGTGCGCGCCGAACTGGCGAGGCGGCGGCGATGAGGCATCTGTTCCTCTTCGACGTGGACGGCGTGCTCGTTGAGGCGCGCGGCTACTTGCGCGCGTTGCAGGATACCGTGGCGCACTTCGCCCGGCGGATGGGCGTGGGCGATCCCGTGCTCACCGAAGACGAAGTCCGCGCCGGAGAAGCGCACGGCCTGACCTCCGAGTGGGACTCCGCCCCGGCGTACATCCTGACGCTGCTCATCGAGCGCCTGCGCCGTGAGCCGTCGCTGGCGCTGCCGTCACGTTGGGATGATGCGTTGAATACCCTGGCGGCGCCCCCGCTTTCACTGCCGCACCCTGACTACACGGCACTCGTAGCGCGAGTTGGGGCGCGCCGGCGCGAGTTCAAGGAGACCAGCCACGCGGTGCGGGCGGTGTTGTTTGATGAAGCGCAGGCTTTACCGGAGGTGCAGCGCGAGGCTGTGGCCGTGATTCTCGACGAGTTGCTCGGCGACACGCACGCCTTCGACCGCGCGCCAGTCACGCAGTATTTCCAGCATCTCGCCATTGGCAGTGCGGGCGTCGAGCGAACCTATGGCGTCACGTCACAATTCGAGATGCGGCCTTACCTGCTGGATTACGACGTGGCGGACTTGTCTTCGGAAACCGCCGCGCAATTGCGCGATGCGACAGACGCCGGGCGCATCTACCCTGTGATTTACACTGCCCGGCCTAGCCTCCCACCGAACGGGAGCGCCGCACCGGCAAACGGCTATTCCCCGGAAGCGGAACTCGCACAGACGTTGGTGGGCCTCGAAGGATGGCCTCTTATCGGCTTGGGGCGGTTGCAGTGGTTGGCGGCGCGTTGTGGCGGGCAAACGGCGCAGATGGTGAAACCGTCGCCGGTGCAGGCGTTGGCGGCGATTGGTGCGGCAGTCGGGCCGGAAGTTGCCGGGCTGGAAGCCGCGTGGGATTTTCATACCACGGGCGACCTGTGCGGGCCGCTGGCAGATTTGGGCGCAACAACTGTGCATATCTTCGAGGATACGGTCGGCGGGATGAGCGGCGTGCGTGGCGCGGTGGAGATGTTGTACGCGGCCGGTGTGGACATCCGCTGGCAGCCCTACGGCATCACGCCGGCGACCGGCGCGAAGGCCGAGGCGATGGCAGCGCAAGGCATTCCCACGTACCGCTCGGTCAATGATGCGGTGGAGACCGCATTACGGCACACGCTGTAAGCCGGGGCCAGACTACAAAAGTCTCACGAGGCGTCTGGTTGAGTAAATACTTGCGTTGAATACGAGGTCTGCATGTCTCAATACGTGCTGAGACTTTTGTAGTCTTTGTCACCTGCTCAATCTGCTGACGAAAGGGGCAATGATGGAAATCCTCAAAATCTACCTGGCGGGGCTGGTTGTGCTGGTAGGTGCGATTGTGCTCAACGTGCTGGCGGGTTGGCTCGGATTGGCGACCTGGTATGAATTTCTGCGGTCGGTGGCGCAGCTTGGCGTTCTTGAAGCAATCCAGACGCTTCATATTTGGGATTGGCTGTTTTTGCTGGCGATTTATCCGGCCTGCCTGGGGGCGTTCGCCTATCCCGTTCTTCGTCGGCAGACCTGACAGGTCTTCGGCAAACCAGCGGTTTGCATGACCTGTCAGGTCTGGTAAGGTCTAACATCAACGCGCGACCAGATACACATCCAGCGTATGCGTCTGCTCTTCCGGTAACGCCAGGAGCGTCGCGCGCGGCAGCAATGCGGCGTGATCTCGATGCTCGAACGAGATGGGTTCGCCGTTCAGTGTGATGGTGTCAATGGTATAGTCGCCATAGTCCAATCGCGCCGGGTTGTGGTAGACGATGTCTAGTTGCCGGTCGGCGAACAGCGTGTGGATAGCGGCGTCGCTGTTCTCGTCGAACTGTGTCGCGACCAGTTTGGGTTCTAGCCACAGCGCGCCGAGGTTTCCCTTGACGCCGAACACTTCGTTGACCAGCGTGAGTAGGTACCAGCTTGCGGAGCCGGTCAGGTAGGGGTACATCCCGCGCCCGCGTGGATTGATGTATTCGGGGATGCCGGGATACATCCGGCTGACGGCGAAATCGCAGCAGTGCCGGTAAATCTTGTCCAGCACCTTGTGCCCCTCGTGAACTAACCCGCGCCGGTAGAGGGCGTTGGCGTACATCACGGCCATGTGGCTGAACATCGCCCCGTTCTCCTTGTGGCCGAAGGCGTAGCCGAAGCAGCGCCCCAGATTCAGCAGCACGTCCCCGAAATCGGTGTTGAGTCGGTAGCCGCCCATGCTTTCCGCGTAGAGATAGTGGTCCGCCGCCGCGACGATGGCGCGCGCCTGTTCCGCCGTCGCGACGTCGCCGAGTAGCGCGAAGGTCTGCCCGGTCAGCGTCATGCGCACGCCGTTGGGGTCGGTTGGTCTGCCAACCGCGTCGCCCTCGACCCGCTGCCCGTCATCGTCGTAGTAGCCGTTGAACCAGCCGTAGCCCTCGGCGTTCTCGATCCACTCCTGCTTTTGCAGATGCGCCGCCAGCCAACCGGCTTTGGCGGCGAGATCGTCCGCGAGAGCCTGTAAGCTTACATCCGCCTTTTCGCCGGAGATGACCGGCTGCGCCGCCGCGAAGTATGCGGCCAGGCGTGCCTGTTTGGCGGCGATATCCGTATAATCGAGCGGCTGTCCTAGCGTGTCGAGCAGCAACAGCAGTTCGGCGGCGAGTGTGACTTCGGTGGTGCCTGCCGCAAGGAGCGCGCGCGCCAGTTCGCTCAACGTGTGCAGGTTGCCCGCGTAGAGCGCGGTGAAGGCCACGCTCTCGCCGCGTTCCCGCGCCATGTCCATGCCGTCGTTCCAGTCCGCGCCTTCCAACTTGATGATGTTGTGTTCCCCGACGTTGAAGAACGCGGTGAGATGCTGGATGAGCATGTGTTCGAGGACGGAACCAGTGTAGACCGCGCCATCCGCCGTTTTGAGCTGTGTGCCGTCTTCTGGCTGCCACACCAGATCGAGTTCCTGCGCGCGGCTGATAAACTGATCCTTGAAGTAAACCTGCTCTTGCAGCAGGAAGTCCAGATCGCCCGTGGCGTCGAGATAGAGTTGGGTCGTCAGCAGCGGCCATGCGCCGTGGTCCATCCACACGCGGGGGATGTTGTTGCGGTCGGCCTTGAATGATACGGCTGAGCTTGCCGAAGTCTCGCCAGGCTCAGCGCCGATGATGGTGGCGTTGCTGCCGTCGCTGCGCACGCCGGCGTAGCTGCTGAACAGCAGGTCGCGTACACCTCCGTCTGCGGAGGCATCGGCTGGTTCCATCAACAATAACGCCAGGCAATCCTGCCACAGATCGCGCCACCCGCGCCCGCCGCGCCCGTAATCGTGGTACGGCAGGAACGAGTTGCCGATAAGCCGCCGCAGAATGGGCTGCACTGTCACCCATTTCAGCCAGCCGTCGAAGGTGGGGTCGGCAGTCTGCACGCGCAATGGGGCGAGTTTGGCTTCCCAATGGGCGCGCGTCTGCTCGAATTGTTGCGCGAATTTGGCCGCGCTGCCGTAAGCGGCGATGAGGGAGGCCGCAGCAACGGAGTCTCCCGCATCGTCCATGATGGCAGTGATGAGGACGTAGGCTTTGGATGCGCCCGGTTGTAGGGTGACATCCTGGAAGCGCAGCGCACCAATGGCTTCGTAGCCGTCCACCGTGGTTCCGGCGGGGACGCCCGGCTTGGCCTGTTCCGGCGCGACGACGGCCTGCGGCCATTCGAGGCTGCCGCCTTCGCCGATGAAGTCTTCGACGACGGGGTAGAAGCATACAGGAGCATCGCCGTTGTCTTCGACGCCGAGCACGCCGTAGGTGATGGTGTTCGGCTGGTGCCCGCGCTCGTCGAAGGAGAGGGTGGGGCGCACCAGAACGCCGTGGGCGTTTGTGCGGATGCGGTGCAGCAGTGAGGTGACGTGCCGGTGATCGCGCAGGTTGTCGGCGGAGCGCCCGTAGAGCGGGATCGCCGCTGTGGGGGTGAGCGTGAGGGGCGCGTCGCCGGTGTTGGTGAGCGTTACTTGGAGCAGTTCCACGGTGTCGGCGGTTGGTGGTACGATGGCGATGGTTTCAGCCCGCAATCCCAGGCTCGTGTTCTCACGGATGATGCGCTGCCAGAGGAAGCCCGCTTCGAGCGTGACGGCGTCCCCGTCATCCGAAAAGGTCTGCGCGATTTGGGGCGCGCTGTTGCCGGTGGCGGACCACGGTCCAACGCCGTGGACGTTCATCCAGAAGTTGCGCGCCGAGCGGGTGTTGTGCAGGTCTTCCACGGAGACCGGAGCCGTGGCGAAGGTGTTCTGCCCGGTCTTCACGTCGCCGTGGAGCAGTGGCGTGACCACGGACACGATTCCCGCCTCGTTCACCAGTGGAAGATACAGGTAATTGGTCTTGTGCGGGTCTTCGAGTGCGAAGGTTCCTTCATCGTCAATGAAACGCCAGCCGGTTACGTCGGTTTTGGTCATAGTTTACCCCTGATAAAATAGTGTTTCTGCGTATCGTCTCAATCGTAGGGAGAAAAGTGGGGTTTGGGGGGCGGGTGTACACCCGCCCCCCAAACCCCACCCTCCAGATTTTTTACTTGAAATATACGTCAATCCGCGAAATTTGCCCGTTGCGCACCAGGGTCGCATACGGTGGGCCGATGATGTGACCGGGTATTTCGATAGTTTCGCCATCGGCGAGATGCAATGTAATGGTGCGCGGGTGCATCTCTGCCGCGAAGGTGTTGCGCTTGAGCGGGTTGTGGTAGGTGACGGGGCACCGGCCCAGGAAGGTCGCCGTGACGGTTCCGGCCTCGTCGAACAGCCAACCGGGCAGCGAGGGCTTGAGCGCCAGGTGCAGCGCGCCGTCTTCCACGTAGAAAGGCTGCTCGCCGAAGAACATAATGTTCCACATGCTCAGGAATTCGGCGGTGGAGCCGCTGAGGCGCGCGACGAAACCGCCGCCGTGCAGCATGGCGTCGGGGTGCGCGCTGCTCACGAGGAACGAGGAATTTTCCAGCGGGCTGCGCCCGTAGGTCGCCGGGTCGAGGAAGGGGACGAGCGCCGTTTTGGCGTCGGTGAAGAATTCATCGTAGAGGCCCGCGTGGAGGAGTTCGAGCAGGTATTTGTACTCCATGTGCAGCCA
>OMKS01003244.1_pt1 | contig 13090 bp, 6 predicted proteins | sample 1674721 | NCBI WGS metagenome assembly OMKS01 (sample SAMN06264996, study PRJEB25208) | sediment metagenome | isolation source: hot spring sediment | place: USA: California | collected 2014-09-02 | reverse complement strand
GCAGCGTCAGATGTGTATAAGAGACAGGGCATGGAGCCCGGCGTCGGGTCGACCGGGGCATTGATCAGCATGCCCGCCTCGACCGCCGAGACACCGCCTGATGGATCGCCCACCGGCGCGCCGTTCAGCGTGGTGCTGCTGCCTACATACGTGGTGTTGACCGGGATGGTGTCCTGGAAGACGACATCGATGGCATCCTCCGTGCCGGTGTTGCGCACGGTAATGGTGTAGCGCAGCTGGTCACCGGCCAGCAGCACGGCCGGGTCGTCGCCGAGGTACTGGGAGACCTTTTCCACCGTCCAGTCCGGAACGGACTCGATCAGGGTCTGGGTCGGATCTTCGGTGCCGGCCAGTGCCGGCTCATCCGTCAGCAGCAGCTCTACGCCGTTGAGCGAGACTGCCCCCTGGTTGTAGACCAGCGTGCCGCCATCGATCACCGGGATCAGGGTGAGTTCGAACTCGACGGTGACGACCTCGGCCGGGTCGAGGCTGATGTCGCTGACATCGACCAGCCCGGTGCCGGCGGCACCCCCGTTCGGGTCACTGGCGTCGGTGGCTCCCGCCGGCACCCCCGTGATGCTGAGTGAACCCGCCACGAACATGGGCGCATCGTTCAGGGCATCGATCTCGTCGAGCAGTGACACACCACTGACCGCGACGGTGCCCGTGTTCTCGATGGCGATCGTGTAGCGCAGGGTGTGGCCGGGCCTGGCCGTCTCACCCGACTGGCCAGTGGTCACATTGAAGACGGTCTTCTCCGCTGCGAGTTGACTGTCGGCCGCGATCGTCGCGGTCGCCGGGCCGAAGCAGTAATCGTTCGGTGCGGCGGTCGTCGGACATCCCTCGCCGGTGCGCTCACGCGGCGCGAGCGCGGTATCCAGTGAAGTCCAGTCAACCCAGGCGGTGTTGTCGATGCTGGCGGCGTTGATGGCATCCACCGTCACGCGATAGGTGAGCACCAGGGTGCCGGCGGGCGGAATGTCCAGCGACTCGTCACCATTGCCCTGCCCCCAGATCAACGTGTTGGGCGCCACCTGTGTGGGGGCCGGATTGAATCCGGCCACGGGCACGCCGTTGATCTCCGCCGTGGCGGAGTCCGCCACCAGCGTGAGACCGTCGGGCAGCATGTCGGTGACGTTGGTGTCGTAGGCGATCTCGGTGCTGGCGTTGGTGACGGTCAGGCTGTACTCGAGCGTGTCACCGCCTTCGGCCGGCTGCCCCGGGTCGGTGATATTCGCCACGTCCTTGGTCATGGTCAGCGCCGGCTCGACGAGGTCGACGGTCACGGGCTGGCTGGGGATGGGCGCGCCTGCCCCGTCGAAGCTGTAGGCAGCGCTATTGGCAATGGCGTCCCCCGCCTGCGCCGCCTCCACGTTCAGCACCCGGGCCGTTACCTGGAGGGTCACCTGCTCGCCGGCCGGGATCTGCGCCACGGTGAAGTTCAGGTCGTTGCCGCTGCTGTTGTCGGTGACAGCAGGACCGCCGCTCTGGGTGTAGCCCTGATACGAGAGGCGTGCATCCAGGGTATCGGTGATCACGACGTTGTCGATCGGCAGACCCAGCGGTGCCTCCGGAACGGTGATCTCGTACACCACGTCCTCACCGATGGTGGCCGTGCCGTCGGCGGGCGAGACCAGCACCTTGGCCGGGGGCGCGGTGGTATACAGCGATGTCGACGCCGTGTTGCTCGGGCCGTAGATCTCGCGCTCACCGGTGGCGCCACCCAGCGCGGGCACTGCCTCGTCGTCGAGCGAGTAATAGGTGGCGGCCTGTGCCTGGTTGGTCAGGGTCTGGCCTACACCGATGTCGGCATCCACCTGCACCTGATACACGACCACCAGGGCATCACCCGACGGGATGCTGTACTCGTCGGCGACGCCCGAGTCGAAGTCCCACACCACCACCCCGGTGGCCGGGTCATAGGAACTGTAGTCACGGGTCGGCAGGAGGGCCCCCGAGGCCAGCGCAGTGTTCACCACTGTCACGCCGCCGTCACGCATGCCGAGCGGAATCACGTCTTCGAGCACGACGTCATAGGCTGGCGCCGTGCCGGTGTTCTCCAGGGTGACGGTGTAGGTCACCGTATCGCCGGCCGCGACCACACTGCCGCTGACCGGATCGGAACTCTTGCTGGCGACGAGGTTCGGCTGCAGCACGGTCACCGAAGCGGTGGCATTCTGCGTCGGGGCCGGGCCCGCGGCCGTGTCGTAATCGAGCTCGACGCTGTTCTCGAGCGGCGTGGTATTGGCCTGCACCAGGGCCCCGTTGATCACGCGTGCGCGGTAGACGATGACGAAGTCGTCACTCGCCCCGTCGTTCGGCAGGTTGGCCACGGCCCCCAGCGTCCAGGTCACGGTAGTCGGGCCGGTCACGGGGTCGCCGTCCGCGCTGACATTGGCGTCGGTCAGGTCGGCATGACTGAAGGGTGCCACGGCGCCGTAGGTCGGCCCCGCCTGGCCGTTGATGCTGACGATCTCGACGTAGTCCAGTCCCTGCGGCAGGGTGTCGGTGAGCGTCACGTTGCCGAGCGTGCCCTCGGGCATGGTGACCCGCAGCTCGTAATCGACGATGTCGCCGATGCGCAGATCGGCATCGCTCGCGCCGAAGGTGTCGCTGATGCGCGCCTTGGCGACCGTGGCCGCCAGGTTCGGCGTGGCTACCGCCGCGGTGACAGGCTCCGTCTCGTAGTCGTTGATCCCGCCGTCAAAGCCATCCGAACCATCACGCTCGTACTCGCTGACACCGTCCAGGCTCGTCCAGCGCGCCACCACGGTATTGGTGAGCTCCTGGTTGGCGAGCACGCTGTCGAGCACGCGGACGTCGTAGGAGATCGTGACCTCGGCACCACCGGCAATGTCGATGTCGGCGTTGGCGTGCGGTGGCCCCCAGACCAGGGTCTGCGGCGTGTCGATACCGTCACCCGTGATCACGGGCTCGCCGATGCTGTTGTCGGCACCGACGGTGCCGGCCTCGCCCACCGTCACTGCCGGGTTGCCCGCGTACACCAGCCCCAGATCCAGGGTGTCGATCAGGGTCACGTCGAAGACATCGGGATTGATGCCACCCGTGGCCGTGAGGGTGACGCTATAGCGCAGCGTCTCGCCGCCGGTTGGCGTGGTGAGGGACGGGGTCTTGACGACCTGTTCGATGTAGGGCTCGAAGAGCTCGATGGGGACGGCCGCGGAACTCAGCGGCGGATAGCGCACGCCGCCCGGCAGATTGGTATAGGTATAGGCAGCGATGTTCTCGATGATCAGGCCCTGCCGCGCGGTTTCAATGTTGCGCACGCGGGCGCGCAGTTCGATGACGGCCTGCTCGCCGGCCGGGATCTCGGCGATAGCGATCTGCAGTTCGCTGGCGGTGCTGGTGTTGCTGACGAGCGTCGGATCCACACCGCTGACGGTGGCGTCGACATACTCCAGGTTCGGGTCGAGCACATCGGTGATCTCGACCTCATACAGTGAGCGGTCCTCGACCGTGCCGGGCACCGTGATCGTGTAGACCACCTCTTCGCCGATGGTCGCCGTGACCTGGTTCGACGTCTTCAGCGGCGCCGTGGGCGGCGGGAAGTTGATGGTGATCACCGTCGGATCGGGCTCGCGCTGCGGCTCGGCCACGTTGATCGGGCCGACCACGTTGGGGTCGTTACTGTTGGCGAGGAGCGTGTCCGCCAGATAGAGCTGGGCCTGGTTGGTTATTTCCTGCCCCTCGGACAGGTTGTCCGCCAGCGTCACCCGGAACACGATCTCGCGGACGGTCTCCGGTGCGATCTCGAAATTGCGGATATCCAGTAGCGGATCGCCGTTGGTGCCTCCGGTGGGGTCGCTATTATTGACCACGGCAGGAGCAGGAGCCGGGGCCGGCGGGCCGCCCTCGACATAGTCGATACCGATGAACTCGAAGCTGCCCGGCTCGTACACCGCGGCGGTGCCGTTCAGTGAACCCATGTCGTCGGTGATGCGGGCGTAGACCACGCCCTCATCAACGGAACGCACGCGCACGCGGTACTCCACGGTCTCGCCCGGAAGTGCCGTGGTCTTGCGCTCGCCGGTGACCGGGTCGTAGGCCACCTTGTCGAAGAAATACCCCGAGAACACCGCCAGTACGCTGTGTGCATCCTGACAGTCCGCCACGTCCGGGGTACCGTCCGTGAGGGCACATCCAAACTCGGAGCCCAGATCAGGGTCGGCATCACTGGTCCACTGCGTGGCCGCGACGATGTTGGTCAGCGTCGAGCCGTCGTCCACATCATCATCGAGCTGCGTGGTGTAGTCGATGACCAGCGACTCCCCCGGCGCGATCGACAGGCCATTGATCAGATTGACTTCGAGCCGACAGGCCGGGTCACCCTGCCAGGTCACGGTGTAGTCCGTGTCGACCGTGAGCAGGGCGCCACCCAGGCTGACACCCACGCTGGCCGTCGGATCGGTGTCGCACATGCTCGCGAGGTCGGCGCTCGGTAGCTGGTCGGCAATCACCACGTTATGGGCGGAGCTCAGACCGACATTGGTCACGTCGATGCTGTAGTCGCCGCTGTCGCCCAGGTTCAGGGTGGAACCGAGCGTGGCCGGACCCGACTTGGTCACCACCAGTTCCGGGGCCGCGATCGTCAGGGGCTCGGTAACGCCCCACTCGCCCGGCAGGGGGTCATAGAAGGTGCCGTCGATCAGGCGCCCGAACTCCCACTTCGCGGTGTTGACGAACTGGGTGCCGAGGACATTGGTCGGCGTGTCGTCGAGGACCAGATCGAGCTCGATGAGGAACTGCTCGCCCGCCGGCACGGTGAAGCCCGGGTCGAAGGTCCAGGTGAGCAGGCCGGCGTCGTTGCTGAAGCTGTACTCGCTGATCTGGCTACCGCTGTCACGCCAGTAGATGCGGTGGTCCAGATAGGTCACGTCTACGCCCAGCGCGTTCAGATCGTCGGTCAGGGTAATGCCGTGCAGTTCGTTGACCGAGCCGCTGGAGTTGATGACACCGCCGGTACCCGGGTCGTACAGCACCGGGATGGTCATGGTATAGGTGAAAGGCACGCCCACCGACACGTAGGCCCCGGGGTTCTGCTTGTCGATCTTCTCCACCGGGATGAGCAGATTCTGGCAGCCGTCCTGGATCTTGGTGGACGAGCCGTTGGTGAACCAGATCTTGTGTTCGTGCGTGGCGTTGCACGACATGTTGCCGGTGTGATTGACGTTATCGAAGACGACAAGGTAGCGGACGGATGTCTGCCCGGGAGCCGTATAGAAGTTGAAATTACTGATCAGGGGATTCGGATCCTGGAAGTTCCGAATCGTACAATTGGTGTCGATCTCGATGTTGGTGGGTGGCGGCTGGAACTGGGGGTCGTTGCCGTCAATCACCCCACGATAGTCGGAGCAGCTGTTCGCCGCCTGGGCGGGAGCGGCCATGGCCAGAACCAGGCCGATGAGCAGCAGCTGTGCAAGCAAAACGCCGCCGCGCGGTTTCGCACGAGAGAAAGAGCGGGATGAACCCTCCCCGAAACTGGCCGCGGCAAGGACGCGACCAGCACCGGCGGCAATCGGCAACGCATGCATAACGTTACGCAGCACGTCGCGAAGTCCCCCATTCATTCCCCAAGAGCGTTTCATATTCGGTATGTCGCCTATAACATTATCAAGCAGGCGTAATCATCGTTATGCCGCCATCTTATCGATGAGGCCGCCGAAACAATGTGACCCATCGAGCAATTGGCAAGCATTCCCGGCTTTCGGCGCAGTCATCCAATCAGCCACCCGCGAGACAGGCCTGTCCTGCCGCGCGTACGGGTACCGCTGCACGCTCGGCAGCGGCACACACCACGACCTAGGAGGCCGGCAGGAAGTCGATCGGGTACAGGATGGTGACCGTCGGCACGCCATCCTTCGGACCGAAGTTGAAGCTACGGACACGGGCGAGGATCTGTTCCGACAGGTTTGCCGAATCGAGATCGGTCGACTCCACGCGCACCGCCGAGACCGAGCCATCGGGCTCGATGGTCAGGCGCAGCACCATCTTTCCACGCAGGGTCGGGTCGACGCGCAGCTCGCGGTTGTAGATGCGATACAGCGCCGCCTTGTAGCGATCGAAGACGATCTGGATCTCCTGATCGGTACGGCTCGGACCCACTCCGTCACTGAGCGGACGCTCGCTGGCGATCGCATCCGTACCGATGGCACTTTCCACGCGGGAGAACTCGACACCCGACCCCATGCGCTGCCCGGCACTGCCGCCGACATCGCGGCTGACCGCCGCGGTGTCGATCCCGCCGCTGTTGCGCGCCTGGGCGGTAACCAGGTTGCGGCTCGCCTCGCCCGCATCGGCCTGTGCACCGCGGTTGCTGAGGCTCGCCGAGGCGCCCAGATTGGCGGTCACGTCATCGGCCAGCAGATCCGAGAAGGTGTCCTTGAAGGCCAGCACACCGGAGCTCTCGGCGACTTCGCGTGCCTGCTTCTTCTCGGCAGGCGTCGGCTTCGGCTGCTCCTGCTCGGTCGGCTTCGGCTCTTCGGGCTCTTCCTCGCGCGGGAGTTCCTCACGCGGCTCGGGCGGCGGCGGTGGTTTGCGCTCCTGCACGAGTCGGACCAGGTGCTCGGGGATTTCGACCGGCTCGTCGAGATCACGCTCGGGCAGATCATAAAAGGGAACCAGGACGCCCAGCGTAATGGTGAACAGCAGCACCAGCGCAAGCAGCTTGCGATAGCGGCGCTCATCTTCGCCCTGCCGATTCCAGGGCATGACCATGGGCCGGTAGGGAAGCGGCCGCTCTTCGCGCTCGATGACGAAATCGGACCGGGCGCGCTCGATCTGTTCATCGAGATCGATCAGCTCATCCTGCAGATACTCGATGTCGTATCGCAGCTCCTTGGCGCGTTTCTGCCGCGCATCGCGCCGCTCTTCGATGGCAGACAGCTTTTGCTGGAACCCGGCAACATTGCTACGCGCAACGGCGAGAAGAGCATCGGGCTCGACGCCATCATTTGCCTCGCCCCAGAACAGCTGCGAGGCGCCCATCTCGCCGAGCTCTTCGAGTGACGAGCAGATGTTCCCCAGGAGCTGGAACTGCCTGCGCTCGCCCGAGAGGCTCTCGAGCTCGGCATCGATCCCTCGAATCTCCTGCTTGAGAGCCTTCAGGTCTTGCTCGGCCCCCGCGAGGCTCGCTTGCACCGCAAGCTGCCGCTGCAACATTGAATCAGTCACGACATCACTCTAGTTCTGAGACGCTTTCTGAGTTACTGCAAGCGATATCTTCGTATACCCGGCGCTGGTGGCCGTTGCCATCAACGTCTTCAGCGCCTTGAAGGGAATGGTGCGGTGCGCCATGATGGTGACCTCGTCGCCCTGCGCCACCGCCTCGGTGGTAAGGCCTATGACACGGTCCTTCAGCCTTGCCAGCGAGTCCTTCACGGGCTCGGCGACGCGGCCATCCCCTTCCAGCAGTTCGGCAACGGTCATCACGGGCTCGCTCTGTACCAGGACATACTCCTCGCTCACCATCAACATGACCGTCTGCCGCGGCGCGGCCTCGGCGACCGACTCCGGCAGGGTGATGTCCTTCGGCGGGTCGATGATCTCCACCGCCGACTGGTTGACCAGCAGGTAGAGCACGAGGATGGTGAACACGTCCATCAGCGAAGTGAGGTTCAGCGCAACCGCGCGGTGACGCTGGGCGCGGCTCATGCGTTTCAGGCGGCGGGTATCTTTCATGGTGCATCGCCCACTGACAGCTTCGGGAACAGGACTATGCGTTCCACCTCGTGCTCATCTTCCACTTCGATTTCTGCCGCCTTGACGGCATCCATCACCTGGATGATGGTGTCGTACTCGACATCGGGCTCGATCAACAGGACCGCATCTTCCTTGTCGGCATGGCGCTTCTTCAGGTCGAGCAGATGAGCCGACAGCATGGAGATGTCATGCTCCCCGTCGACCAGTGCTATGGAAGCCGTCACGGCCCTGCCATTACTGATCTCGAGCTTGTCCTGGCGGACGATTACCTCGATCGTGACCAGCGGCTCATCGGCCTGGGATCCACCGGCCGCTGCATCCGGCACGTTCAGCTCCTGGATGGTGATCCGGGAGAACACCGCGGTAATGAGCAGGAACGGGATCAGCACCACCATCAGGTTGAGGAAAGTGGTGACGTCGAGGTCGGCCTGATCGCTGTGCCGTTTGTAATGGCGTCTTCTGGGCATGGTCGCTCCAGTTACTCAGCGCGCTTGGACTTGCCGGTGATCACGTTGAGGGTCTTGACCGAGGCCATCTCCAGGCTGTCGACGATCCCACCGGCCTTGGAGTTGAGGTAGGAATGGACGATCAGCAGCGGGATGGCGGCCATCAGACCAAACGCCGTGGTATTCATGGCAATGGAGATACTGGCGGAGAGGAGGTCGGCCTTTTCCGCCGGGTTGGCATTGGCTACCGCGTTGAAGGCCGCGATCAGACCGATAATGGTTCCGAGCAGCCCCAGCAGGGTGGACAGGTTCGCGTACAGCGCAATGTAGGAAATGCGCTTCTCGAGCTGAGGAATGATTTCCATCATGCTCTCTTCCATCGCGATCTCGATGTCCTCACGGCGTCGCACGGTTCCCTGGCGCTCCAGGCCGACTTCGAGGAGGCGGCTGACGGTCGAGTCATCCTCGGCAGTCATTTCCCGCGCCCGGTCAAAATCACCCTCGACGAGAACCGGATGCAGTTCGCTCCACATCCGCCGGTTGGCGCGCTCGACCAGCGACAGCTTGATGAACCGCTCGAGACCAATGGCGAAACCAATGGCCCCCACCGTCAGGATCGGATACATCCAGAAGCCGCCTTCGAGAAAGAATCCAATAATCTTGTCAAAAACACCCATTACCTATTCCTCACCAGGACTTGTTAACTCGACAGGCCTTTAACAGACCCTTCAAACGCCTAAATTCGACACGGCACAAGGCCGCCCGGGCAGAACCTGCCCGCCATAAAGTTCCAACAGGAAAGACTTCGATCTCTATCGCCGCAGGCGCGCTCGCCCCACCAGAAGCACGCCTCGGTCAGTCCGCACGCCTGATTTCGTAGTAATCGATCTCGCGCATGAACACGTCCCTGTCGACCGGACGCATGGAATCGTCCAGCAGCCCCGAGGTGAGACCGGTATCAGACCCGATCTCCGAGCTCTTCCAGGGGACGATGAACAGCGATTTCGGCGCTTCGTCGTTGCCGATAATCGACATCCCGGATATCACCTTCACCTCATCCTCGTTTGCATGGACGGGCGCGTGCATACCGATAAGACTCCCCAGCAGAAGGACGGCGCCGATGCGCCAGGTGGTCAGCCCCCAACTCTTCGTTCCAGCCCCAATATCCATAACTTGACGTCTTCCTCGCCCGGGTTATTGTCGATGTAGCTCCGATACTGCTTGAGCGCACATGCGGGATCATCGAGGTACAACTCGCAGAGGATGCCGAAGTTCTTACGCGCTGGCATGAACTCCGGATACCTTGCGGTCAGCGTTTCGTAGACCTGCCTGGAGTCATCGTACCGGCCCGTCTCTCTATACAGCAGCGCGAGCTCGTGCAGGGTGACCGGGTGCCCGGGGTTGATCTGCATGGCCCGGTCCAGGTTGGCCTCCGCCCGGTCGTAATTCCCAGTCATGACATAGGCCTTCGCAAGATTAACGAAGGGTGCCGAGTGGTTTTGTGCTCGTGTCGTCACTTTCTCCAACAGGTCGATCGCCTGTGGATACTGACCGGCTTCCAGCAACTCCAACGCCCGGGCGAAGTCCTGTCGCACGGCCGAATCCACGGGCCGGTTCTCCACCACGTGGATTCCGTCGGAACCCTGGCTGGCACCGCGCACGCCCGGCGTGGACGCGCACCCCGCCAGGAGAAGCAGTCCCAGTGCGGCGCCCCCCAGGCCGAGTAACCAAGTGGTGCGATCAGAATGCAAAATATCCATGTCCGTCCGGCCTAGCGCTTGAATCAGAAAATTGGGTAGAACGCGGCGGCCGCTGCGCGCATCGACAGGCAGGCCCGCCCCTCAGTCATTCGGCTCGCCCGCCCGTGCCGCCTCGATCGACGCTTCCTGCACCGGCGAGGCGCCGACATCGGCCGCCCCCGGTGCCTCGTCCGCCAGTACCGGGGTTGCCGCAGCAGGCTCGGTCGTATCGGCGGCCGGTGCTTCCTCGCCAGCCGGCTCGGCCTCGCGCACGACATAACGGTAGCTGTCGATGCTGTCGAGGAAGGCCAGGCGCGTCTCCTCGCGGGCGTAGTTGGCCGGGAACAACTCGGCCAGCCGGCCAATACTCTTGTCGATCCAGGAGCTGTAAATTCCCGCGTGCAACAGCTCGATGTTCTTCTCGTGGACCTCGATGGCCATCTCCTCGAACGGGTAGATCTGCTCTTCGAGGGCCAGCTCGTACTGCTCTAGCTCGAGCTCGCTGAGGTTGGTCGGGCGCTCCGAATGCATCAGGGCCTGGCTGAAGTGCTGGTAGATTTCGGCCATGTAGTAGGTCGCGGCCGCGGTCACGTCCGCCACCTCGTAGGACACGAGCTTGCCGTAGGCGTCGATGGCCTCGCGCATCGCATTGCGCTTCCTGAGCATGTTGTCCTTCAGCGGGCTGACCAGCCGGATTTCGACAAAGCGGTCGAACAGGGGCTCTGTGAGCGACAGCGCCGCCTGGGCCGCCAGGTAACGCGTGCGGTCAGTGCGCTGCGCACCAGCATTCCGGTCGGTCTCGACGATGGTCCGGAGCGTCGCCTGGTACCTGGTGCTATCGCCCTGGCCCTGATAGACGCGAGCCATCTTGTGGTACACCTCCATCACCTCAGCGATCGGCGCCGGGAAATACTCGACGAACCGGCGGTAGACGGCGAGTTCCTGGCGGGTCGCACCCACCTCCTCGTAGAGTTCGGCGGCGACGAGCAGGGCGCTACGGCGCACGGCGTCATCGTCGGCTTCGCGCTCGATGCGCTCGTACTCGCCGGCGGCCTGCTCCAGCTTGCCCGCCGAGCGATAGACATGGGCGATCTGCTTGGTGACTTCCGGCTGCAGCTCGTGGCTCGGGAAGTTGACGCGGAACGCCGTCAGCACCTGGGCCGAACGGTCCCAGTCCTCGAGCTTGATGAGCACGGCGGCGGCATCGTATTCGGCAGTGGGACGGATCGACGAATTCGGGGCGAGCGTGCCGATGCGCAGGAAGTGATCGGCGGCGGCACGATAGTCCTCGACCAGACTGGCCTCTTCACCCTGCTTGTAGATCGATGCGGCCAGGTTGTCATACAGGGTGCTGCGCCCTGCGTCGTCGTCCGCGGTGAGGCGGATCACGTTGAGATACCCGGATTCGGCCTCGGCATAGTTCGCCAGATCGAAGGAGCCATGCCCCACCACCAGCCAGGCGGCACGCTGCAGGTCCCGGTCGGCGCCCGGATAGTCGGCCAGCAGGCGGCGCGCGGTAGCGACCGCAAGCTCGTACTGGCTCATCTCGTACAGATCGTCGGCGGCGGCGCCCAGCACCACCGTGACCTCTTCGTGGTCCGGATAGGTATCGGCGAAGCGCAGCGAGCTGCTGATGATCTTCTGCCTGACGTCGGTCTTCTGCGACTCGGGCACCGCCTGCAGGTGCTCGCGGTAGGCATACACCGCCGCATACCCGGCCTGCGATGACTGCTCGTGGCGCGGGTAGTTGTACGAGGTGGTCTCGTAGGCCAGGGCCGCACCGCCGAAGTCCCGGTTCTCCAGCATCAGGTCGGCCATCTGGTAATTCAGGGCCGGCGCCTCGGGCTCATCCTTGAACGAGGACAGGTAAGTGCGATACCACCGCAGGGCCTCGCCGTAGTTTTCGCCCTGGTCGTCCTTGAAGCGCGGGTCCTGGTACATGGCGTGGTAATGGTTCGCCAGGTCCTTCAGGTTCTCCTTCAGGTAGGCGATCACGTCCGGCCGGTCTTCCCGGTTGTAGTAGTTCCAGTAAGCGGCATTCAGCGCATAGGTCGTGGAGAACTTCTTCTTCGCCTCGACCACGAGGCTGCCGAAACCACCCTCGCCATAGATCTCGATGACACGCATGTTGAAGTGCGGTGCAACCTCGTGGAACGGGTTGAGGTCCACGTAGGTTTCGTAGGCGGAGGCCGCGTCGCTGTAGCGGCGCTTGCTCACGTAGTACTCGCCGAGCTGGCTGTACACCTGGTCTTCGTAGCTACGCGAGCCATGGCGCTGGAAGTAGTCGACCACCGACTCCGGGCCGCCCATGTAGGAGAAGGTCAGACTGACGACGCGATAGGTATCCTCGATACGCTGCCGTTCGCCCTTGTTCTCGGTCTGCTCGAAGTCGTAACCGATCATCACCTTGTAATCGAGCAGGGCGAAGTACTGGTTGAGCGCCTCCTCGTAGAGGTCCTGCTTGAAATACGCCCAGCCGAGCTTGTACAGCGACAGCTCATAGAAGGGCGAGACCGAGCCGATGTCCACCACCGCCTTGTAGGCCTCCTCGGCGTCGAGGAAGCGGTTGCGCGTGAAGTAGTATTCCGCACGGCGGAACTGCACCTCGTCCATGTACCGGGAATAGGGGTAGGCCTGCACGAAGGTGTTCATCACCTCCATCGCCGCCTCGATCTGACCCAGCTCCTCATAGGCGCGGGACATCTGGTAGAGCACCTGGTCGTTGCGCTCGTAGTTCGGGTATTTCTCGAGCAGCTCCTTGTACAGCACGATGGCGCGCTCGGCATTGGGATTGCTCAGGTCGTCACCGCCCTCGGGCATGGGCACCACGAACTCGCCATCCTGCGCCGAGGGCGTCGCCTCGCCCTGCGCGACGCGCCGTTCGAACTCGGCATCGCTCTCGCCACTGAGCGCAGCGATGCTGCCCGAGTCGCCGACCCCCTGCGCCGGCCCGGTGCCGGGCGCGGGGTTCGTGCCGGCGCGTGCAGGCTGCTGCAGGCGTCGCTGCGAGACCTCGCCGGTGGTCGTGGCCGCCGGTGCCGGGCCACTGGCGACATAACCGTATTCCTTTTCCAGCGACAGGTCGGCGATGCGGCGGATCGCCTCGGGCGTCATCGCCGACTCCGGGGTCTCATCGAGGAAGCGCTGGTAGCTCGCCATCGCCTTATCCAGACCGCCCTCGACCTC
>OMKS01003243.1_pt1 | contig 13093 bp, 6 predicted proteins | sample 1674721 | NCBI WGS metagenome assembly OMKS01 (sample SAMN06264996, study PRJEB25208) | sediment metagenome | isolation source: hot spring sediment | place: USA: California | collected 2014-09-02 | reverse complement strand
GTTCTCAATCGGATTGTCGATATCGGCAAACCCGAAGCCTCGACCGTCTCCGGCAGTGGTGGTCATAAAACGCACCACCGTACTGCCGCTGTTCGTTTCAATCACCACATTGCCGGTTGTCCCGCTGGTCGTACTCCACGTGCCGCCTCCGCCGGCGGTCGGCGTGTTGTGGATGTGGCCGGTACGATTCTCAAAATCATCGACAAAGGAAAGGTCCGCCTGTACGGCGGCGATTCCCATCACCAGAACCGTCAGCAGGATCCACATATGACCTGTTACTCGTTTCATCATTATCCCCTTTCAAACATACGTTAAACGTCTTTTATTTGAACGATGCGATCTGAAACGTCTCAGGGACGTTCGATACAATCCGGTACCCGCTGGCAAGTCAGCCAATGGGAGGCCAGTTCGGCAATATCACCCAGATCGATCTTACAGTTGCCGTTAAAGTCGTAGAGGGCCAAAACAGGATCGGCCGGGTCAACGCATACTTTTTCGCCGGCCATATCATAATACAAATACGCCGTTTCAACCTCACCCAGAGCATAGTTGTAAATCCTCAGGTCGTCAATCAGCCCGTTGAAGAACTGACCGAACTGCTCGTCGGCATCGCGATTAGCGCCGAGGAAGAATCGATCGGCCCCATAGTAGCGTCGCATCTGGCCGGTTGACTGGCCGACGCGCTGACCGTTTCGATAAATTCGCATCACACCGGTTTCCGCGTCTTTGGTAAAGACCCAGTGAATCCAGTAAGGCTCTACGGCCCCGTTTACCGCATTGCCCGCCGAAACCCGATCATAGCTTCCGCCCTCGTCAGGATTGGAGACATCCAGATAAGCGTTGTTGTTGCTCCAGGGGGTGTGGATATTGATCAGACGGTCGTCCGGAGACTCATCCGCACTGGCGTACAGCGTCACGGTCCCCACCGACGGCGTAAAGTTCTTGGCCCAGAAGGCAAACGTCATCTCGGTGCCGGCTTTGGGCAAGGCCGTCGCCGGCAGCTCAACCCAATCGTCTTCGCCGCCGAACTGAACCGCATAATCGCCCGCCCGACTGTCGGTCGCAAAGACGCCCGGCGACTCGTTCGGATCGTAATAGACGCCGTCATAGCCGCCTATCGTATCCGTCAAAGTCTGTTCAAAATCCCACTGACTGGTCAAGCGGGCGTATTCGACCCAGACCGTATTTGATTGAATTTCATCGGGGCTGTCGATATTGGACACAACGCAATAGTATTGCCCCTCGTCGTCCGGCTGAACGCCGATAATCGTCAGCGTCGGCTCTGTGGCGCCGTCAATCGGTGCGTCGTCCTTATACCATTGATAATTGGTCGCATTCAGCGCCTCGACCGTCAGTGCCGCATCCGGCTTGCCGTTGGCCGGGCCGCGCACCTGATCGACCGGCTGACCGATAATTTCGGGCGACAAGGACATCGTCGTAAAGGAAAAAACCGCACCGGGGAAGATGTTCGGATCGGGCAGATCATCGTATTGGCCGACCACATCCACACGCCAGTAATAGGTTCTGACATAGTCCAGCACTCCGGGATCATATGTGGTTTCAGGCTGATTGGTTGCGACTTTCACCGTGATATCGCCATCGGCCACTTTGACCTGATTCGGATCAAAATAAACATCATACCCCGTTATCACAAGATTCGGATCCTCGATTTCGGGGGGATTCCACGAAAGAATCTGATCCACCGGTACACGAATCGCACCATTAGGTGGGTCAATATCTGTTACTCCCGTCCCGGTCATCACATTGACAATATCGGATTCGGACAGCGCCACATTGTAGAGCTGGACATCGTCAATGCGTCCGGCGAAAACCCATCGTAAATCTCCTGGACTGGCGCTTCTCCACTCTCTTCCGATTCCGCTGCCGGGAGCGGCCGGACTTCCGAGGGCATCGCTTCGCACTCCCGTAGCGACAAGTTCGCCGTTGATATAGATGGAAACATCATAATAGTCCGAAACCGTTACGGCCACATGGGTCCATTCGCCAACAGGGACAGCCTCGCCGGATAAAATGGTATCCCGTCCGCCGGTCCAAACCTGGTTAGGCGGATTGGTGTCGCCTTTGATTGAAATACCAATACCGTCTCGCCATTCACCCTGTGCAAAAACCTGGTTGTGATTCTTCTGAACGGCCATATTGATCCATACCGCCACGGTGGCGTTGCCCCCGACCGAAAAATCCAGTTCGGGAGGATTACCAAGGTTGATATAAGACGACGAGCCGTCCAGCTCAATCACTGTTCCGCCGCGTTCTTCATCATAAACAAATTGCACCGGCCCAATGACCTCACCGTGCAATCCGTTTCCGGAAGCATCCGTTGCGGTCCCGTCGTCAAAGGAGTAGTGCGCTACCAACTCCGCACGGACGGGCGATAATGCACCAATGCCTATCAGTGCCGTCACAATGACCATAAAAATCAATCTCATCTTTCTCATAATACATCCTCCGAAACAAATTTACAGTTTTCTTTTCACTGCAAGAAGCGTGCTGTCTGTACGAAAAATCAAAAACACGCTTACACACTGTCGTTGACGCCGTCATTCCACCTTTTCCACGCAGAATCAGGAATCATCACCCTTTCTCATTTCATCTTTCAACTCTCCTTTCTCCGTTTTCTGAATGTTTCTGCGACAATCACCACCAGCAGTTCAATCAGCGTAAAACCTTTTGAAGCTTTCATTTTCACAATTCTCCGCTGAATCTCAGACAATTTCTTCCATTCGCTTACTCGTGTTCCAAACCGACGGTTAATTGCGGTTCGGCAAAGAACGACCAGCCCAAATGAAGGGTCCCGTCCCTGCCGTCAGTGGTCATCAACGTCAAAAACCGATCGTTGTCCGTTAATTCCACATTCACCGGTCTCATCTCCGACAGATAATTCATATCCACCGCCCGAAATCGCTCCACGCCATCGACCAGCACATAAAAATCCGAGTAATCCTCGTCGCGCCGCGAACGCGGCGGACCTTCAGCAATCCCGCAACGAGCCGAAAAACCTGTGAGACGCCTTCCGGGCGGCAGCGTCTTGCGAATAGCCTGTAAATCAAATGTCACACCCAAATTGGAATGCAGCATCAGCGCCGGCTGTTCGGAAGTCCCGTAAACGGTCCCTCTGAACTGAACGGGATGATCCACATAATTGTCGCCCGTTCGCAGCGGCAGTACAGAGCCGTTGAAGACGCCGTAATACGTTTCTCCCAGCGTCGCAGGCGCCTCATAAAGATGTCCCTCGGAGGTCACCTCAATCGGCCCGTTTCGTCCGTCCGGAATAAATAGTCCGTCCACAAAAGACAACTGCTCCGTCGCCACAAAGGGCTTTTCCAACTGAATACGAGCTCGCGGGATATCTTCTCTGAGCCTGCCGGTGGCCACATCAATACATACATTCAATCGACCGGTTCCCAATCCGTTACCCCCTCCCGCTATATCCGCCAGATCCAGCGGCTGACCTCGCCAAATAAACCGCGTTTTTGAATTGATGTCCCGAGCAAATGCGGTGGGATGAAAGTCAATCGGCTCAATGGTCTCGGAATCGCCCCTGACCCGACATGCCTGAGATTCAGAAACCACCTGTGAATGTCGAACGTCGGCCCGCCTCCCTGAGACCAGAGACACTCGTCCATCCAGCACATGGATCTCGGTGTCGCCGTATCCGTCTGCATACACGCCGAACTCAGTCCCCAGATCAATGACTTTGGCATTGGAGGTACTGACGATAAACCCCACCGACCGACGCGGCACAGAGGCGAAGAGCCGACCGGAGTGAAGTGCGATTTCATCATAACTGATTAATTCAAATTCACCGGGACCTTCAATCACCGCATGGACCCCGTTGTCAAGTTGAATTTTGGCAAATCCCTGACCCACGCGATACACTCCGTCCCGCGTCAACAACCGCAACCCCGGACGAAGGGCCGGATCCCAGCCATGAGACTGAACTTTGATGACATCGCTGACCACCGCCACCGGCTCGGAAACCGGTCTCGGATTGAGATGGACATACGCCAGCAGGAAAAAAAATGCCGCCAGGGACGCAAACGCCGTGCCCCAGGCAAATCGGTTAATGTGCCCGCGCGTCGCCTGAATCTGACTACGGTCGGGCACAATCACATCAGGCTTAATTCCATCGGATTGCTCAAGCTCAACCGGGGGCGCATTTTTTTCTTCCTCCAGCAACGCTTCCCAGAAATCATCCGCACACACCCCCTCCGAATCAACGCCTCGGCTGATGATTTTATGGGTGTCTTGACCGTAGAGGATATCGTACATCCCCCGGTGGATATAAGACGCATAAACAAACTGTTTGATATGAGACTTGTCCGCTTTGAGCCATTTGACCAACTGCTGACGCTGGGCCGAAGAAAGACTGCCGTCAAAATAAATCGTAAACAACTGCTCCGGACTTGTCTTGTCGTTATTAGTCATATTTCACGGTCCGCTGAATACACTCACGAAGCGACTGCCGGATTCGATGCAGCAGAGCAAACACCGCATTCTGAGAAATCCCGAAACTCTGACCAATGCGGCGAGCATCCATACCGCGCAAATATCGTAACTGAATGATTTCTTTCCATCGTCCCTGAAGCTTTGACAAACACTGTTCCAGCGCTTTTTTAAGCTCGGAAAATTCGTTTTCGTTTTCCTGATAAACCTGAGCAATCTGCTGAACCAAATCGTCATCGAAAACATGCCGGTCGCGCCCGACTTTGCGATAATAGTGAAGTATTTCGTTGCGTGCAATTCCAATCGCCCACGCCGTGAAAGACGATTGCCTGTCATATTTGTCATACGCACGAACAATGGTCAACGCGACACTTTGGAGAACATCATTGGCGTCCTCAAAGTTGGGAATCGCAGAAGAAATATAAGCGGACACAACAGACTGACAACGTGTCCAATGAAGAGTCATTTCCTCTGTATTTTGAAATTCATTCATTTGCGCCTCGTCAGCCGCCGCCGCGGTTTATGTAGATGGCCTTCTTAATATTATTTCCCGAACGCCGCAACATCGTATGGACAATCCCGAAAATCTTCACAGATTCAGCAATCTCACAAAAAAATATCCATAAATCGAAAACAATATATCGTTTTTCAGTTCTGTGCCGGACCAATCTTGAGTATCTCCGGTTTACGGCCGTCGGTAATCGTTCCCCAATAATTATCAGCATCGAACACATTCACAGGCTGAAGCCTTCGCTCGGGCAGATCGTCCGAATAAAGAATAACCGCCTCACTCTTGCGAAGATCAACCTCTACGACCCCATTTCCGACATTTTTCAACTTAAATTCTCGTTCGCCGTGCACTTTGATCGAACCGGTCATACCGGTTTGAACACGGCACGGTTCCCCGGCCAGGCTTTCGATGCGAATGAACACGGTTTTGCCATTTTCACGTTTGGCGCTGACTAAAAAGGCCCCCTCCGCCCGGAAGTGATGAAACGCTGCGTCTCTCCACGCCGCAGGAACCGCCGGAAATACCCGAATGACATCGTTGTAACTGGTCAATATCAAATCCTGAATCGTCCGTGCAGCCATCAGAGGCGTTTCTATCACCGGCCCGGCTTCGATGTAGAATGTATTGGGCTGCGCCGGATACCGCGGATGATCCAGCGAACGGAAAATATAATCCAGAGCCGCATCTCCTTGCCCCTTCATCGCCGCCATCGAGGCCGCCGCCAGCCACGAATAGCCGCGAAAAGCCTGCGAATAGGACAACCAATGCTCAAGCGACTTATCAATCAACGCGCCCTGGGCCGGATTATCGTATGTATATTCATAAAACGGATAAATCATAAACAGATGCGACCAATGCCGATGCGAATAGGCAAACGGCTGATCCTGACCGACCATAAAGCCCTCCTCAGGATGAACCGGATACTCGACCAGATTGTCCAGAACGGTCTTGACTTCCGAAATGATCGGGTCGTTCAGATTCAGACGACTATCGGCATAGACCATCGCTCCCATCATCCACTTCAAAATCGACAGATTATAGTTGCAGTTTCGCGGCGGCGGATACCCGTCTCGCGTATATTCCGGCGAACCACTCGGCTTGAGATGATATGTACCGTCATCCATCTTTTCGACATAATAATCCATCGCAAATCGATAATGTCCCCGCATCAGCGGATACAGCTTGTTCTTCAGCAGTTCATCATCCATTGTACAGCGATACTGCTGCCACACATTGTGCAGCGCATAGCCCAGATTTCCGAACTCATAACCCGATGTCGGACAACGGCGTTCGAGCGTAATCGGCGCTGATCGACCAATCGCGTAGCGCCCGTTGCCGCCGGCGTTGGATTCAAGGTTGTCTTTGTATTTGATCATCCAATTGATCAGCGAATCGGCCGCATCGTTATGATTGGCCGCATAAAACGGCGCATACGTGGCCTGAATGTTCAAGTTCCACCAGATGCCCGGCCACGGCGTGCCGCGTAAATACCACGGCCCGGCCAAATCAATAATCGGTCGGTCGGCCCGCGTCGCCGAGGCCATTTTATACATCTGAATCCAGTAAAAACTTTCCAAACGACAGCTCGGTATCGATAAAAAGCTCTTTTGATAATAGTCGTGCCACCACTGACGGTGGGTCTGAATGAACTGTCTCAACCCCCTTGCCGCCGCTCGATTGACATTGTCGGCGGCCTGCTGTTTCGCCGTTGTGCCGGGCCAGGAATGCGTCCGACTGATATAGACATAATAGGTTCCGTCGCTGCCGTTGACGACCTTCCAGCCGGTTGCCGACTGACCGGGACCGCGCCCCTGCGTATCATATTCAGGACTGTCGGGCATCTCCTGTACACTGACTGTAACGCCGTCAACCGTATGGCGTGTTTGCGGCGGATAAGGCGTCGTGCCGGGTCTGCCGCGTTGTTCCGGGCGAGACGTTTGACAAAGATCCGGATGCCACTCAAGATTCAGCGATTCTCCGCCAATTGGTTGAATTTCCAGCAAAATGATGTCGTCAATCGCATGCGTCAGGGTGCGAAGCGTCATTGAACCGCGGCTGGTCTTGATCTGGCCGCGAACCTCGGCATTCCACAGGTCCAATCGCAACTGACCTGTCGGGGTATCACCCTCGAAATCAAGTGTAAAATTCCCGTGCGGCATACGATACCGGCCGGTGTAAATCGAACTGCTGTTACGGTGATCGTACGCATCCGTTCGACTGACCTCAAAAAATAAAGAGCCGTCCTCTTCCTGCCAGAACACCGTTCCGATAATGCCGTTGCCGGTAAACGCCCCGTCCTTCCAGCCGGTCGGCAACTGCGTCCATACCAAGTCACTGCGAGAGAGAAAGGAACCCCAATCAACATCTAAAATGACATCCGAAATACAGAACACAGGAAAACACAGAAAAAACCATACAAAAACAAGGTGAACTTTGACTTGAAACGATTTAGAACTCATTTTCATATTGAAACTCCACACCGAACAGCTTGCTGACATTCAAACAACATACACATTTATGCAGACTTATTATTGTATTCGCATAAGGCAACGAAATCTTACACATTTTTTCTGTAAAAATAATGCCGCACCTGTCGGCAGCACGTTTTTTGTGCCGCTCTTTGTAACCGTTTTTCAGTAACCGATATGTCCGAGCGCTTCAGTTCCCAGACGCTCGGCCAACTGCGCCAGATACAGACTTTGCGGCGTTACCGGCTCGTTGTGTGAATCCAGTATCCCTTCGGGCAATAGCGGCTCGGAACCAAAAGGTCTCGCGGTAAGACGACTGCGACCAACACACCCGATGACCCAGTTGGCCGCACCGGGCGGCTGCTGAACTATATAGTGATCGGCCACGCAATTCCATAATACCCCCCAACCCATCGACCAGCCATGCCCCGATCCCATCGATCCTCGATTGCGAAATTCAATCGCACCCTGCGGAGCGCGCACATTGTCAAAAAGCATCCCCGTGGCCCATCGCTGGTGAGATTCGGCACGACTATCGCCGCGAAATTCGCCATTAAGGACCACAATCGGGCCGGACAGTCGGCCTCCGGTGGCGACAAACCACACATTGTCGGCATTGACCGAACAGCGGTCCAGCAGGACCTGACTGCCGTTAGGAGCAAACTCCGCCGGGCGGGAAGACCCCTGATGCCGCGCCTTGCGATTAACCGCAACATTTTGAAGTGTGATTCGACGGCCGCCGACGGATACGCTGTTCATCGTCTCTTCAATGACAAGATTTTTCGCCCAGCAGTCCTGACCGTTCATTCTCAATGCCGTAAAATGAGGTTGAGAATGACTGATCGGTTGGAGCGGAGATAAAATATGAAGACTTTCCACACCGGCCTGACGGATACGTTCCGGCGGATTCATCCTGATTACTTCTGTCCCCGGCGGATTCAGGTAGGCTGAATCATACGAATCGGACAACGGCACATCCAGCGTAATCGTATTGCCTGAAACAGCCGCAATTCGCCGTTCGGTATCGATGGTTGAACCGGTTGACAACCACGTCTGGGGACGACCGTCCCGGACCAAATCATGCATTTGCATCAATTCGACCCACGCCGCGGTAATCGGTTTTCGGATGTGAATGGTATCGCCGACCGAAAAACGGCTTGCATCGACGACAGAGATTTGGATCGCACCCGATGGAACATAGTTATCGGCAAGAGTCGTTCGAATTTGAGCGGAAGGCGGCGACGGCCCCCGCGATCGACCGCCGGACAGACGAACGGTAATCGCGTTGAAAGGCCTGCCGGTCATTTTCAGGGTGGAGCGAGTCGGGCCTTCGGCCCCGCTGCCGCGCAATACGACCCCGCTGGTCGAAACGGTAATTGTTCGAGAAAGGGTAAATTCACCCGGTTCCAATAGGACAGCTCCCCTAAACCCATCCTTCAGCGGCAATTGTGAAACGGCATCAAGAGCCGACTGAATCGCGGCAGTATCGTCTTTGCCTGATGGCCGGACTGTCATTTTGACCGACACGTCAGGCAATGACACCCCTCCGCCCATATAGCCGGCATGTGAAAAATCCATAATTCGGTCACCGGTCGAGGTCGTTTTGTAAACCAGCTTGCCATCCGGCCCCGGATAAACCCACTCACTGGTCGCCTTTCTTTCCGCCGTGTGCACCACACCGCAGAAACATAACAGGACGACACATCCAAATCTCGCCGCACGTAATATGGGCTTGACGCTGTTCGGGACACCCATCTTGGTTTTTCCTTTCGCTGGTAAACTGTGAACGCTCCAATGAACACAAAAATCAACCGTCCGCCCATCTACCCCACAATAAATTGCCAAAAGACGATGTTTACCGCCTTATAACAAGCTTTGAGTGGTACTTCCGTACTTATGCAATGATATCTCACGGATTATTTTCTCAAAAAGAAGCAAAAATAAGGGGAAATTTGTAAACAAGCTGAACCTGTCATTAATACCCCCAGTGTCGAAGGCTTCATTAACAAAATTGGGGCTATATACATGACTCCAGCGAAAATTTCGTAAGACTCTTTTTGAATTAACCTTATGAGAAAAACGCGGGGTGTTTTCGGAACTTATCCAATCTGCTGTCTTAAAAGAGCTTATAGAAATTCACTGGTTTTAAGTAGATACCCCCTTATGAAGATATGCAGATGCAAAACCGACAAAAGAGAACCGACAAACTTCGGCAGCGCATCCTCGAATCAACCGCAGGTTTTCTGGCAGATCGGCCTTTGATTTGAAATCGCCTGCTGAACTGCACTTATCTACTCAGCACATCAATACTCTATTGTCGTCGGGTTTATTCCCACGCAAAACGAAATTGTGAAGAATAAACGTGCGCCTGGTCAATCAGATTCTTCAATTCCTGCGCTTTGTCCGGATGCGAAGCAACCAGGTTTTGTGTGTCCGACTCTCCAATGTTCGTGGACAAATCGTACAGTTTTATATTGGATGGATTGACGTCCGCCAGATAACCTTCTTCGGTTGTATAACTGTTAACATTCAGACGGACCATCTTCCAGTTGTCCTGACGGATTGCCTGTCTTCCATTATGTTCAAAAAACTCCCAATACAAATAGTCGTGCGTTCTCTGGCTGTGTCCCAGCAATTCAGGCAGGTAGGAAATACCATCAATGTCCTCAGGGACCGGCTGGCCTGCCAACTCACAACAGGTTGGCAAGAAATCCCAAAAAGCGCTGATGTGTTCGCTGGTTGAGCCGGGCTTGATTGTTCCGGGCCAGCGTGCGATAAACGGCACACGGATTCCGCCTTCATACAAATCCCGCTTGATGCCTCGCAACGGTCCGTTGCTGTTGAAAAAGGCCCAATCGTTGCCGCCTTCGGCATGGGGACCGTTATCGCTGGTGAAAATAACCAATGTGTTGTCGTCCAGACCGAGCGATTTGAGCAGATTGAGAATCCGTCCGGTGTCCCTGTCCACGCGCGTCACCATCGCGGCATACGCGGCCCGCGGTGTTTCCTGTGCGCCGTAATGCCCGCCCGGCCACGGTGTTTCCGGCCAGCCCAATTGACGATAGTCCACTAAATCCGGCTCCTCCGGCACGACCAACTCGGCGTGAGGAATCGTGTACGCCATATACAGAAAGAACGGACGGTCTTTGTTTTGGCGGATGTAGTTCAGGGCTTTATCGGTAAAGATGTCATGGCTGTAGGTCTTGCCGTCCAGCGAAGCATTTTCTTTATTCTCCCAGATGGGGCCGGAAGCGTCGGGATAATAATGATGCGCCGAGACCTGATCCAAATGGCCGTAAAAATAATCAAATCCCTTGTTGTTTGGATGGCCGGTCGTTCCAATATCCCCAAGTCCCCATTTGCCGATACAGCCGGTATGGTAGCCGGCCTGCTTGAATACCTCGGCGACCGTTAAATCGTGCGGACGCAGCGCAAGCGTGGCGTTTCCGCGGATAAAGCAGCGCCCTGTGTGCAGCCCGGTCATCAGACTGCATCGCGCCGGAGCACAAACTGTGCTGCCGGAATAATGCTGCGTAAAGCGCATTCCCTCGGCGGCCATTTTATCAACATAAGGGGTTCGAATTTTGGTCTGTCCGTAACAGCCTAAGTCCCCGTATCCTAAATCATCGGCCATGATGTAAATCACATTGGGTCGGTGTTTGCCGACACGCACCTGAAGGGTTTGGTTGGTCAGCATAATCCCGGCATTGGACAACTCTGCGGCAGTCCACAATGAGCCGGAGGCCGCCGTACAATACTTAAGAAAAGTTCGTCTGTTCATCATAATCTCCTGATCGTCGGTCGTGGATTTGTTCAGGCTGTCATAGAACACCGGTTATCGCGGCCAAAACACATGCGCCATCCAGTGTCGAGCAAGGTGTGCCAGATCGGCCAAACCGATGTGACCATCCCCGGTCAAATCCGCTTCTGTAAAAACCGGCACAAGCGGCTGAGAGGCCCGTCCTGAAGGGCCGGCGGCAAGGTACAGCACCTCCGCGTGTGTCAGTGCCTGGCTGTAAATGCGCAATTCATCCACTTTAACAGGCCCGGCCCCCCGTCTGGACAAGGATAATCGGGTCTGTCCGGCCTCAGAACCGTTCGTCGGCATGAACGCCGCATCGTTTCGGGCGACCAGCAAGCCGTTACAGAATATCTGCATTGTGTTGACCAGACCGTCTTTGACAAACGCATAATGATTCCAGTTCGGACCAAAGACTTCCGCTCGATCAATCATCCATTCCGCCTGATCCCAGTTATGTTCTTGTCGCGGCGGCGGGCCTGTAAGAAATTCAACACTGTCCACCTCGGTCGGCCAGTCGTCGGCCTGACCCTCTATCCATAGCGACAGCGTCACTGAGGGGCCTATATCGGCAAAAACAGAGGCCGGAAGCAGAATGAAACTGTCCGTATCTTCCAGACGAACACAGGCGCCTTCAACACCTTGCTCGTCCCAGATCGTGTCCGGATTTACCGCGACGACCGTTGCGTGATGATTGTTGCCGGATGAATCGAACGCAACGTCGCCAAAATTTTCATCAAACAGATAGCGGGCAATCAAATCGTCGCCAAGCGGTTCGACCGCAAATACATCATAATCACTGTGGAGCCAATAGTCTGCCAACAAAAGTAAATCCGCCGAATCCACACGGCAATCGCGATTGATATCGCCGGGGACAGTCCCATCAGGCAGACAGCGCCGCGGATATAACCGCATCTCATTCAAATAAACAGTGCCTGCGGCGTCGGCGGCAGCACCGTTTCCGACACCTATCGACAGAGCGACAATATGATTCGAATCGATACCCTGAGCGATGAAATCCGATAATGGAATATCCCATTGCTGCCAATGCGGCCGTGTCACAGCATCGGGGTCGGGGTGAAATACCACCGCTTCGTTGGCTCCGTCGTCAAGGACGATGGATAATCCTGCTGGCCGGTTGTCTTGCCGCCCGCGGAAATTGATTTGAATGGCCTTCCAGCCGTCCTGCGTCCAAGTTTGCGGGACGTCAAACGTAATCGCAGCTTGTCCGGTGTGCGGCGGTTCTGCACAATCGTACGTCAAGTTCATAATATGCATCAATGAATCCAATGCCGCCTCAGCGCCCCCTGCTGCCGTCCAGACCTGCCGCATGGCCGCGGTATCCGCATACGTATAGAAATCTTCAATCAGGCTGTAATAATACGACTCCTGCAAAGTCAGCGTCCAGATTGGGCCGGTAACCAGCACTGCCCTGCCGGCGTCGAGGGTATCGACGCGCCATTGATATGTGGTATTGCCCGGCAATAACTCCATGTCCAGGGCATCCGCCAAATCGGCAAAACCGACGACGGGGGTTGTGTAGTTGCCTGCCAACTCAAGATTGTTTCCAACGCCGAAATAAACATTATACGAATCAACCAACGCATCCCCTGTCCAACTGATTGTGTGAATCTCCGGCGAGACAATCGTCCCGTCGGCCGGCACCGGATGGATCGCCTTTCCGCCGGTCGAAAAAGACCAGACTGACCCGCTATACACGTGCCCCTCATACGCGACATCCACACGCCAGCAGTAGGTTGTGCCATAGTTTAATGATTCCTCAACAGAATTTGTGGGTAGATTCCGGTAATGGTAAATCTCCAAGTGTATGGTATAGCTGAAGTTCCAGCA
>OMKS01003241.1_pt1 | contig 13097 bp, 17 predicted proteins | sample 1674721 | NCBI WGS metagenome assembly OMKS01 (sample SAMN06264996, study PRJEB25208) | sediment metagenome | isolation source: hot spring sediment | place: USA: California | collected 2014-09-02 | reverse complement strand
TTTCAAGCAGAAGACGGCATACGAGATCTAGTACGGTCTCGTGGGCTCGGAGATGTGTATAAGAGACAGCACCCTGCGCTGCCTGCCCCAGGTGCTGGGGGCCGTGCACGACACGCTTGCCCACGTGCACCGGGTGCTGGAAATAGAGATTAACGCGGCCACCGACAACCCGCTGGTGTTTGACCGGGTTCTATCAGGGGGAAACTTTCACGGGGAACCCCTCGCCCTGGCCCTGGACCTGCTGGGCCTGGCCGTGGCCAACCTGGGCTGTTTTGCCGAGCGGCGCATCGCCCGCCTGGTGGATGAACACCTGTCCGGCCTGCCTCCCTTCCTGACCTCCAACCCGGGGCTGCAGTCGGGGCTGATGATCCCCCAGTACGTGGCCGCCTCCCTGGTCAGCGAAAACAAGACCCTGGTCCATCCCGCCTCGGCGGATTCCATTCCCACCTCTGCCAACCAGGAAGACTACCAGTCCATGGGGGCCACCGCCGCCCGCCACGCCCGGTGCATCGTGGACAACACGCAGCGGGTGGTGGCCATCGAGTTTCTCACCGCCGCCCAGGCCCTGGAGTTTCATGATCTGCAGCCGTCGCCGGCCAGCCGGGCCGCCCGCACCGTGATTCGGAAGCAGGTGCCCCCGGTCACCGAGGACCGCTCCCTGGCTCCTGACATCGAGGCCATCGGCACGCTGATCAAAAAAGGCACCATTCTGCAGGCGGTGGAACAGGAAGTCGGGCCCCTGATCTAGCGATCTAGAGGTACAGGGTCCCCTGCCGGGCCACATAGGCCCCGCCGCCCACCCGCACCTTTTCCGGGGCCACCTCCACTGTCACCAGCCCGCCCCGCCCCATCTCGTAGCCCTGCTCCGCCGTATAGGGGTTGCGCTCCAGCAGGCCGTGCCGGTGCAGGTAGGCGCCCAGGGCCCCGTTGGCGGTGCCGGTCACCGGGTCCTCCTGGACCCCGTACAGGGGGGCAAAGCAGCGGGCATGGACCAGGCAGTCCGGGTACAGGGTGTCCAGGGTGAAGACAAAAAGGGCTCCCACCTCACACCGGCGGCAGACCTCGGCCACGGCGTCAAAGTCCGGCCGCATGTTTTCCAGGGTGCGGCGCCGGGCGACGGGCACGGGGAGGGACCACAGGCCGGTGGAGACGGATTCCAGGGGATGCCGATCCATCTCGTGGGGCGAAATGCGGAGGGCCTGGGCCACCTCTTCAGGGGCCACCGGTGCCTCTTTGAACCGGGGGGCGGCCTGCTCCATAAAGACCTGCTCCCCGCGGATGTGGATGGGCAGAACCCCGGCCCCGGTCTCCATGGTCACCTGACCCTGGCTCACGCTGCCCTGCCGGCGGAGCACGGAGAACGCGGCAACGGTGGCATGGCCGCACAGGTCCACCTCCCGCAGGGGGGTGAAGAAACGAATCCGGTAGTGGGCCCGTGAGCTGGGGAGCACAAAGGCGGTCTCCGAGCATTTCAGCTCGGCGGCCAGGAGCTGCATCTGCTCCTCATCCAGAGGAGTGGCATCCGGAACCACTCCGGCCGGGTTGCCCATAAAGGCCCGGTCGGTGAAGGCGTTAACCACAAAAAAGGGCACCTCCACGTCTCTCACCCGTATTCCCGCAGGCGCTCGAAGGCCATGTAGAAGGGCAGGTTGAGGATGAAGAACAGGGAGATGATGCCCAGCAGGTGGAAGTAGGGGGACTGCCACAGGGTGTCCGGCGAATACTGGATGCTCATCCAGGAGCCGAACAGGGCTATGAGGTTCAGCACGAACCACAGGAAGAGGAATCCCTTCATGGTAAATAATGGATGCCGCCTTATAAAAACCTGGCGACGTCAGCGGTCCACATGCTCCTTTATCACCCCGGGGATGTAGTCCAGCAGGTCGGAGGCGGTCAGGCCGTAGCTTTTCACGGCGAGAGCCCGGTTGCCGGCGGAGCCGTTGATGAAGGCGGCCATGCGGGCGGCATTGAAGGCCGGGACATTCCTGGCCAGCAGGGCGCCGGCGATGCCGGACAGCACGTCCCCGGTCCCCCCCACGGTCATGCCCGGGTTGTGGACGTGGTTGAGCTTGACGCTGCGACCGTCGGAGATGACATCCACCCATCCCTTGAGCAGCAGGGTGCAGTTGCGCTCCTCCGCCGCCCGCCGCACCGCCTGCATGCGCTCCTCCCGGTCATCGGTCAGGGAGACGCCGGTCAGCCGGGCGAATTCGCCGGCATGAGGGGTGATAACCGTTCTTTCCCTGCCGTTCCGCTCGCCGAACGCCTCAATGGCATCGGCATCCACCACCAGTCGTTTGCCGGAGGACAGGCAGGCGTCGATGACCTCGCCGGCCGCCTCCCGGGTCTGGGGATGGGATCCCAGTCCGGGCCCCAGGACGACGGCGTCCGCCTTTTCCAGATGGGGGCGCAGGGTTTCCAGGTGGGATGGCTGCAGGTGACCTCCAGGCAGGGAAACGGTTATCAGATCAGGTGAAAAAGAGGCCACCACGGGCTGGGCCCGCTCCGGCACCGCCGCCAGGGACAGGTCGGCCCCGGTGCGCAGGGCGGCCAGGGCGGCCAGAGCCGGGGCCCCGGTGAAGGGCCCGCCGCCGATGGTGAGCACCACCCCGTTCTGCCCCTTGTGCGACCGCTGGCGGAATGGAGTATAGAAGGCCATGTCTCCCGGTCCCACCTGCTCCACCGCCTCCCGGGGTATGCCGATGTCGTGGACCAGTATGGTTCCGCTGTTGGCCTCGGTCATGCCATCCTTGAGGTCGTGAAAGGTGACTGTGAGGTCCGGCTCAACGGCCAGGTTGTTTCCCAGCCCGGTGGGGACGTCCACGGCCAGCACCGCCACCGGCGACTGGTTGAGGGTCTGGACGATGTCATCGAAGGGGGGGCGGAGGGCCCCGGTGATTCCGATGCCCAGCAGGGCATCGATGGCCAGGTCGCTTTCTTCGAGCAACTCCAGTAGCGCCTCCCGGCTGTATCCGTGCACGGAGATGGCGTTCTTTTTTGCCCGGCGCAGGTTGGCCCGGGCCAGGGGTGAGGAGGGCTCCCTGGCCAGCAGCACTGTCACCTGCCGCTCCGGGCAGAGATGGCGGGCCGCCACCAGCCCGTCCCCCCCGTTGTTGCCGGGTCCGCACAGCACCAGGCAGCGGGAAAAATCGAAGTTCTCAAGGGCCGCCTCCGCCACCCCCCGACCGGCGTTTTCCATCAGCATCGCCTGGGGCACGCCGTGATGGGCGGCATTGGCATCCAACACCCGGACTTCCGTGGGATGCATACCAAAAAGTTAAACAGGGACACTATATAACGTTTGCATATGATGCCCAACGTGGACCCCCGGCAGCTCCAGAAGATCATGAAGCGCATGGGGATGTCCGTGGACGAAATCGAGGGGGTGGAGGAGGTCATCATCCGCACCGCCGACCGGGAGTACGTGTTCACTGGGGCCAGCGTCAGCGTGATGAACGTCAAGGGGGAAAAAACCTACCAAGTCAGCGGCACCCCGAAGATTGTGGACCGGCTCAGCCCCCAGGACGTGGCCCTGGTGGCGGAAAAAACGGGCAGGAGCAGGGAAGAGGCCCGGGCCGCCCTGCAGAAGGCGGATGGGGACATCGCCCAGGCTATTCTGGACCTCTCCGCCTGACCATGACCACGGCGTCCTCGCCGTTGGCATAGTAGCGGGGAATGACCTGTTTGCGCTCAAAGCCCAGGGTGGGATAAAAGCCGAGGGCGGCCGCGTTGCTGGGTCGCACCTGGATTTCGGTGACCGACGACGGCAGGCGCTCCATGAGGCGCTGCACCAGGGAGGCCCCCACGCCCCGTCGCCGGTAAAGGGGATGGACGGCCAGGGACACGATCAGGGTTTTGTCGCCCATTTTTATCCCGATGATGTAGCCCGCCAGGCGCTGGCCCAGTTCCGCCACCAGAAAGGTGGCCCGCAGATATTTTGTGAACACGGCCAGTGGATAGGGATGGTTAAAGGACTGCTGCTCGATGACCACCACCTCCGGCAGGTCGGCCGGCGTACAGTCCCGAATCGGGGTCATACTAAACAAAGCGTCTCCGGCATTTAAAAATATCTTCGGCCGTCCACCAGCTGGTGCGCCGCCTGCCGGGCATGGTCCATGACCGCCTGGGCGTCGAACAGGGGGAAGGCACGCTCCAGCATCACCGGCTTGCCGTTGATGATGGTGGAGGACACGTGGCCCCCCTGGGCGGCGTAGACTACCTGGGAAACGGGGTCGTGCAGGGGGACCAGACCCGGCGCGTCCAGGTCTATAACCGCCAGGTCCGCCGCCGCCCCCTCGGTGACCGTGGCGCTCAGGCCCAGAAAGCGGGCGGCGCTGACGGTGGCCATATCCAGAACCTGCTGGGCACCCGCCACGGTGGCATCCCACCGGTGGTGCTTGTGAATGAGGGCGGCATACTTCATGCTCTCCAGCAGGTCCAGGGTGTTGTTGCTGGCCGCCCCGTCGGTGCCCAGGGTGACGGTGGCCCCGGCGGCCAAAAGCTCGGGCAGGGGGGTGTAGCCCCCGGTGGCCAGTTTCATGTTGCTCACCGGGTTGTGGGACACGCAGGCCCCCGCCCGGGCGATGGTCCGTACCTCCTCCTTGGTGATCCATCCACAGTGAGCCAGAATGGTTTTATCGGAGAGAGCCCCCGTCTTTTCCAGCTGCTCGAGGGGGCGGCATCCGTAGCGCTCCACCACCTCGTACACCTCCTGTCTGGTCTCCGAGCAGTGGGTGTGGAGGTAGACGTCGTAACGCCGGGCCAGCTCGGCTGCGGCGCTCAGGGTCTCCGGCGAGCAGGAATAGGTTGAATGGGGCGCCACCACCGGGGAAATCAGGTCGTCCCGGCGCCACTGCCGGAGGAAGGCCTCGCAGGCGGGGATCATCTCCTCCGCCGCCATCTCCGCGGTGTCGAAGTCAATGATGGAAAAACCGGGAAAAGCCCGCATGCCCATCTCCCGACAGATGCGGGCAGTGGTGTCCTCAAAAAAATACATGTCGGCCACGCAGGTGGTCCCGCTGGCCACCATCTCCAGCAGGGCCAGGCGGGTGCCGGCGGCCACCAGGTCGGCGGTGAGGCGCTGCTCCACAGGCCAAATTTTTTGGGTCAGCCACTGCTCCAGGGGCAGGTCGTCACCGTAGCCCCGCATAAGGGTCATGGGGAGATGGGTATGGGTGTTGACCAGGCCGGGCATCACCAGGTTGCGCCCGGTAATCACGTACGAGGCCTCCACGGGAACCCGGGGGCTGACCTCGGCAATCCGGCCGTCCTCGATAAAAACGTCTTTGCGGGCTATGCTCCTCTCTGCGTCCTGGGTGAGCACCAGGGCGTCTCTGATGAGAATGCTCATATTAGGCCAGCACTTCGATATGATAGGCTCTCACGAAGGGCCGCTCCTCGCCCACCATCTCTCCGTCCACCTCTATCTTGCTTCCCTCCAGCTCCAGGCGCTCGTTGACCAGGACCCCCATCAGCCCCTCGGATGTGGACAGGCGGATGAGGTACTGGTCGCGATAGGGGACCACGGCTTTGACCACGCCCCGCACGGTCAGCCGTCCCTTGCCCCGCATCTGGGTGCCCTCCTCGCCCTCCCGGCTGTCCTCCCAGTAGCTGTGGAATTGGCTGCGGAGGTGGCGGAGGATGGCATCGTCCACGGTCCGAAAGACCATCTGGTCCTCACGGATATCCCCGGCGAAAATCAGGGCCCGGTCGGACCCCAGGACGAAGTTGCCGGTGACCCCGGGATGCTGCTTGGCGCCCTTGGAAAACGCGGTGTGGGTCTGCACCACCACCTGAGCATTGCCGGGGGGCTGCATCTGGAGCCTCTCGGCCACGATGCGCGGCTGGGGTATCTCCGACATCTTCCACTGGCGGGCAATCTTGCAGGTCTGGACGGGAGCCTCTTTTTTCCAGCCCAGTTCGATGGCGATGGACACCGCCACGATGCCCACCACAAAACCGATGATCAGGGAGATGAGGTCCACTATATCACCAAACTATAATAGGGAGAAGGGTATATAGATTTTGATGGCCAAACTGACCTTCATTGGCACTGGAGGGGGACGCTTTGCCACCATCCTCCAGAAACGCTCCACCGGCGGCATCTACATAGCGGACAGAGGCATCCTCATCCACCTCGACCCCGGCCCGGGAGCCCTGGTGCGCATGATCGGCGTCGGGCTGGACCCCACCCAGACCGATGCCATCCTGGTGTCCCACTGCCATCCCGACCACTACAACGACGCCGAGATTCTCATGGAGGCCATGACCATGGGAGGCAAGCACCGGCGGGGGGTGGTGGTGGGCAGCCATAGCGTGCTCAACGGCAGCACCGACTACAGCCCCCTCTCCAACTACCACCTGTCCCTGGTCAGGGAGGCCAAGGCGGTCCGTCCCGGCGACGAGTTCACCCTCAAGGAATGGTACAAGGTCAAGGCCACCCCCACCCGTCACTCCGACGAAACGGGAGTTGGCTTCAAGCTCCACCTCAACAACGGCATCATCTCCTACACCGGGGACACCGAATACTTCGAGGGACTGGCCCGTCCCCATCAGGGAGCACGCATCCTGGTGGTATGCATGACCCGCCCCCGGGGGATGCGTATCCCCTTTCACCTGTCAGCCGAAGACGCCGTCCAGCTCATCCAGGAGGTGCAACCGGAGTTTGCCATTCTCACCCACCTGGGCATGAAGGCCATCCCCCTGGCCGCCGAGCAGGCCACCTGGATTACCGAGCAGACGGGTGTTACCACCATCGCCGCCAAGGACAGCATGCGCATCTACGCCGGCGACACCATCGAAGTGAAGCGGAAATAGCCTACAGTTTTTCCAGAATAAGGTCGGCCACCTTTTTGCCCGACTGCAGCATGCCCCCGAAGATGGGACCCATGCGGGGCGAGCCCATCACCGCGTTGGAGGCCATGCCCGTGGTGTACAGCCCGGGATAGACCTCCCTGGTGTTTTCCAGAGTCAGACGCTCCCCCTCGTCCGCCCACATGCATTTTTCTCCCTCCACCCGGCCCGTGGGGGTCCGCAGGCCCAGTTTGCGCTCCACGATGCGGCAGACCTCGGAGGGATGACCGGTGCCATCCACCACCGCCCGGGCCTCCAGGGACAGGGGGTCCACGTGCATGCCGGCTGCCAGCACCCCGGTCCAGTTGACCACAATTCCGCAGACTTTGTCCTGAGAGGCCATCACGTCCTCCACGGTCACCGCGTTGAAAATGGTGGCCCCCGCATCAACTGCTCCGGCGATGATTTTGGCGGTGGCCTCGATGGAATCCGCCACATGATATGGGCCATGCCGTCGGCAGCGCACCCCCACCTCCTCCAGAATCTCCCGGCCCGCCTCCTGCACCACGATGACCGGGAAGCTCATGCCCCCGCCCCACATGCCGCCCCCCGGGGACAGCTTGCGCTCGAACACGCAGACCTTTTTGCCGGCCGCCGCCAGGTAACGGGCCGCGGTGAGCCCCGAGGGTCCGGCACCCACCACCGCCACGTCCATGCTGACGGACTGGAGAAACCTCTGGCTGTAGGACTCGAAAATGGCGCGGGTGATGTCGATGTCGCTGCTCATTGCTTGGGCATCGGCAGACGCTATTTATTACTTCTCCCTGGCCCCGGTGAGCAGGGAGGGCAGATGGATGAGGTAGGAACCGTCCTTGTGGATGATGATGGACTCGTCCTCCATGAGCCGCTGGAGGTTGATGCGGTAGGAGCCCACGTCGTCCACGGCGATGCTTTCCACCTTGTCCTTCTCCTGCTCCAGGGATTCAGTGACCTGGCGCTTCTTCTCCTCTATTTCGGCCAGGATGTCCCTGATGTTCTCCGGCTGGATGTGCAGCCATTCGTCGCTCTCCTCCAGGGTTTGACCGGTGCGCTCCTCGATGATTTTGGTGATGGCCTCCACGTCCACCTGGGTTTCCTTGATCAGGCCCTGGCGCTCCTCCTCGCTCAGCGGAACCCTGGTAAAAAAGAACTTTTTGCCCCCGCAGTCCGGGCAGCCCCGGAGAATGGCAGTGGAGCCCTCCTTGAATATCTTGCCGCACTGGAGACACTGGTGAGGCATGCTATTTCCCCAGGATGATGGTCTGAATGACGTCGTTGTCCTTGTGAATGGTCTTCAGCTTGTCCGCGGGGCCAATCACCGTCATGCGGGGGGGCCGGATGACCCCCAGCACCTTCTGCAGCCAGGTGGGCCTGCCGTCGTCCCGGTAGCCCTCCATCTCGATGCCGATGAACTTGTGTTTTTTGCCGTCGGTGTCGATGCTCTCCATGGTGCGCTCAATCAGCTGGCTCTGCTCCTGGGGGGTGAGCCCCCTCTCCAGCACCAGCACCTCTCCCTGCTTGACCTCCCTGAGGATGTAGGAGATTTTTTCCTCGGCGGACATGCTCTCCAGCTTCTGGCTGCTCACCAGGTTGACCTTGACATCCGTCATGTTATTTCCTCCGTCCCTTGCCGAACACCTTGACCATGCCCTCGTACAGGGTGTCGATGTTGTAGCCGGTGAGAGCCGAGATGGGTATCACCTCGTGCTGGGAGAAGGCCGATTTGATGGTGGCCGGGGTGGAGCCGTCCAGGTCGATTTTGTTGGCCGCGATGAGCACCGGCAGGTCCCGCGCCTCCAGGTTGCCGATGATGGTCACGTTCACCTGGGTGAAGGGATTGCGGGTGCTGTCCATGAGCAAGATGACCCCGTCCACGTTGTCCAGCCACCGGATGGCCTCGATGACCCCCTCCGTGGCCTCCTTGGCCCGGCGCTTGGAGTCCTCCTCGTTCATCCCGTGCTCCATGAAGTCGTGGAAGTCCACCTTGGTGGCAATCCCCGGGGTGTCGATGATGTCGATGGTCAGGGAGGAGGCACCATTCTGAACCACCACGTTGTCCTTGCGCTGGGCCCGCCGGGTCTCATGGGGAATCTCGGACACCGAGCCCACCACATCTCCGCTGAAGTCCCGGGCGATGCGGTTGGCCAGCGTGGTTTTCCCGGCGTTGGGCGGCCCGTAGATACCAATCCTGACGTGTTTCTTTCCCAGAATGGACTGAAACACTGCCTTGAGTCTGCCGAAGAATCCCATCCTATTCTCCTCAGATACATACACCTCGAATTATTTAAATGTTGTTGAAAATGCAAGCAGGGAGGAGAATCTTGTCCCCAGATTCGAGTTATGGAAATGGTCCTGGGGCCTGCGGGTGACGGACCATGTTAAGTACGTGTTAGAGGCACATAGTTATTTCATCATCAGAATACATTAATAGTAGGGGTGGATGGCAAAGGGCGTTAAGATGGCGAATACAAAACGAGGAATCCACTAGATGAAAAATTGAATAGTTGGAGACGAACAAAATGAAATATGAAATAAAACCGGTTGGCTATGTTAGAAAAAAAGAAGAGAAGTATTTTCTGGAAATAAAAGAAGAATATATACCCGCACTAAAAGGACTTGATGGCTTTTCACATGTTAATGTGTTGTGGTGGTGCCATTTAAATGATAGCGAAGAGGATAGGGATAAATTGATACTTGGACATCTGTACAAGAAAGCACCGCGCGAGATGGGCGTCTTCTCCACACGCGCCCCTATCCGACCCAATCCCATAGCCCTTACCGTGGTATCTGTTGGTAACATAGATTTTGATGATGGAATCATCAATATTTCTCCCATGGACGCAGAGCCAGACACCCCCATTATAGATGTGAAACCATATCAACCCTCCTTAGACCGGGTAAGGAATGTATCCGTTCCCGAATGGTGTACTGACTGGCCTGAATGGTATGAGGATTCAGCAAACTTTGACTGGCGGTCACAGGTAAATTTTTGATATGAATGAAACCATAAAATAAGAGATGCTGAGTGAATAACTCAATCCATCATCTCTTTCCGTGTGTGACCACATTGCCTGGGTTCTCGGCGGGGGTCTATCCGTCCAATCCAGCGTGTCTAATCCATCTCCTTCAGTCCCTGCCACCAGGAGTGAGGGGAGGTTGTGCGCAGTGACTGCAGGAGGCGCCGGGCAGAGGGGGTGCGGAGGCGGGGGGCAATGTTGTCTATCCAGGAGGCGGCCGAGGGGTGGCCGGCCTCCACGTATTCCCGGGCGGTGGCCGCCATCTCCAGGAGGTCCGCGTCGCGGGCTATGACCCCGGCGGTGCTGCTTCCCTCCTCCACCTGAATCCACAGGTCCAGGATGGCGCTGCCCATCTCCCCCAGAGGCCCGGTCTGCTCCCTCACCGCCCGCTGCTCATCGGCGCTGACGTAGCGGTTGGCCACCTTGTGCAGGTCCCCAATCCGGGTTTCTCCCACGTCGTGGAAGACGGCCATGGCGCAGGCCTCCGCCGGGTTTTCGTGGTCTTCCATGACCGCCAGGAGGTATGCAATCTGGGCGGCCCGCAGGGAATGCTCGGCCACGCTCTCCGGCTTCTCCACCCCGGCCAGGGTCCAGCCCTCATGCCGGATGCGCCGCAGCTGTCCCAGCTCGAAAACAAAGCGGCTGACGGGGTCCATGCAGGGGCATGGGAGCAGGGGGTTAAAACGTTTTGCACCCAGCATAATACCTGTGCGGGATCTCCCGAGAGAACCCCCCCAGAGGTCACCAGATGAAACCACTGGGTTATTTTGACGGGAAGCGGCGGTCCTCTGCTTGGCCCTCCTGGTCACCGTGCATCCATCCCAGAGGAGGATAGCCCGATTTATGCCACCGGGAAGGGCAAGGTCAGCCACGGAAAGCGCTGACCCAGGACCGTGAGCAGGCGCAGCCAGAGGGGCTGATGGACGTGGGGGGTGGCCAGCGAGGTCTGGACGATGAAGCAGTCGTCGGGGTTGTCCTGGTTGACCACCTTCAGGTAGCCGGTGAAGTTGCGCAGCATGGTGTGGGGCGCGGTCACCGTCACCGTGACCTGGGTCTCCTCTCCCACCCGTAGACCCGTGCCCCTGTCCGGGCTGATCTCCCAGGTGCCCCAGTCGGGGTGCTGGGCCACGGACCAGTTCAGGGCGGAATGGGGCGCTCCCACGTTGGCAACCGTGAAGGAGCCGGTAACCGTTTCTCCGGGGGCTATATCCGCCCAGCGGAGGCTTCCCCGGCAGTACACATCGGAGCCGGCGGCGGCATGCATGATGTCCAGAAGCACGCCTTCGACGACCGTCAGCTCGAAGCGCATCTCCTGGGGCAGCCGGTACCAGCCGTCGTAGGTGCCGCCCCAGCCAAAGTTGAGATGGAAGAAGTGATTGGTGTTGTAGCCGTCCACCACCAGGTTGTGACCGGCGGTCCAGTCCTCGTTGACCACCGCCAGGTGGGCGGGCAGGCCATCCATCATATTCATGGCCAGTCGTCCGTACAGTTCCGGGCCGTCCTGGTCCATGAAGGTGTGGTCGATGCCAAAGCGGTCGTAGGCCTGGCAGGCCTGGTCGACCCCGAAGGTGCCGGAGGCCTGGGCGGTGTACACCTGCTCGGCGGCCACTCCGCAGGCGAAAATGAGGGCGGCAATCTCCTGCTCCGTGGGCTCCCGGCCTTGGGCATAGTGCTCCTCCAGGGCGGCCAGGTGGTGGTTCAGCTGGGGGAAAGAGGGAAAATCGTAGGCCAGGTGGTCGTCGTCGATGGTGTAGCGGCGCCCCGCATAGTTGTGCAGGTAGTCATCGCTGTCGTTGAACCGGACGCCGTTGACGGTTTGATGGTAATGAAGGATTTGGCCCATGGCCACGGCCGGGCAGCCGGCGATGCTGCGCTTTCCCTCCCGGGTGTCCATGGGGCACAGGTCGTTGTAGGGCACATCCTGGCTCCAGGTGGTCTCCACCCAGCCTCCGGTGGAGGTTGAGCCCCGGGGCGGCCACTGCTGAAAAGCGGTGTGCGGGCGGGGAGGAGGGCTCAGATATCGTTCCCAGGCCCGGCGGATGTCTGTCGCCGCATGCGGGGACGGGTCGTCCCGGTATAGCATCCGGACAGAGAGGTCGCCGACGAGGAGGTCGAGGAGCGGGTTCTCCCCCCCGAAGCCCCGCCAGGAGGAGGTGAGAGAGTAGGCAATCACCGGGGGCAGACAGCGATGGGCGGCCACCGCCATATAGCCCTGGGGATGCAGATCGAACAGATAACAGAGCAGGACGCCATGGTGGCTGTACACCGGCGCCATGCCGGACAGGGAGCAGTCGGCATATCCCAGCGTATCAAGATGGGCACGGGCCGCCTGGTGGGCGATGGCAGGAGTGACAGGCTGGTAGTCGTCCGGGCCGTCGAGGCCCCATCCGTATCCCATCCCCATGGTGGTAAGAAAAACAAAAACCATACTCAGCGCCATACATCGCTTGGTAAAACCCGGCATGGTAATCATCACAGTATTCCCCGCCTTCACTTAAAGATTGCTGTGCATTCAGGGGAGCAGGGCAAACGCCACCCCCAGAGCCACGAACAGCACACCGGCGGTCAGGGTGAGAGAGCGGCGGTCTACCTTTTCCGCCACCAGCCCCCCAGCAGGACGGCTGCCGCGGAGAGAGCGGCCAAAGCGGCCAGGGTCCCCCCCAGCACCAGCCAGGGATGGAAGCGGGTGGCAAACAGGGCCGCCGCCAGCTGGGTCTTGTCTTCCCACTCGGTGGCCAGGATGAGTAGAAAACCGGAGGTGAAGGCCCCGCGGCGGAAAAGGGAGGTCTCTTCTTTTTCCTGGGGAGAGAGAAGCATGTAGGCTCCGAAGGCGATGAACACCGCCGCCGACGTCAGGCGAAGCAGCCGCTCCGGCACCACGGTGGCCACCCAGGCCCCGGCGGCGATGGCCACACCGTCCACGATGAAAAAGGCCAGCATGACCCCGGCCAGGAGGTGGAGGCGGCGGCGGGTCTGGGAGGTGAGCAGCAGCAGGGATACCTGGGTTTTGTCTCCCAGCTCGGCCAGGGCTATGACCCCCAGGGGGACGAGGAAGTCTTCCAGGATGTCGGTCACCCGGAACATCTATGGGCAGCGAGTACATAGACCTTTCCGGTTGCCTGCAAAATAGAAGGACATTAACAGTACTTCGGAAAGTAAAAAAATTTCAGGGATTTTAATTTGACTTTGTCACATTAGAGAATTTTCTCTCATATTTTTTGTTTCAACCACCGATTACTGTAGCGGGAA
>OMKS01003240.1_pt1 | contig 13097 bp, 14 predicted proteins | sample 1674721 | NCBI WGS metagenome assembly OMKS01 (sample SAMN06264996, study PRJEB25208) | sediment metagenome | isolation source: hot spring sediment | place: USA: California | collected 2014-09-02 | reverse complement strand
AATTATTATGGCAGTCATCTATCCGAACAAATTTAATTTCACCTTTTTTAGCTTTTGTCAAAATTTTTCTGATTTTTTTTAAAAACAAATCAATGCTTTTCTTTCTCCAATAATAACCTATTACGGGCGTAGCATCAAAATACTTAAAGCCCCTATTTCTAAAATCCAAAAAAATATCATAAAATTCTCTTATTTCTTTGAAAGAATTACCAACGGTAAATTTTATCCTAAGCCAATTTTTTATTTTATGGACATCTAAAAAATTTTTATCAGCAAAAATTTTTTCCCAACCGGGGTAAATGCTCCACGACAACTTTACGCCTAATCTTTGGAAAAAAAACATATCCTGCTTAGTTAATAACCTTAAATTGCTTGGCATGCCAATTATAGGCAAAGGCCCATATTTTTTACGGATATAAATAATAATTTTTCTTAAAATTAAACGACTAAGCAAAGGCTCGCCGCCCATGATAATAATCTCTTTATTCTTATATTGTTTAGCATTACTATTGCCCAAGAAAAAATCAACTGCTTTTTTAGCAGTTTTATAATCTATCTCGCTTTGCCCTTTTTGCACATAACAGAAAGGGCAATTGAGATTGCATTTATTATTAATTTGTAAGACTAATCTATTTGTCATCAAATCATATTATCTCCCCCGCAATTTTAAAAGCAAATTATTTGATCAGGATTATAATACAAATAATTTTCCAAACAATAATTATCATTATTATAATTATGGAAGACTTTACATGAATTTTGAGAAAGTCCTATCGCAGAATATTCATTGCCTAATTTCTCACAGAATTCATAATCATTATTTATAAAAGAAATATACTGCTCCTGTAAGGATAAGCAACCATTTAATTCCAAACCTTCTTCTAATTTATAAGATTCGTCATCGCAATTAGAAACGCCGGGCATAAAAAAAGTTTTAAAATAAAATTGGCAAAGCGGAGGACTGGTTGTTATAGCTGAAAGAATTTTATCTTGATTAATTGCCTTTTTGTAATATGTATCACAAAACAAATCATCTAGCACTGTCAATTCAATCCCGCAATTTTCTAAAAAAGCCCAGTCGCTAAAACCTATTTCCAGATCCCGCCATTCTTTTATATTAAATTCACAGCGGCCGGATTGTCTGCTTCTTTGTAAAAAACTACTAATCATATATCCATTTTGATTAAATGCCAGTCTGCAAGTATGATCTGCGCCTTGATAACCGTCAAATTCCTCCAGAAAATCGTCATCATAATATGGCCACAATAAATCTTCTTCAATATCTCTGGCAAGTTGGCAATAAGACAAATCTTTATACATAAGTCCTAGACAAGTAAAATAAAAAGTTAAAGTATTATTGTTGTATGCTTCATCGTTATCAGTTTGCAAAGCATCATTATAATATTTTAGGTACAATTTTTTGAAAAAATCTTGAAGATCTTTAGGATCATCTTTAAATATATCAATCCAATCTCGTATTGCAAAACATTCCTCTTTTTCAGGTTCTGGTTCAAAAACTATTTTTTCTTTATAACTAAAAAAATACCAAATTCCTAAGGCTAAAACTAAAACCATTAAAACAATAATAATTCCTAATAAAATTTTTATGCTTTTTGACATATGAAACAATTAATATTTTACCATGAAGTTGAATGGCATGAATGATGCGAGCCGTGCGAGCCGTGCGAACCATGCGAACCATGCGAACCATGGGAACCATGGGAGCCATGCGAACAATGAGAACCAGTGTTACCATCATTATGAACAAAATTATTATGGCCATAACGAAAAGTCGCTGCCTTCTGAACATCAGTTCCGCCCTGATTTTTACATTTACCAGTACAGCTCCTAGCTCCTCCACCACTATCACAAGCTGGCGCGGCCTCTGCTTCTTCAGCCAAAATACCCAAAGCTGTCACGCCAATACCAAGCATAATAATATCTTTTTTGGTAATTTTGCCTTCCTCGTCGCTTAGAAATTCCTGAAACTTCTTTTTTAGTTGTGGTATTTTATTTTTCATAGGTTTTTAAATATTTGGATAATATTTAACGTTTGATTCGACTACCTACTATACTCCCGCAAATACACAAATCTTGCTACAAATTTCACAAATAAAGAGATAACCTAATTTGTGTTATTTGTGAATAGATTTGTAAATTTGCTGATTAAAAGTAGGATTGAAAACCCTTAAAAATTTAACGCCCGTAGGTGTGAAATTGGCCAAGATCGCCAATCTTTTCCCACTGATTTTCAAATATTCCTTTACCTGTTCAATATTTCTCTTATTGAAATAATTGCCTTTTTTTATTTCTAATACAATTTTATCATCAATAATAAAATCTATAAATAATCTGCCAATAACTTTTCCTTTATAAACCAGATTATAAGGGACTTGTTTTTTAAAGTTTAGCTTTTCTAAGTGTAATTCTCTTTCAATTGCATTCTCATAATATTTTTCCTTATAACCATAGCCAAGATCATTATAAACAGTAAATAAAATACCTACAACTATATAACTTAATTCCTTATAAATAACTTTGCCTTCTCCCATATTTTTATCTCCCCCAAATACACAAATCCTCTTACAAATTGTACAAATATCCAGTCAGCCAAGCATACTTCATCATTTGTAATATTTGTGTTTAAATTTGTAAATTTGCGGGGCATTCCAATTTGTGTTATTTGTGAATATATTTGTAGATTTGCGGGTTACCTGTAGATTTCCCTGGTTTGGGACTTTTCCACCCATTCTGTGAAAATGTCTTTGTTTTTGCGGTTTTTCAGCTTAATAAACAAATATTCTATGATTGCCTCATCTATCATGTATTTTACATTATTTTTCGGCGCTTGGAAAATATTGTTATACACAGAATAATTATAAACCGGACAAATGCCTATATAGGGCTGGTAAACATTGTCTTCATAGCCGGCCTGGCCATCAGTGCAGGAAGCCAGGCAAATTGATTTGCAAAGATCATTATTGATTAATTGCTCAAAATTATTTTTATTGATATTGCCCAGCTTAAACATCTCATCGCCCATTCTGGAAATCATCCTGCCTTCATCACAAGTATAAACATCGCCATTGTAATTATAAGCCAGTTGGCCAATGCCAGCTCCGCAAGGCGAACGCATATCAAGATTATTAATGTCTTTATTAAATAATATCTTAATCAAATAAGTGACGGCCATAAAATCATAAAAATGCCTGCCCTGATAATTTTTTTCCAAAATATAGTCTAAAGCGTTTTTATAAAAATCAATATATTCCTCGGGCGTGTACCAAATTTTATCCTTGGCATTTAAAGCAAAGCCAAAAGGGTTTAAATAACGCAGATAAATGGTTTTAAACCCTAATTTAATGTAAGTATCAATAACCTGCTTGTAATTGGCCAAAGTCTTTCTGGTGACAGTAATCAGGGCTCCAACCCGGTAATAATTTTTCTTTTTGCCTTTATATTTGGCTTTATAAGCCTTGTCAATTTTTTTAATCCAATTGACAGCCTGCTTAAAGCTGTTACCGTCAAGATAAACGCGGTTATAATTATGGGTTTCCTCGTCGCCGTCCAAAGACGTGCAGATATTGACTTCATTATTCAATAAAAAATTCATTTTTTCTTCATCCATCACGCTTAAATTGGAAACAAAACGAATTTGCAGGTTCTTTTTCTCTAATTTATTTTTCTCTCGAGCATATTGAACAATAAATTTGACCACGGGCCAGTTCAAAAGCGGCTCTCCGCCCTGGAATTCAATGGCGACCGCGTCATTAGGAGTTTTGAAAATATTATCAACGACTTTTTTGGCTGTGGCCATGTCCATATCCAGGCTTTTATCATCTGTTTTGCCGGCGCTGGCATGGCAATAAACGCAATTATGGTTACAGCGCAAAGTCACAACAATAATGTGCAATGAAGGGCCGAATTTCAAAAATCTATTTTTATCTCTGTATTTTTCAATTAATTGCGCCTGATAATTTTTATCTTTAATGAACAAATTTTTTTTCAATCCCTGATAAATTTTTTCTTTTCTATTTAATTTTCCGGTAATGAATTTTTTAAAATCAGTTTCACTTAAAAAAGCATATTTGCCAATGTCATTGGTCAGTAAATAATCGCCATTTAGCTTTTTAAAGCGGAAAAAACCGACTGATTTGCTATCTAACTTTTCAATTGTCTTTAGATCCAGCATACTATCTTAAACGTTTAATTAAATTTTATCCTTTAAAATTCCAGGTTTCGAAAGATTAGTCAGTAATACAATTGTAATACTTAGTAAAACAATTGTATTACCATTATATTACTATTGTTTTACCAAAATATTTATTTAATTTTTAGTGCTTCCAAATCAACTAGGACATTAGTCCTAAAACATAATTAGCAAATTCATCCGATAAAATATTTTTAACTTCTTTATCTGTTTTATCCATCTTTACTTCAATATAATTGCCAGCTTCTTTAAGGCTAAAATCAGCCAAATTTTTAAACTCCTCAATTGCCTTTTCAACCGCCTCCAGCGTATATATTTTTTTATTAAATTTAATTGATTGCATAGATAAATGATAAATTACAGATTACAGATTACAGATTGCAGATTGCAGATTACAGATTGCGGATTACAGATTTCGGAGTTCAAAATTATTTCCCCTTTTTACTCATCTTCCCCTTTTTGCTCTTTTTCCCCTCCAAATTTTGTTCTTCCCAAGTCTTGGCAATTCCTAAAGGATCTTCCTGCCAGTCTTCTTCCTCAACTTCTTTTAAAAGCTCGTCAACTTCATTGGGCACTGCGTTATAAAGCGCCTGAGAAACAATGTATTCCCTGATTTTGGCATTAGTCTGGCTGACTTTTTCCCGCAAAAGCTGATTTAACAGCTCATTATAAAACTCGCCTGCTATTTTTTCTAAATCAACCGGCTCTTTATCCTCCGAAGCTTTTTTATCCGCCATAGCTTTAGCGGAGGCGGAAGCAAAGGAGGATTTCTCTTTCATAATAACCACAACTTCCTTTTGGGGATCTCCATCAAGTAATATATAAACTTTGTCCAAAAACAAATAAGCTGCCTGATAAACCGCGCTCAAAGAATATATTTTAGTATTTATTTTAAATTCCAGCAGATTGTCTTTAATTTTAAATCTAAAACTTTTATTATCTGTCATTATTTTAATCTGACAATTTTTAAATTTTCAATTAATAAACTCTTTTATCTTGCGCGACAGCAAACCATTTTTCCTTCATTTACATTTATATCAAAAATCCAGTATCCTGCCTCACAACATGTTCTATTGGCCCTACCCGTTTCGCCGCTTGTATCATAACAATAATCCATAGTATCCGCATCCGCTGGGATAGCCATATCTTGAGTACATCTGCTTCTTCCTTTTGCATCACTCCGACTAACTAAATTTTTATCTTTTTCAAAAAGGATGGGATATTCCCAGCTTTTTACATAGCAAAAATCTTTACCGCCTATCTTAATGGAATCAACGCTGGCAGTCCCGCCGCTAGCAATGGTTAATTTTGTATCCCCTGGAATAATAAGAACACCGCTTAAAGCATTAGCCAAAACCCGCTCAACCTCAATAGTGCCTGATAGTGCTGTAGTAGCCCTGAAACTTAAACCATTATTTATCATAAAATTTTGGTTCATTTTTATTTTATTAGCCTCCAAAATTAAGTTGGCGCCAGAAGTAAGCGGAACAATCTGAAAAGCATTATTGCTTTTAACCAATATCTGATTGGTTTTTAAAAAACTCTTTCCGCCGCTAACACCCATTTGCCTCACATTATCAGTATCAGTAAAAAAGCTATTAGCAGTCCAAAAAACCAAATTATTAGAAACCGCAAAAGAATTAGGTATTTCTTCAAAAGCGCTGCCAACCAAAAAATAATTGCCGCCAGGCTTTAAAAGCGAATCAATTAAAAAATAATTGCGGGCCGAATCATAATTCAAACCTGCCCATGCAACCGAAGCAGAAGTAAAAAACAAGGCTAAAATCAGACAAATTTTAAATATCTTAGTCATATCTAAAAATTAACATCTAAATAAGCGCAAACTTTCCCGCCCAAAAGGCAAGGGCTGCCTGAAGATTTATGACCACAATTAAAAATACATTCTCCATTGCTATAATAACAAGAAGGCCTATTAGCCTTTCCGCATGATGTAGCAAAATCAGGCGGACATTGGGCTGCTGTTATCCTAAATGTTTTGTCTTGATAAATACCTGGACCTCCTCTTTCTATAGAACGACAATTCGTAGTTATTGCTACTTTCCGAGCTAAGTCCTGATTTTCGAGATTTCCAATAGGCCCCAAATCAATTTGACCAAAAGCTATATTATTGCCACTGAAAGTAATTACATTGCCAGACAAAGAATCTAAACCGCTTAAATGCAATGTGCCAGTCTTTAACTCATTCAAATTACAATCATCACTTCCGTCATTAGCAAAACAGCCAGAAATCCGGACCGGCGAGCCTGTATTAACTTGGTTTTGGGCGTCAAAAAGTATTTCTTCAGTGGCAAAAATTTTATTAACATTTATCTGATTAAAATCAGTTTTAACAGCCTCCAGGGCAGTCGGGGTCCAAATCAAAGCTTTGTTTTGGCATATGGTATTGGCTTCTTCATCTGCGCAAAAATTAAAAGCAGAATTAGCGTCTAAAATCAGCTGGTTTTCAATTAAAACATCACCGGGCAACCCTGTTCTGCCTGAAATTTCTTTTTCAGCCAAAAAATAACCGCGGATATTTATATTATCAAAAATAAAAAGCTCATTGCCTTTTTCTAAAAAATAACCCCGGCCTTGGGCAAAAGCAAAATGATTGAACGCGCCAACCAAAGCAACCATGCTTAAAAAAAGACAAATTTTATAAATTTTAGGCATTTATAATGCTAAATTAATGATTCTTAAAGGTTGGAATTTTATGCCATCATCCATTGTTTCAAATCTTAAATTGGGAACAGACAAATCTATATTGCCACTAATCTCGTTTGCCTTTAAAGTATTAGTAAAAACGCTCTTTTCTGTGCCTGAATCAATACTCCTACCAACTCCTAGATTTTTATTATCTGTCAAAATTAACTTGCCCGTAAAATTGACCGAAACGCCGCTTAAGCTGATATTGCTATTTGTAGATTTAAGGTTTAAGCTATCGCCTCGCAATTCATCAATTCTTAAAAAAGTGTTGCCACCCAAATCACCGATCAGGATATTACAAGCTACTTGCGGATAATTAGGACAGTTAAATCCCATGTATTTGCGGACATAAAGGTCGCGGTCAACAATTTTTACCCTGCCGCCGTCAACCATTTCCAAATCATTTACCCCCATATCTGACATTTTCAAGCCTTTATCAACTATTCTAACATTATCCCAAAAAATTACTTTATCTTCATCTTCATAACTGACAAAACCAACTGCCTGAACAACCAAAATACTGCCCAGCAATAAAGCGGCAGAAACCAGACAAATTGTTGTAATTTTATTTAATTTCATAATTCATAATTTCCCCTCTTACCCATTTTACCCTTCTTCCCCCTTTTTTTTCTTTCTTATTAAAACCATCATCACTATCGGCGCCACCAGCCAGAAAAACCGGGCCGGATCAGAAACAAAAGAATTTCTCATGCCTGCTGAAAGATTGTTTTCCAGCATTTCCCTGGGCAAATATGACATTAAAATGCTTAAAATAAGACCCACATGAAAAAAACTAAAAACCATTGACTGCCACCAAGCCCCGGAACTGTCAGAGCTGGCAATTGTCCGCAACAAGGCTCCGCGGGAAAGCAGGAAAAATAAAATTATAAAAATACCGACAAAAACCGTGAATTTAAAAATTGAAGCGTTATTATAGGAAATTTCAGCGGAAAAATTATTCAGATAAGGCGCTGTATTGACAATAGCCAGCGACATATAAATGCTGACCAAAATAACTATAATTCTATTGCGCCCCAAAGACAAGCCGTATAAAAATGCGGCAACCACAAAAAATAATATTATAAACAAATCCCAAGTCGGGCTGCTCCAATTAAGGTTGGAAATAAAATCCATGCCTGTGGATATCTATTAATTTTTATTACTTTTATTATAGCATAAAAATCCTTGTCAAACAAAATTTTAGGCCCAAAAATGCCTTATACACACGACGTAGGCGCGACACTAATGTCGCGCCTATAAAATTAATGAATATTTTACGTATTTTGGACCTAAAATTTTATATTCCCTCCTCTTTTAATTTTTCCAACAATTCTTTCTGCTTTTTATTCAAATTTTTCGGAATTTTAACCTTGATTTCCACCAAATGATCGCCACGACCAAACCTTTGAAATTTTGGCACGCCTTTGCCTCTAAGGCGAAAGACCTGGCCAGACTGGGTGCCGGCGGGAATTTTTAAATTCACTTCGCCGTCAATTGTTAAAATTGGCACTTTGACGCCCAAAGCCGCTGTCGTAAAATCAATTTCTGCTGAACTTAAAATATTATCGCCTTGGCGCTTAAATTCAGAATCTGGTTTGACATGTACATGAATATACAAATCGCCAGAGCGTCCACCTTTAATCCCAGCCTCGCCCTGGCCTGACATTTTCAAAGTCATGCCATTATCAATGCCCGTCGGAATCTTGACTTCTATCTTATCTTTTTCCTTAACCCGTCCCTGGCCTTGGCATTTACTGCAGGCTTTTTCATAAGTTTTGCCTTCACCTTGGCAGTCAGGGCAGGTCGTCAAAGTCTGCATATTGCCTAAAATAGTGCGCTGAACAGAATGCACTGAACCTTGTCCCTGGCAGGTTTTACATTCAGTAATTTTTGTGCCAGGTTCAGCGCCATTACCCTTGCATTTATCGCAAATAATTAATTTGTAAAGCTCAATAATTTTGTCCGTCCCAAAAACAGCTTCTTTGAAATCTAAATGTAAATCAACCTCAATATCCCGGCCGCGTGTTGTTGTTTTTCTGCGGCGGCTAGCGCCCCCAAATCCAAACCCGCCGCCAAACATCTCGCCAAGAATGTCACCCAAGTCCCCCATATCAAAATCAACATTGCTATAAGTTGCTCCGCCCCCTCGCGCTGCGCGCATAAAATCTTCCCAATTCATGCCGCCGCCAAAACCGCCTTGCTGGTCAAAAGTAGAGCCGTATTGGTCATATTGCTGTCTTTTTTGATCATTGCCCAAAACCTGATAAGCTTCATTAACTTCTTTAAACTTTTTTTCGTCCCCGCCTGGCTTGTCAGGATGATAAAGATGGGCCTTCTCGCGAAAGGCCTTTTTGATCTCGTCTTTAGTGGCGTTTTTGGCAACGCCGAGTATTTGATAATAATCTTTGGGCATAATTATTTAATTCGGGCGAAAACGGCCAAAACATATTGTTTTGTAGGCGAAACGACGTCGTTTCTCCTACGGTATAAAACACCGGCCATTTTCGCCCAACGATCTTTTACCTTTTTTTATTAAAATAATCCTCAATATCCTTCAAAAATTCCTCATTTTCCGTTAATCCCGTATTCTGCAAAATTTGTTTGACAAACTCAACTATTTCCACGGGCTTAAACATATTTTCCGGCCCGCCCGGCAGTTTATCCTGGTACTGCCATTTTTTGTATTTGGAAAATATCTGATCATGGCTGACCGGCACTGAAACCAAAATCAAATCATCAACTTCTTTCAAATTTTTAAGCGAACGAGCTACTTGCCGCTGTTTTTTGCGAAAATCTTCTGACTTAGCGCTTTTTAAAGTAAACTGAATCCCCAAAGTCTTCTCTTCACCCGCCAAAGCTTCAGCGGAGACGGGAATATCTTCAAAGCCAACGCCTCTTTTCTTTTTTGGCAAATGAATAATAAAATCAATTTTCTCTTCAACATCCTCAACCACGGTTGCTTGTTCAACTTTAATCCCCCATTTTTGAAGATCAACAGAAATTTTAGCCAGCAAATTATGAATCATTTTTTCAAAAAGCAAACCAGCTGATTCTCCGCCGCCTTTGGCCATATCTGCCTGCACTTTTTCATAAGTAGCCCGGTAAAAATCGTCCAACTGGTCTTTTTCCAGTTTAGTGCGCTGAATCAATAATTGCTGATCATAAAGCTGGCTAACTTGCGCTTGATAAACAGCCTCTGAATATTTTTTTTGCATCTCTGCTGGCACATTATCAGCTAATTGATAATAAATACCCCAATTTATATCTGAGATCAAATCACCCAAACTGGCTTTAATTTGATAATTTTTCTCTGGATGACGCATAGTAAAAAATTCACCTTCTGCGCCATAATTAATATTTCTTGTTTCAAGATTGGCCGGTAAATTCTCGCCTTCTTCCAATTTCATTAATAACCTCTGTTTGGCTAATTCCAAATCAAATATTCTGCGTTTTGGGCTATCTCCATTGCCATAAAACTCTTTGATTTTATTTTTAATCTGGGAACGATTTTGTTTGGCTTCGCCAGTATCCGCGCCTTCCAATTCCAAACGCTGGCGCGCTAATTGGCTGGCCTGGTCATAATCAAAACTTGGCTCCTTCTCTTGCTCAAATTGTTGTTCAAAATTGGACATAGATATTGGTAATTGGGTTATTAGGTTATTGGGTAATTAGGAATTGGAAAAATTATTTTACTAGGCGAAAACAGCCGACATCCCTTAATATTACCGACGGCTTTAGCCGTCGATCGCCTCCTAAAGGAAGCTGTAATATTCTTTGGCTATTTTCGCCCAACGCCTTTACACTAACGGAAACGGTATCCCTTTTGGCGGCTCAGCCTCATTAATGAGCCCAAAACTCTGTTCATACTTGGCAATGTTGTCCTGTAATGCTTTAACAATTCTTTTCATATGCCCTGGACTGGTAATTACCCTGGCATTCATAATGCCTTGGGGCGGCGCCACATTGGCAAAATCCAAAATAAACTCTTCCCTGGTGTGCATCACCTGCATCATGTTGGCATACTTACCAGCCAAAATTTCATCGGTGATTTTGATGTTGATTTTTTGCGGTTCGTTTGGTTGGGACATAAAATTAAATTATTTTAAAATACTTTGCTTTATTTGTTATTGTCATCTTTCCTTTCCTCAAATTCCCCTCTGTGTTTTTGGAGTTATATGAGGTTGTATGAGGTTATATTAGGTTAGATGAGGTTGGGCAAAAATTATTTATTTTCCTCACCTTCTTTCTTCTCTTCAAATTCCCCCTCCTCCGGCCCTTTCTTTTCCTCATCTTTCTTGGGTTCTTCAGCCCCACTTTGTTTGCCTGCATCCGCCGACTTGTCCGCCGAAGCATTTGCGGAGGCGGATTGGGCCTTATACATTTCTGCTCCCACTTTCTGCGCTGCCTGCATAACAGCGTCATTAGCTTTTTTAATAGCTTCAATGTCTTCGCCATCTTTAACTTTTTTCAATTCTTCAACTTTATCTTGTACTTCTTTTTTTAAATCAGCATTAACTTTATCGCCCAAATCTGCCAAAGATTTTTCAGTTGAATAAATCAAAGCATCAGCCGAATTGCGAGCTTCAATCAATTCGCGTTTTTTCTTGTCTTCTTCAGCGTGCATTTCCGCTTCTTTTTGCATTTTTTCCACTTCTTCCTTAGAAAGGCCAGAAGAAGCAGTAATAGTAATTGACTGCTCTTTATTAGTTGCTTTATCAACTGCTTTAACATTAACAATACCATTAGCATCAATGTCAAAGGAAACTTCAATTTGCGGCACGCCGCGCGGCGCAGGAGAAATACCAGATAAAATAAAACGGCCTAAAGACTTATTATCAGCTGCCATTTCACGTTCACCCTGCAAAACATTGATTTCCACTGAAGTCTGGCCATCAGCAGCTGTTGAAAATATCTGCGATTTGGAAGTCGGAATTGTTGTATTTTTTTCAATTAATTTTGTGCAAACCCCACCCAATGTTTCAATGCCCAAAGACAACGGCGTAACATCAAGCAAAAGCACGTCTTTAACATCACCCTGCAAAACACCAGCCTGCACAGCCGCACCAATTGCCACGACTTCATCAGGATTAACTCCCAGATGAGGCTTTTTGCCAAAAAATTCTTCAACTTTTTTCTGGACCAAAGGCATTCTAGTCATGCCGCCGACCATTACGACTTCTTCAATTTCATCTACCTTAAAACCAGCATCAGCCAATGCTTTTTTAACCGGCTCTAAAGTTTTATCAACCAATTCACCTACTAATTCTTCCAGTTTGGACCGGCTGATTTTCATGACCAAATGCAAAGGCGCACCGTCTTTGCTTTGAGTTATAAAAGGCTGGTTGATTTCAGTTTCCGTTGAAGTAGAAAGCTCAATCTTGGCTTTTTCAGCTGATTCTTTAATCCGCTGCAAAGCCATTTGGTCTTTTGACAAATCAATGCCGTTTTCTTTTCTAAACTGGTCAATTATCCAATCAATAATTTTTTTATCAAAATCATCACCACCCAAATGAGTGTCGCCATTGGTTGATTTAACCTCAACAGTATCAGCTGTCACATCTAAAATTGAAATGTCAAAAGTGCCGCCGCCCAGATCATAAACCGCGATCTGCTGATTTTTCTTTTTATCAAAACCATAAGCCAAAGCAGCAGCTGTAGGCTCATTAATAATCCTCTTAACTTCCAAGCCAGCGATTTTACCAGCGTCTTTAGTCGCCTGCCTTTGCGAATCATCAAAATAAGCCGGCACCGTAATAATCGCTTCAGTAATTTTTTCGCCTAATTTTTCTTCAGCATCAGCTTTCAGCTTCTGCAAAATCATGGCTGAAATTTCCTGCGGCGTGTATTCTTTATCTCCCATTTTAACTTTAATTCCTTCTCCTGCTTTAACAAGTTCATAAGGCAATGTTTCTTTGTCGCGCTGAACTTCAGGATCATCCCAGCGCCTGCCAATCAGACGCTTGATGGAAAAAATAGTATTAGTCGGATTAGTCACAGCCTGCCTTTTGGCCAGCTGGCCGGCTAAACGTTCGCCTGTTTTTGAAACAGCCACAATAGAAGGCGTTGTTCTCATGCCTTCTTTATTTTCCAAAACTTTTGGCTGGCCACCCTCAATGATAGCCATGCAACTGTTGGTTGTCCCCAAATCTATTCCTAAGATTTTACTCATATTGTTTTTAAG
>OMKS01003239.1_pt1 | contig 13097 bp, 9 predicted proteins | sample 1674721 | NCBI WGS metagenome assembly OMKS01 (sample SAMN06264996, study PRJEB25208) | sediment metagenome | isolation source: hot spring sediment | place: USA: California | collected 2014-09-02 | reverse complement strand
GCCCTCGAAAATCTGCTGAGTAGCGATGGCGTCAAAAGTGTCAAGCCACTCGCCGCTTTCCGCCGCAAAATCAATACGGTTGAACGCTTGGGCGACATCCGTACGGCTGCTGATCGCCGGCCAGGGATCAAAGTGAGCGGGAAGCTCTTTAAGATAAAGGTTAATTCCCGATTTAAGAACGCCCCCGGCCAAGCCGATTTTGCCTCCTGCGGCGGCCCCCTCAATCGTCGATGTTGCCGAAAAGCCCAGCGCTCGCAGATACCGCTTCCATAACGGTATTTTATGGCGTTTCTCAACAAGCCGATCGGCACGCGCGATAAGCTCTGCTTCCTTTTGCTTTAACTGACAAAGCAGCCCGAAACACGCCTCCGAATCGACCTGACCGATCTGCGCCGAAATCCGTTGCGCTTCATACTTCAGCGACGGGATCATCGAGCAAATCGTCGCATACTGATTTTTATAATCCTGCGCCTGCTGCCACAGGACGTTGCGCGAATGGGCCAGCCCATTGGCCTTTTCCGTAACCTGATCGGCTTGATTCTGAAGCCAGTAGGAAAGAAACAAAATCCGTCCCGTGCGGCACACCCGCCGGCGGGATCTGTCCGAAAGCGAACGTTCCCACAGGCGTATATGCGACCGTCCTGGCAATCGGCAAATCGCGCATCACGCAGACCCACAGACGCTCCGGCGCAAACCATTCGTCCAACTCGCTGAATTCCACTTTATAAGAGCCCGGCGGCAAATACCGAACGGTCTCACCCGACACACGCCACTCCTCCTCCTGACCGGCCAATCGCCAGCCCCCCGCCGCTGCTGCGCACCCGCACGGCCTTGCCGTTGAAATTGATAGCCTCAGAGTACATCCCCGGCGCGACAATGATTTCATCACCGCCTTCAGCGAAATCAATGGCCGCTTGGATGCTCGTAAAATCGTCGTCGTCCGGGCCAACGGTAATTATTGCGCCTGCGCTGATGCCAGACAAACACGCCATGAACAAAAAAGCGACATGTCTGGTCAATAACGGCCTTGACAGCCGACCAGGCAAGTCGCCTTTTGAGATCGCAAACACAAACAGACTGAATTTACAGGGCAAACGGGCTGATGGTGTCGCCGTGTTGAGCCTGGGCGTCTTTGAGGCGTTTGCGGATGGCCTCGAAGATCTCATAAACCAGTTGCGGCGTGTCGCTGACCTTTTCGCGATAGATTTTTTCAACGCGTTCGTATTTGGCCAGCAGATTGGCCACACGCACGGTAAACTGCTTTTCGTAGGCCTCTTTTGAATAGCAAATCTTCAGTTTGCTTCTAAACAGCGGCACGAGATCTTCATATTTGGGAATCCAGCCGGTCGGGGTCTTCAACGCATCGACGTCGCCGTTGACTCGCAGCTCGGCCCAGAGCAGCCAGATCATCTTGTCCAGCTTGCCGTTGAGAAACTTACCGTTTTCATCCTGCCGAAAATAGTTGACCGAAAAGATGGCCGGAGGCTGTTCCAGTCCCACGGCGAAGTCCAGATTGTTCTGGATATACCTGCCCAGCGGAATCGAAACAAAATCCTGATTGGCCATAATGTTGAACTTTCGCACGCCGGCCTTGCCGAGGGTGGCGGCGGTGGTTTCCGATTCGATGGCGGCGCCTTTGGCGATGATACCCTCGGCCCAGTCAAAGGCCTGCTCGACCGGTACCTGGGTATCGCTGTCGCGTCCGCCGTAGATGATGCCGCCGACGGGTACGCCTTCGGGATTGTCGGCTTGGCTGTCCAGATTATCCAGGGCCGAAAGCCGAATGGTGTAACGGGCGTTCTTGTGCGACGGGGGGACGGGATTGCCGTCTTTGTCGGTTTTGCCTTTGTGCCACGGACCGCTGAAATTGACGCCTTTATCGGGAATTTCCTCGCCCATGCCCTCCCAATAGGGCTTGCCGTCAGCGATCAGGACATTTCCGAAAATGACCTCGCCGGGGGTTTTCAGGGCCTTGAAGATCACCGGATCATTTTCGGCGTTCACGTCGTTGATGATGCCGAAGATGCCCTGCTCGACGTTAGCGGCGTATGCCTTGCCGTAGCGTTTGCGGAAATAGGCAATATCATCGCCGACGATGGTTTGCCCCGGCAGCATGGCGGTACTGGTCTTGCCGCAGGCCGAGGGAAACGCGCCGGCAAAATAGGTAATACGGTCATTCGGCCCGACCGCGCCCATAATGAACATATGCTCGGCCAGCCAATCGCCTTCATGGGAGGCCCGCTGAATCGCCAGCCGCAGGGCCAGTTTTTTCAATCCGACCGTATTGCCGGCGTATTGGGTATTGACCGAATAGACCATATCCTGCGTCAGGTCGATATAGACGCGGCGCTTTTGCCAGTGGATGCTGCAGCCGTTTTCATCGAGTTCGCCCTGGCTGTGCAGAAAGCGGAAAAAGTTTTCTCCGCCGTTAAGACGTTTGAACTGCTCATAGCCGGGACGATATAGAATACTTTCGCTGTGAGCGACATAAGGCGAGTCGGTGATCTGGACACAGGAGATAGAAAAATCCGAACCCGTCGGACACAGACACCAAAAACAAATCATCATCGTCCGCCCTTTCATTGTGCCTTTGAGAAAGGAACGTACTTCGCCCAACCCCTCGTCGCGCTCGATAGAGTTGAGGCTCTCGCCCAGTTCCATCCCTTTGGGCAGGAGATAACGGGTACTGAAGGTGTCGCGTCCCTGGTCATTGGGGCCGTCGAAATGATAGGTGTGCCCTTCGGTTGCCAGGGGATGCTCGCCGCCGCCGTTGACGGCCCACTGCCGAATCGCGGCGATATCCTCTTCGGCGTCGGTAAAGACGACCACGTTGTCCGGCTCGGTCAATTCCACGGCATCGGCCACAAAGGCGTTGAGTCGGGGATTATTCAACGCGATCAGTTTTTGAAGATTGGCCTTGTCGAGTTTGCTTTGTAAAATGTCCTGAATTTCGGAAACGTTCAGTGTGTCGGCCACTGCCATCCCTTCCTGATTATAGTTAACATTATTGATTCTAATCCGATAGAAATAAGTTCAAAATCCGGCAGATTCTAAAAAGCGACAGTCAATAAGTCAATCATTTTTATGGTTGTTCGCACCGTTTTATTGACAAAGGGGGTGTAAATCGGCGTTTTCAATGCTATAATTGAATTTATCACATTAAAAAATCAAGGACTTATGCATGCTCGTTCAAGAGAAAGCCAGGCAATTTTTGGATATTTTGAAGTCATCGGACTATACGGCCGTGTTGACCGGCGCCGGGGTCTCGACCGCCTCGGGTATTCCCGATTTTCGCAGTACTGATGGGCTGTATTCGAGGATTTCACAAAAGACATTTGAGCTGGATTTTCTCCTGAGCCGGCCGGAAGCGTATTATCAAATCGCGGTTGAGCACATTCATCCGCTGGCGGACAAACAGCCGAACACGACGCATACGATGCTGGCCGAGTTGGAACGACGGGGGCTGGTGGACCTTTTGATTACTCAGAATATCGACGGCCTGCACCAGAAGGCCGGTTCCGAAAACGTCGTCGAATTTCACGGCAATGTCACCGGGTTTCATTGTACCCATTGCGGCAAAACCTACGACCGCTCTTGGGTTGAAGCTCAGATTCAAAGCCGCAGGCTGCCTTGCTGCGCCGAATGTGGTGCGGTTGTGCGTCCGGATATTGTCTTTTTCGGTGATATGATCCCGCTGGAGGCGCTGACCGCAGCCAGACTGTCCGCAGAACAGGCCGAGCTGTTTTGCGTTTTCGGATCGTCTTTACAGGTTCAGCCGGCTGCGGGCATCGCAATGCTGGCACGGGAGTTCGGCTCGAAATTGGCTATCGTCAATCGCGAACCAACGGGAATGGATCATCTGGCGGATTGGGTCTGCAATGCGGATTTGACGGATTTTTCCAAAGCCGTACTCGATATTCTCTTGTCTGAGGGTTCTGTATAAATGCGGCATTTTGCTGCCGAAGAATTTTTTTATTTCCGGGGCACGTCCGATTGTTTATAATCTGTTTGCGGAAAGTCCAATAAAAAAACGTTCTGGAGTTACAAAAAAAAGGATTATCTGATGAATTTTGCAGAGTCACCGGAAGAAAAAATCAAGATTGAACTGTCCGGCAAGCAATGGGAGCTATTGCAAAAGACCCGTCCGCGTATGGATGAAGAGCTGGGACGCTGCGTCAGCGTCGCGGTCAAGCGAAACAACGTCTATGAGCTGTACCTGACCGAAGAGGAAGTGGACGACTTGATCGATCACCTGGAAGGACAAGCCGAGGACGCCCCCAGCCAGAGACAGCAGGACGCCTTTTACGAATTGGCTGATTTTTTTCTTGATTTTACGGGGCAGCAGGAGGACGACTTGCTGCCGGGGGCGCCGCCGGTGAAAAACTTGTCAAAAATGACCGGCAGTGTCTATGTGTTCCGGGTGGAGCTTGTGGACGACACTAAGATCTGGCGGCGTATTGCCTTGCGCGGGGGTCAGACGCTGCACGATTTGCACAACGCCATTTTTGACGCATTTGATCGGGAAGAAGAGCACTTGTATTCATTTTATATTCCGCCGACTGAGGTCAAAAGCAAAAGCGTCCGGAAATTTACCGATTTCCCCGAGTTTACCCATCCGTATGCCCTTGAGGATGGGTTGACGATGATGTTAGGGATGTTTGCCAGAGCAGAGCCGCCTCAAGACGCCGCGCGCACGGCCATTCAGACACTCGGACTGAGCCAAAAGCATCGTTTCCTCTATCTTTTCGACTTCGGTGATGAATGGCTGCACTGGATTACGGTCGAGCAAACCGACGGCAAAGCGGACGACAATTCCTATCCAAGAATTCTTGATCGACACGGCGAATCGCCGGCCCAGTACGGCGATGATGGCTGGGATGAGGAAGACGACTGGGACGACGAGGATTTATAAAACCGCCCCCCTTAACGGCGGGGATGTTTTGTTCCAAGCAATGGAAAAATAAGAAGTTAAACGGCATCAACTACACGTAAGAACACCTCCTGTGTTTCATAAAAAGATATAATATCCATTAAACACAATAAAAACCCTGTTTCTCTTTTATTGTTTTTTGCGCATAAAAAATCCGCCTGTGGAGCGAAGGAGGAAAAGTAGTCGGTGAGACTACCCAGGGCTATCTCCACAGGCGGCAGAAGGAGCAATTATCAAAATAGCAGAATGCACCCTTCGTGTCAACGCTTTTCTTAAATTTTTTTTATTTTTTTATCAACTCGTTATTTATTCGACCTCGGCGGGCGTTAACTGGCGATTTTGCATAAACAACCGGTTCAGGGAGTCCACGGATTCGTCCAGACGCTGACGGGATTGCCGGTGAAATTCGACGCCGTCAGCGTCGGCGGGAATCTCGCCGAGTACCATCTCGTCAATCACATGCGGCGTGACAAACACCAGTAATTCGTTGTTGGTCTGGGACTTCAGCTCATGCCGAAACAGATTGCCCAACAGCGGCAGGTCGCCCAGCAAAGGAATCTTATGCTCAATAAAGTCCTCGTTCTGGTATAAAATGCCGCCCATCATCACCGACTGGCCGTCGTTGATGATCATATGCGTTGTCGAGTCGAGGTTGGAACGCACCGGCTGCTGGTTCAATTCCTCGGCGCTGATCTGCGAGATATTCAGATTGACGGTCAGATCCACCGCCTTTTCGGGTGTAATGCGAGGCCGAATCCGCAGGGTGACGCCGACATCTTCAAATTCATAGGAGCGTGTGATGCCCTGTCGGGTCGCATCGGTCTGGTCGCCGGTAATAAAGGCCACCTTTTGCCCCTTGACAAAGACCGCTTCTTCATTGTCTTTGGTCCAGAGGGTCGGCTGATTGAGGACGCGACCATTGCCATGTTTGACCAGCATATCCACCAGAACGGCGATGTCCGCATCGGTTACGGCGCTGAAGTGCGTTGTTGAACCGTCATCCAACGTCGAACCGCGTTGCGGGCCTCGGTACAGCAGGGTGTTCAGTGCGGTCAGCGCATTGGGGCCAAGCGTCGAGCCGAACGCCCGCTGATCAGTGGCCAACTGAATACCCAGCGACGTCATATCCGACAAATTAATCTCAAGGATGACCGCCTTGATCATCACCTGCATGGCGGGGCGATCCAGCTCGTGAATCATATTGGAAATGTCCACCATATGCTCCGGGGGCGCCAACACAAGAATGGCCTTGCTGCGATGAACGGGCACAAACCGAACCCGACCGATCAGGTTGCTGGTGGGCATTTGGGTTGTATCCAACCGCTGGCGCGTCCACCAGGGGGTAATGGTGCCGGCGCCTTCTTCACTGGTGGAGACCGCCTGTACCCGGGTGGTATCATAAGCGCTGAGGCCGCGCGCACTGCGCGGGATACTGGCCGGCGTGCCCGGCTCATTCAGGATGGCATTGAGCTGATCGCAGAGGGCCTCCGGATCGGCATACTTGAGCGTAATGACCCGCGGGACATCCGCCTCGTCGCGGGCGTCGAGCTTGTTGATGAGCCGTTCGACCACGTCATACGCTTCGGGAATCTGGCTGATGATAATCAGCTTTTTGGTATCGGGCACCGGTTCAAATGTCAGCATACCATACAGCGACCCGACGATTTTCTGTCGCGAATCCTGTGTGGTCCCGCCGAAGATCATCCGCATCAGATTTTGGGTACCGGCGGCGCTGGCGGCTTCCTCACTGAAGAGCCGTTTGAGTAAATCGGCCAATTTGACCGGATCCGAATTGTTCAGGCTGATAATACGATACTGGTCCTGCGTGATGTCGAGGGGTTTATCCCATTGCTCTTCAATCTGGCGGGCGATACGCTCCATATTCTGGGGCGAAGCAATCACCGTCACCTGCTTGCGCAGCGGATAGGAGATCACTCGGACGGTATCTTCCGGTCGTCGGGTGGTCGTGGCTACCTGAAATCGCCCGAGCTGCTGCTGGGCCGGGGTTGTTTCGCTGTAGAGTTGTTCAATATTGGTCTTGATCTGGTCAGGATCGGCGTGCTTCAGATTGAATGTCTGCTCGATAAAAAAGTCCTCTTTGGGCAGGTCAATCTGGGCGATGAGCCGTTCGACCATAAACCGGTTGCTTTCGCTGCCGTAAATCACGATCTGACTGGTTTGGGTCAACGCCTCGACCACAATATTGGTGCGTAAGTCCGTGCCGGGCATCTGCTGAAGGGTGTTCTGGACCATGCGGGCCACTTCGCGCACATCGGCATAGCGCACCTGCACGACGGTCTGACGCATTTCTTCCTCTTCTCCAATATCCAGCCGCCGTGCCCATTCTTCAATGCGGGCCAAGTCGTCGCGACCGGCGCGGACAATGATCTGTTGTTGCCGGACAAGGGGTATCATCCGTATCGGCGTATCACCGGCGCCCTGAATCACCACAGTCGAGCCGGGTTCCGGCTCATTACGTCTGCCGCGACGGTCTCGTGGGTCAGTGGCCCCGGCAACGGCCTGACTGTCGGCCAGGATCAACTGGAGTACTTGAACCACTTCCGAAGGATCGGCATATCTGAGCGTAATGATCGATTCAAACTGGCGACCGGACTCCGGCAGATCCAACTGCGCGATGAGTCGTTCGATCCGCATCAGATTCTCCACCGTATCGATGATCCCCACACGCGAGGTCGCCTGATCGGCAACCGAATACCCATATTCGGGAATCAATGGCTTGATGATCTCCACCAAACGTGCAGGATCATAATTTTCCAGATGGAACCATTTTTCAACGATCTGGCTCTTGTCTTCCAGCCGCGCCAGCGGTTCGTCCGGCCCCAACGTCGGTACCGAGCCGAGGCGCACCGACGCCAGCGGGCGCAGCATCACGCGGTTGTCCAACTGCTCGACCACGACGCCTCGGGCCTGCAGCGCCATAATCAGCAGCCTCAGGGCTTCCGGTCGCGTCACCGTGGAGGGCGAATAGATCGTGATACGCGTCTGCATAATTTCATCGTTGACGGGGATGACGGGCTTGCCCGTCCACTCGGCGAGTTTCTGGATGATCTGACGCATTTCGACATTGTTCAGGTTGACCGCCTCCATCGGCGCATTCGGATCGCCGACACCAAGAGCGGTGACCGGTCCGGGGCGCGGAAATCGTTCGCCGACGTCCAATCCCCGTGTGCCGAAACCGCGCTGAAATCCCTCAGGCCGGCCTCCCGTCGGACGCTCTCCGCCTTCAGGACGAGCGCCGGTTCCGCGCCGCGGACGCATCGACTCTTCCGGCGTCGGCTGAGCCGGCGGCTCGGTTGAGTCTTCCGGTTCCTGTCGGTCGGACGGCTGCTCGGACGGCGGCGGTTGTTCTTCAGGTGCGGCGCTTTGTGCCGGTTCATTGGCATCCGCTGACGACTCGCTTTGGGAGACCACTGTCCCGTGTAAAAATATCGCCAGAAGGCACAATCCGGCAAGCCCCAACAACGTCAATTTAAGTGTAGCAATCTTCATCATTACTGACCTCGGCCTCTCATAAATTCGTCTCTCATTCGTTCGCGTTCTTCCGGGGATGCATTTCTGAATCGTTCAAACATTTCCCGACGCTGGTCGGGGGTCATACTTTCGACCCGTTCGCGCATCTCCATCATTCTGGCTCGGAAATCTTCGGGGGGTTGCTGCGGCGTCGCCTGGGCTCCATCGCCGGTCGGCATCGGTCCGCCGCCTCGGCCGCCGCGCGGCCCCCGCTGGCCCTCTCTGGTGTCCCGTCCGCGTCCTCCGGCAGGCCCGCTTGCGGCGGCCCGGCCGTAATTGACTTCGACGTCAAAGGGAACCAGCCGATGTTCCTGTCCGTCGCGGACCACCCTCACAGAATCCGGGCCGACCTGAGTAATCAGATAGCCCTGCACTTCCTGCCCTTCTCGATACCATTGGTCGCCAACCAAGACCGAGTCGCCGAGAATGGCGACCGTCTGAGGCAATTGTGTTCGGGACGGCGGCGCGACAAACAGATTATTTCGCTGAAGTTTTTGAATCGTTTCGTCCGCTTCTCTGCGCGGCTGGGCGGCGTCCGCCTTCAGGCGCTGATATTCACGAATCGCCGCGGCGGCCTTGCCGGTGTTGTGCAGACTCTGGGCGCCGGCGCCAATGACCAGTACCACCAGCCACACCAGCAAAGCGATCGCGCCCCATCGCAGCAGGCGATCTGTGGCCGGGATTTTCGAAATAATGTGTAATGCGTTCATGATTTACCTCGCTCTCATTTCGCATACGTAAACACGGCAAGCTGAAAGGTCATCTCGTTTCTGTTTCGCGTATCGACGCGCAGGGCGAATTTTTCAATACCGACATAATACGGATTTCGCTTCAAGTCCCCCAGCAGCCGCAGCATCTGCTCATAATTGCATCGCCCCTGACAATCGACGGTCAGAAAGGCGTATCCATCCTGCCGTTTGCCTCGGTTGTCGCGCAACTGGACCGTGCGGGCCTGAATGCCGGTTCGCTGGAGCTGTCGAGTCAGTTCATCGCGAAAGAGCACCCCCTGCTCCGCGGCGTCTGCGGGCATCTCAAACACCGGCACGCGCTCCATAATTTCCCTGAAGCGTATCGCTCCGATGCCGCTCTGGACGCCGGTCAGACGGTCCAGTTGTTTGCTGAGTTGATCGCGTTCGCTGCGCAGCGCCCGATACGAGGTCAGCGCCGGCTCGGCGGCTAAAAAGTAGCCCACGATCAGCACCGCCGCAACGGCGGTCAGTTTTAATGTGCGTTTGTCCCGTTGTGTCAGCGGTTTCATTGTCTTTACCTGGTATAATGTTTGTAATGAAATTGCAGCGTAAACCGTACCTGCCGCGTCCGTTCATCCAGACGCGGATCGATCAGGCGAACCTGAGCAACGCCCTCTTTGTCTTCCAGGCGTTTTTGAAATCCATAGACCTGCTCGTATCCGCCGGCGGTGGCCACGAGCTTGACGGGTTTGCCCTGTTCGAACTCGATGCTGTCCAGCAGCATTCCGTCGCGGCTGTCCTGAATGGCGTCGAGCAGTTCGAGCATATCCAGCCGCGCGCGGGCAACGGCCTCCTGATAGGCCTGCTGCTGAAGAATGGTTTCGGCTTTGACGCCGTCGGCCTCCACCGCCAGTTCCCGACGGAGCTGCTGCACTTCCAGCAACAAACTCCAGTAAGCGACCGCCGCACACAACACCGCCAGCACCGCGATGACCGCGATCGTGCGCAGTCGTTTTTTATGCTGCATCGCTGTATCCTGGGCCGTGCGGGCCATTTGTCGGCTCTGCATAAAATCAAACGCCGGGGTCGTATCCGTCAGGCCGAGCATGGCCAGCCCGAATGCATCCAACATCGCTGCGTCGTCCTGTTCGTCGTCCAGATGAGCCTGCTCCATGGCGGCACGGTCGGCTTTCAGCGTATCGACCTGCCAGCCGGCCTGCGAAAGATGCTCGGCGGTGCGGCGCATAAAGGGGTCGTTCTCCGGCCAGATATAAAGCGGAATCTGACGATCCTGTTTCTGCGCGATCGTCTCCAGTTCCATCTGAATATCCTGCATGACCAAGGCCGGCCGCTCGGCGATATCGGCCGTCTCGGCGTGAACCACCGCACTTCGCAGGGGCGTCGCTTCGTTCAGCCGCATCAGCGCAATCCCATCGCTGCGCCGACGAAGCACAATACACGTTTGCGGCGTCGGTGCAAAAAGTCGCGTCCTCAGTTGAGCAAAGCCGGCCGCATCGGGCACCATCGCACACAGTCGGCCGTTCAGGCTGAGCCGTCCGAGGGCCGCCTCCGTCGAATCCAGTCGAGCCGCAGCGACGGTGCACTCATAGCCCTGCGCCGACGAGACCAGCCGCCAGGCCAACTGCATCCGGTCGCCGTCCAGCGGCAGCCGCGCCTCAGCCTGCGTGCGGATCAATTGCGGCAATTGAGCGGCCTCAACCGGCGGAAGCGACATGTCCACGTACCGCAACTGGGCCGAGTCCAGCCCGATCACCACCGGCATATGCACATCGTCGGCCTTGTCAAGCAGCCGTTTCAGGGCGTTGTCCAGACCGTCGGTCAACTCAAATACTGCATGGTGCGCCCGCTCAAATCCGCCGTTGCGACGCTGACCAATCGCCGCCCAGATCTTGCCCACACCGGTTGAAATCACCAGGCCGGCGGCCTGTTGTGCTGTCTGTCTGTTCTGTTCTGTCTGCTTCACCGGCTGATTCCTTCTCGCCAATAGATAACCTGTCCCTGCGCGACCTGACGATCAACGATGACCTGGACCTGCCAGGTCAGACCCGTCGCCTGCGATTCGGCCGTCGCGTGAATTTCATATATACTTGAACGAATCGTCATTTGATCCAAATAGCGCTGTAAACTGTCCTGTGTCATTCCTTCGACCTGCTGCAAATCGGCCAGGCTCAGAAATACGCCGCCCAGCCCTTCTCTGGCCGTAATCACATTTAATGCCAATTCCCGATTGCCCTCAAACAAGGCCGTCAGCACCACCTCGCCGGCGGTGTTGATGTTGACTCGGCCGGGCAGCGTGCGGCGATTGGTCAGGGTGGCCTTATCGGCCAGTTCCAATACCGTGGCCGTATCCAGCGGCTCGGCGGGCGCCTGTTCCTGTTGCTGAGCCGGCTGCCTTTGACCCGGCTGGGTCTGCTGTGCGGGCTGAGCGGCCGGCTGAGTCGGCGTCGTACGCGTCGTCTGACCCGAGGAAGGCTGGCCGATCATATCTGTAAATTGCCGAAAGGGGCGATTTTCCGTGATCCATCGCGCCTGGCCTTCCGAAAGACCAAGATCGTTGGTCAGATTTTGCTGATTGGCGCGATTGATATTGATACGCCTGTTGCCGTCGATGTCCTCATTCCGCTCGCGCGAATAACACGTCAGATAGTGACTCCATCCCTCGTTATCCGCCGAGAGCAGCTCTTGTTCGGGATCGCCGTAAAACAGCCCCTCGGTCACGCCCTTGACGCGCAGCAATTCCCGATCGGTTCGAATCGCCCCGTTGCGCGCCCAGTAGCCGATATCCAGATTGAGATAATAGCCGCTCTCGGCGCCGCCGGGGCGGATTTCGTCGTCGCCGTCAATCCAATCCAGGATGCTGTCGGCGGTATCTTCGGTCATATCCGGCAGCGCCAGCAACTGTTCGCGGGTTGCCGCGTTGACATTCAGCTTGGAGGCGGTATCGACGACCTGAACATCCACCCGGACGCCGCCGAAATCCAACTGCTCCAGTTCGAGGGGATTGGTCGCCCACAAATCCGTCAGCGCATCATACGAGGGATCGTCTTCGAGCAGCAGTGCGATCGCCGTTTCAACGCCGGCTCGGCAGGCCCACCGGGCGCGCTGCTTTTCGTTTTCGATCTGACTGACGCGACTGTCGAGCAGACTGGTCTGGGCCGCCACGCTGACCAGCGCCATCATCAGCGCCGCGATCCACAGCACTGCAATCAGCGCCAGCGCCGGACGTGCACAACGTGTTTTATAGACTTTTGGCCGCATTCTTATTCCAGTCCCGCTTCAGGATCCGTAAATTCAATTTCATCCAGTACCGCCTCATCTTCCTCTTCCAGCGCCGTCTGGTCGCCGAGGCGGGGAAACGTCAGGATGACCTGTTTGGCGTAGATTTTTTCCTTGCCGCTTTTCTCAACGACCCGCGAGGCCATCGACACCTCAATCAGCGTCGGCAGCAACTGCTGCTCAACCGGCCATACGCTCGTCCACTCGGCGCCATCAAAATAGCGCACCCCGAAATAGGAGATGTGCTCGGACAGTTTGGTCAAAACGCCGCCGGCGGTCTGGTCGCGTTCCTCCTCCACCCCGACAATCGGGCAGACCCGCCGACATAACCGATTCTTGCCGTCCTGACCGGGGATGAACAAGTACTCGATTTCGTACACATCGCTTTCAGGCTGCGCCGGGCGAGCCTTGGATGTTCCGATGGCTCTGAATCTAAGCCGCGGCAGGACCATCTCGGCGCTGTCTTCGATGAGTCCTTCAAACAGCATTTCCTGTCGATCACGATGCGCATTGGCCAAATCCTGCCGCAGCAGATCGGCGGTGTACCGCAGCTCGTCCATCACTTCCGTGACTTCGTCCAGGCTGCTGCGGGCGCTGGTGACGCTGATTAACCCGCCAACGGCCACCATGGCGATAAACGCCGTGATGAC
>OMKS01003238.1_pt1 | contig 13103 bp, 12 predicted proteins | sample 1674721 | NCBI WGS metagenome assembly OMKS01 (sample SAMN06264996, study PRJEB25208) | sediment metagenome | isolation source: hot spring sediment | place: USA: California | collected 2014-09-02 | reverse complement strand
AAATAATAAAAAACTTTCATGATTGTTTTAGTACTAAACTGCGGCAGCTCATCGATTAAGTACCAGGTAATCGATATGTACGAAAAAGAGAAACTCCTTGCTAAAGGTATAGTTGAGCGCATTGGGTTAACCGATGGAATTTTAACCCATAAGCCCGAAGGCAAAGAGCGTTACGAAGTAGTTAAGGATATTCCCGATCATACCGTAGGAATAAACCTTATACTTAAAGCACTTGTCGATCAGAACCATGGCGTTATTGCTAGCCTTGATGATATTAAAGCTGTTGGGCATAGGGTGGCTCATGGGGGCGAATTTTTCACAGAAAGCAGCTTAGTTGACGAAAAGGTAAAGCATGAAATTGAGAAATGTATTGAGCTGGCTCCACTGCACAACCCTGCTAATCTAAAGGGTATTATTTCAATGGAAAATCTTTTGCCCGGTGTTCCTCAGGTTGCCGTTTTCGATACGTCGTTTCATCAAACCATGCCAAAACATGCGTACTTATACGCAATCCCCTACGAGTACTACGAGAATCTTAAAATCCGTAAGTACGGATTTCATGGAACAAGCCATAAGTTCGTTGCTAAAAAGGCGTGTAAACTTGCTGGATTAGATTTTGAGAATAGCAAAATTATTACTTGCCACTTAGGTAATGGGGCATCAATAGCCGCCATAAAAAATGGAAAATCTGTTGATACATCAATGGGTTTCACTCCCGTTGATGGATTAATTATGGGAACTCGTTGTGGTAGTATTGACCCAGGCGTACTGCTTTATATTGCCGAGCGCGAAAGCCTAAACTTTAAGGGGATTAGCGATTTAATTAACAAGAAAAGTGGAGTTAATGGAATTTCCGGACTATCATCGGATATGCGCGATTTGGAAAATGCAGCCGCCGAAGGACATGAACGTGCACAGCTTGCCTTAGATATGTACTACTACAAGGTGAAGCAGTTTATTGGTTCTTATGCAGCTTCAATGGAAGGGGTTGATTTAATTGTATTTACTGGAGGGGTTGGTGAAAATGATAGCGTTTTACGTGAGTATGTATCAAAATCGTTAGCTTTTATGGGAATTGATTTTGATGCCGATGCAAACCGAGGCGTTAGAGGAAAAGATAAACTGCTTACCAAAGCCGACTCAAAGGTAAAGGTTATGGTTATTACCACAAACGAAGAGCTGGTAATCGCTTCCGATACGGCATATATTGTTAGCCGCATAAAAAGCTAGAAAATATTTTATAAGTTTAATTAAATAATTTTTTTCAAATGACTATAACAAAACTCGAACAGCTATTCGATGTGCTCAGAAGCAAGGCAAAGAAACGTCTTGTAGCAGCATATGCAAACGACGATCATACAATTGAGGCTGTTAGCATGGCAGTTGATATGAATATTGTAGATGCTACTCTGGTTGGCGATGAGGAAACAATAAAAAAAGTTTTTGCTTCGCACAATATTGATCCCGCTAAATTTCGTATTGTTCAGGAGAACGATGAGATGAAAGCTGCATCAAAAGCTGTTGAGCTAATAAACAAAGGCGAAGGCGATGTGCTAATGAAGGGTCTTGTAAGCACCGATAAGTACATGCGAGCAATTTTGAATAAAGAGAAAGGTTTACTGCCCCCCAAAGCCGTTTTAAGCCATGTGACTGTGGTACAGGTTCCAACTTACCACAAACTTTTAATTGTTGGCGATGTTGCTATTATTCCTGCTCCAGACCTGAACCAAAAAGTTGCTATAACTAACTACTTGGTTAAAACAGCACATTCGCTCGGAATTGATAAACCTAAAGTTGCCCTACTTGCTGCAACGGAGCAAGTATCGGCAGCAATGCCAGCGTGTGTTGATGCATCCATTATCTCAAAAATGGGTGATAGGGGTCAAATTAAGGGCGCGCTTATTGACGGACCTTTGGCGCTAGATGTTGCCATTGATGCCGAATCGGCCAAAATTAAAAAGCTAACTGGCCAAGTTGCTGGTGATGCCGATTGTATCCTCTTCCCAAATATTGAAAGCGGAAATGTGTTCTTTAAAGCATGTACCAAACTTGCAAAAGGCGAACTAGGGGCAATGGTAATGGGCGCAAAGGTTCCATGCGTGCTAACATCGCGTGGCGATAGCGTTCAGTCGAAAATGTACTCAATTGCACTTGCCGCAAACGCTGCTAACTAATTAAACTTAATTGCCCTATGGATGATTTTAAGATACTAGCTATTAACCCTGGATCAACATCTACAAAGGTTGCAGTTTACAGGAACTCCAAATCGGTTTTTCTAAAAACTATTAGGCATCATTCAGAGGAGCTGCAACGATTTGCAAAGATTGCCGATCAGTTCGAGTTTCGTAAAGAGATAATTCTGAAGGAGCTAAAAGAAGCAGAGATAGAGATTGATAAAATTTCGGCTGTAGTAGGCAGAGGCGGTTTAATTAAACCAATTGAATCGGGAGTTTACGAGGTTAACGACAGAATGAAAGAAGACCTGAAAAACTCCATTCGAGGAGAACATGCTAGCAACTTAGGCGCCCTTATTGCCGACAATATTGCTCGTAGCCTGCCTAGCGCAAAGGCCTATATTGCCGACCCTGTAGTTGTTGACGAACTTCAGGATGTTGCTCGTATTTCGGGTCATCCGAAGTTTGAGCGCGTTTCAATTTTCCATGCGCTTAACCAAAAAGCAATTGCCCGACAATACGCTAAAAGCCTCGACAAGAAATACGAAGAGCTAAATTTAATTATTGCACACCTTGGGGGTGGCATTTCAGTTGGTGCTCACCTAATGGGGCGTGTTGTTGACGTTAACAATGCGCTCGATGGCGAAGGCCCATTCTCTCCTGAACGGTCGGGTACCGTTCCTGCTGGCCAGCTAGCAAAGCTATGCTTTAGCGGTGAGTATACCTACGATGAGGTTAAAAAAATGCTCACTGGCAAAGGTGGTTTAGTTGCTCATGCAGGTACTAATGATGCCTATGAAATTGAAATGAAGGCTAAAGCGGGCGATAAAAAAGCACAGCTTTTACAGGATGCCATGTCGTATAGCGTAGCAAAGCATATTGGACAAATGGCTGCAGTACTAAAGGGTAGGGTAGATGGTATTATTCTAACTGGAGGCATTGCGCATAACCCATACCTAGTTGAATATGTTAAGGAGATGGTTGGATTTATTGCTCCTGTAGCAGTGTACCCTGGTGAGGACGAAATGCAAGCCCTAGCCATGAATGCTTTAATGGCACTTAGAGGCGATGTATTACCACGCGAATACAAGTAGCCAACTTATATGGTTTTAAAAAAGGGAGGTTTTCCTCCCTTTTTTTATTCCTTAGTTTGTTTGTAATAAACTCCTCTCGCCTCTAAATAATTAAGCATAAAGGTGTAATTCATTTCATCTTCACCTAAAAATTCTGGAGGGAACACCCCTTTTTTTGTAAATTTTTGCTTGGCAATAAGATTTATAGCTGCTGTTGCGGTGTCCCCCGTGGTTCGAGCCATCGACTATTGCTGCGTTTGAGGGTTGTACTCATCATATAAATTGTAGGTTACAGTTTCGTTAACCCCACTTTTTTCTCCTTTAATTATTATGCGCATTACGGTAAATTCTGGTTCGTTGGGTTTTAGCTTCCATTGGTCTATTAGTATTTTCGATGTAACCTCCAATGGTATTACATGTTGGTTGTTGTAATTCATGGGGTTTGTTGAGAAGAATCCCGCAGATTTTAGTGCACTTATTAAGCTAATATGCTCTGGGTATCGTAAGGTTTTTTCTTTCATATTTGGAATATGCTTCATTGTCATAAGCAACGATCGAAGTCCATCCGTATTAAATCCTTCTAAATCGCCTATTCCGTCAAACCTATATAGCTGAGGTTCGCTTAATGCTTCCTTTGCAACAAGTTTTCCGTTTTAAACACAACGGGCTGGACGAGTATATTCCTCAATAACATCGATGGGCGAAAAGGGTGCTTTGTACTGAAAAGGTAAGCTACGCTCCATTGGTAGTCCGCCAACCATGTAAAAGAAATCCAAGACTTTCATGCGTTTGTTCTGATATCCGAGAAAGGTTTGGCATACCTGGGGCTACACCACAATCTGTAATGGCCGTTACTCCATGCTCTTTGGCTAGTTGGTCTAGTTCAAGGTAATCCTCGGGCATAAAAGAGATGTCAACTGTATTAACACCTAATTTGATAAGCTGCTTTAAGAGGTTAAACCCCATGAAACCAGGCACGCACGAAACGGCAATATCTTGGTTTTCTACCAGCTCAGAAATAATTCCTGAATCTGAAAGATTGGCCTGCTTGGTTTGTATTCCTTTATTTGAAAGCAGATTGAGTTGCTCTGGGTCAATATCAACCGAAGTTACGCTGTAATCCTTTGAAAGATCCAGTGCAATGGCTCTACCAACCATCCCTGCGCCTAGTACAAGTATTTTTATGGGTTTTGAATTTTGTTTTACAAGCAATTTATGAATATTTATTTGTTTTCAGAGATTAGTTAATAGATCATAATAGGTTTATTCTGTTCGACAATGCACCTAGTTATTCGAAATTAATCTTTGAGGTTTGCTTAGCGAAATTAGGTAGAAATGCATTTGAAATGTTTCGAGTAAATAGCACCTCTTTTTATAAGGAAAAGGCAAACACGGTTTAATTTATTGGCGTTAGCTGCACGATTTCTCCAAAAAATACACTAGATTTAAATTCAATTTTTTATAGTATAAAATTCTCCTCACGATGGTATATAATCGATTGAAACTATTCGTCCTTTTGCTATTAATATATACAGGTGCAAGCCATGCGCAAAGCCTTAAGCATGGTGAGCTTAACCTAACATCTTCTCACTCCAAAAACTTTTTGCTAAAGCTCGAGGGTGAAGTGGAATTCTACTGGAATCAATTGCTTACGCCAAACGATTTTTCCGATTTATCCAGCGATATGAAGCCTGAAATGGTTAGTATTCCGAAATCGTGGGCATCATACACCATTGATGGCGAAAAATTGCCGAGTAACGGTTACGCAACTTATCGGTTTTTTATTAATGTGAACGATCATCATAAGCTTTATGGTTTAAAGGTTCAAACCATTTTTACTGCTTATAAGCTTTGGGTAAATGGCCAACTCTTAGCCGAAGCGGGTTCTGTAGCCAAAACGAAAGAAAACCATAAGCCTGGTTTTAATATTGGCGATTTCCCTTTTAGTATTAATAGCAATAGCGATAACGATAATAGGATAGAAGTAGTTCTTCAAGTCTCTAACTTTTCGCATCGACGGGCAGGCTTGCCCTGGCCACTTTACTTTGGCTCTTTTGATGTAATAATGAAGCAAAGCAAAAATCTCGATATTCTCAACCTCATTGTTATTGGCATTATACTGGTTATTGGTTTGAACCATTTGAACATGTACATCTTTAGGCGTAAAGATGTATCAAATTTATACTTTGGAATTCTCAGTTTGGTAATGATTCTCCGCAACATAACAACAAGTGATAGAATTCTGTGGTACCTGTTTCCCGACATTAATTGGGAGCTACTAATGAAACTCGATAACTTTTCTGGTTATGGTACCATCCCTTTCTTTGCACTGTTTATTTATCATTTGTATAAAGATGATTTCCCTGTTTGGCTTAAAAATGTGATGGTTGGACTCGGTATTGCAATTGCAACCGTAATCTTTGTGTTTCCAGCTTCAGTTTTTGGTAAATTTAATATGGTTTATGAGCTTTACCTAGTTGCATTTGGCCTTTACCTTACTTTCGGAATTTTGCTTGTTGCAGCAATACGCAAACGCGAGGGAGCATTTTTAGCCTTTGTAGGGATGTTCTTGCTCTACGCAACAGCAATTAACGATGTGCTAAGCAGCATGGGTTTAGTGCAAACTCCTTACGTTGCACCTTATGGGTTAGTAACATTTATGCTAATACAGTCATTCACAATTACTAGCAAATCGGCAAGGGCAATAAACCAAAACGAGGATTTATTGCATCAGCTTGCTAAAGAGAAGGAAAGGCTTGAGCAAAGTATCGATGAGCGAACTCGAAAACTCCAAAGCCAGCACGATAAGCTACTTGAGCATCAAAAAAAGGAAAAAGTTCAGAACTGGATTAACAAAGGATTGGCCAAGGTTAATAATGTGCTATCGGCAAATAAGAATGATTTTAGCGTTTTAAGCCGTAAGGTATTAACAACCATTGTTAAGTACATGGGTATTAAAATTGGCGCTTTGTATGTTATCAACGATGAAGCCGAAGAACCCTTTTTAGAAAGAGTTGCCCAGTATGGTTGCAGCAAAGAAATGTTAAAGCAATTTGAGCGGTTTGAACCAGGTTCAGGTTTAGTAGGTGCAGCCTTTTCTGATAATCAGTTTCAGATTATTAACAATATACCAGAAAAGTTCTTTCAGGTAAACTCTGGTTTAGGCTCAAGCAAACCAGATACATTGCTTTTGGCACCCCTGACTACCGATGAGGCTGTGTTTGGTGTTATTGAACTTGCTCGGTTTGGCGAATTTAAGCCCGAGGAGGTTGATTTTATTAAAAAGATTACCTATAGCATAGCAGCAAGCCTTAATGCCGTTCGAATGAACGACAGAAACTTAGCGCTAATTGAACAGTTTAAATCGCAAGAGCAAGAAATTGCTGAGAAGGATGAGAAAATGCGCGAAAGCCTACACGAGCTAGAGTACTTCCGTGAGCAATACGAAAAGGTGAAGCAAGAACTCAACAAGCTAAAAGAGTAGCATGAACTCCAATATACAACCCAATCGCATTGAGTATACCCTTGGCATCGGGAAAGCAAATCTTTACGCTTTTTTCCTTTTTTTTCCAATCATCTTAATTTTTCTTTTACCGTATGCCCTAATTTGGGGTTTCGAGTCGTTTGAGCTTGGGAAGAATATCTTCATGCACTTTATGTTGCCAATCCTTCTTTTAGGTATTGTTGTTCACGAGTTTTTACATGGTGTAACATGGGCCTTTTACGCAAAAAGTGGTTTTAAATCAATTCGTTTTGGCATGAACTGGAAATGGCTAACGCCATATTGCCATTGTAACGAATCGCTTAAAGTTAAGCACTATGCACTGGGTGCTGCAATGCCCTTGATAGTTATGGGGATTCTTCCCATAATTATCGCTTTTGTATTGGGTAACGGAATGCTTTTGGCATTTGGTGTTTTTTTTACATGGGCTGCAGGCGGTGATATAATTGCACTTTTTATGCTTATTAGAATTAGTAAGAATTCATTAGTATATGACCATCCTGATAAGATGGGTTTCTACATTGAAAAATGATACAAAAAAAGAGATCCGTATCGGATCTCTTTTTTTTGCTTAAGTGCAGAAATCTATTGCTTAATTAGTTTACGTGTTATTCTGCTACCGTCGTTATAGTGCAGTGTTACTAAATGAATACCCTTTTGAAGATGTGAGGTGTTAATCTCGTGGCTATCACTGCTATTTTTTACTTCATGTACTTTTTGTCCAATAGTGTTGCTAATCACAATACGCTCTACATTTTTAATGCCATCAATTGTTAGCTGGTTTGTGAATGGGTTAGGGTATAGTTTTAGCTTATTGTCCAATAACCCCTCCACAGAAACAGGAGTAAGAGAAACTGTTTCGGCTTTGTCTGTATTTTCAACCGTGAGTTGTCCTGTTCTTTCGTGGTAGTTATCTTTTGTGACAGAATAGCTATAATCTCCTGAATAAACACCTGTTATTACAGCAATACCTTCGCTATTAGTTGTATAATTATTATCGGCAAAAGCGATGTTAGCTCCCTCAACCAGACCCTGTGAACTTGTTATTGTGAAAGTAACGGTGTATGTTGGGATAAGAGGTAGTACAATGCTTATATCAACATTGTTGTCAATAATCTCAATCTCTCCATCCTCTTGAACGTAGCCCTCTTTGAAAGCGGAATACTGATATGTCATAGGGTCGAGATCGTTAATTACAACAACACCTTCAGCATCGGAGAAGTAGTCAGTTCCATTAAAAACAATTGTAGCATTTTCAATTGGCAGCTCATTCTCATCGGTAATCTCAAATGCAGCGTAGTAGGTTGCCCCTCTTGTGATTACAGGATATAAGTTAATATCCTCATCAACGAGTTGAAACAAGTCGTCAAAAGCATCGTAATTGTACTTACTAATGCTATAGCTATAATTACCTGGAGTTAGTTTAACGGTTGTATAACCTTCGCTATCGGTTGCTTTAAGAATAAAATCACTAACAAAGGCTTGTAGATTCCAATTTCCAGTAAGTGCTTGATTTAAGTCGCTTAGCGGAACCCAGCTATTGTTCCAGTAAATCAAATTTCCTTTTCCTGAAACTGCAGGACCGCTATCGCATCCGGCCGGATAGCCAGTTTGAGCATCAATTTCAACTCCAAACCAAAGATCGTATGAAGTGCTTATTTGGAAAGGTACATCGAGTAGTATTGTATTCCAGTCATTGATTGTAGGATTTGATACTTCTTGCGAATAAACCTCAACAGCATTAGGGCCTAGCCAAATTTTAATAGTGTAGGTGGCGTTTGCTTCTCTGGGGAAAAATGCTATTTTTGAAAGGAACTGACCGCTGTAGGCAGTAAGATCAGCTGCTTCCCATTTACTAGCTATTTTAAAGTTTAATTGGCTATTTGTTCCAATGCTATTTGAGTTCTCGCCATTATCCCAATGAATCCAATTTCCTTCAATTTCTTTTGAAGCATTAGCGTAGTCAAGCGTTTTTTTAGAAGATGATTTTGATATGCCTAGACTGTTTGCGTTTTTAAACGTTTTTTGTTGAACTAAATTGGTACTGTTGCTATTTATATACTGTTTGTAGTCAACTTGCTTGTCGGCTGGAGCAATGGCAATGGTTGCATTTTCAACAAAGTTATCGTACTGATTTTTTACAAAGAAGTTGACATGGTAGCTCTCTTTCTCAACAAAGTTAGCAATTAGCTCTATATCGTTTTCAGGCATGAAGAATGTGTAAGTTGAACTTGTGCTTTGAACATCACCTTCACTATTAGTCCAATTCACAAACTCATATCCAAAAAATGGCTGAGCCTTTACTGTAACCTCATCTCCTTTTTCGTATGGGGCTGCATTTGTTTCGTCCCAAGCTATACCCGAGTTAGAAGGACTAACCGATAAATCAACATCATATACCCCATCATCGCTTAGGGTAAACGTTATTGTTTCTCCTGCCGAACCTATGTTGATTATATTTAAACCACCGGGAGACTCATTAGAAAGAAAAGGGGATGGATTTTGTCCATCAGCAATGGACGAGTAACCATAATCGGACGATAATGCTGCAAAGTTTAGATATCCATTATTTGTAGATGTTCCATTTGGTCTGTAAAGGTAAACCTCATCAGGTGGACCTTGTGCATTGCCATTGCCAGCAAGTTGGTTTATTCTATATACAAGTAGTCCGCTTCGCGGAATGTTTGACTCATAAATACCGCTCTGTTTTCGGTACTCAACAATAAAGTATTCTGTGGATGAAAATGGTGAATTAATTCTGTAGGCGTTATTTCCGCTCGATGTTAAAGGGTTTAGCGTGTATTCACCAGGTTCTGATATGGTTGGTATTTCGCTTATCCAATTACCATTAGCATATTTATACTTCATAAAAGCTCCCATGTGCACAAACCCAGATGACATTAAATCCCATGGACCAACGGGTGTAAAACCATCTTGGCTGTATCTATATAAGTCAGGAGCTCCTAATGTGTGAAACATTTCGTGTGAAATAGTAGATGCAACCGCTTGGTTTTCGGGCTGAAAAGTATAATCCCAAACTCTTTTACCGTGTATTGTTACATTATATGAATATAACACCCATCTATGAGCCCAAAGCAAATCGCTCCATCCTTCGGCATTACCTCTAATAATAAAACATACGTTATCTACTCGATTATCATTATCAGCATCAATAGTTAAATTAGTTGGAATTTGGTTTTCAAGTGCATTTACTGCTCTTTGAAGTAACGCGTGTTCACGGGTTCTTCTTTCTGTATCATTACTGTATCCGTTAGTGTTGGTTGAGATATTGTAAGGCTGAAAATACGACCTATCATAGGTATCCTGATAGGAAAGGTTTGTTGATAGGTCGGCTATTGGGTAATGGTAGCTGGTTATATCAAGTTGTCCGTACGATACTTCTTGGAAGTAGTGCTTTAGCGAAGCCGAAGAAGTACTATTTAGCCTTCCATCGAATACGCTTCGTTGAGTAGTAAATTCTGCATCATCGTTAAAACGAATGTAAATCACCAGATTATTTATATTGCCCGTATGGGGTGCCTTTGAGGCATCATCTTTAATGGTTGACCAACGAGTTTTTACTCTGCGTTTGTACTCTTTTTCAGAGATTTTGGCATGTGGCTTTAAGCCTGCTGCTTTTGGGGCTATGGAGTTAACCCTATAGCTTGAGGGAACAACCATATCTCCCTCCTCTATGCCATAATAGTAGTAGCCATCATTGCCCATAATAATTGTATATCCATCGGCATCGTGCAGGTAGTTGAAATACTCGTCGCCAGATGCGTAACACTCTATTTTAGTCCCGTCGGGGTTAGAAACTGTTGTTGGAATTTTTTCCAGATAAGCACCCTTTAGAGTAATGCTTAAAAGTAGAAAAGGGATAATGTAAAGCCCTTTTTTTAATGCATTGGAAAAATTAAACATAGCTAAAAAGTTTTGTTGTGGTTTATTGGATTATATAAATTTTTACTTCTGAATAGGTAATAAGTTTAAATGCCACTATTATATAACGGGTTATTTAGCTTATTGTTAAAAACAGATAAAGCGGTTTCAAATATCTAGCGCAACAAGTATTGAATTTATTGGTGTTCTAGGCGCAATTTATTAAAAAAGTTTTAATTTTTTGATTTCTCGCCCCTTTTTCGGTCCTCGCGGCAAGCTGTTGATCTGAGAATAACCCGCCCCCGCTAGGCCCACAGGGGTTATTTCCCATTCCAACAGCACATCATCATCATCATGGTTCCCTCCTCCTTCTTCCTTTTACGGCATCAGCAGCCGCTGCATGGCCTCCTGCGGTGTCTCTGCGCCCAGCACCTTCCTCGGACGCTGGTTCAGCAGGTCCTGCACCTTCTTCAGCCGGTAGCGGGACACGGTCCTGAAGTCGGTGTCCTTGGGGAAGAAGTCCCGAACCAGCCCGTTGGTGTTCTCGTTGGTGCCCCGCTCCCACGAGGAGTAGGGGTGGGCGAAGTACACCACCATGTGGGTCTGCGCGCTGAAAAGCTTGTGCTGGGCCATCTCCAGGCCGTTGTCGTGGGTCATGGTGAGCCTGACCTGCTGCGGCAGCTTGCGCAGCTCCCGGGCGAAGGCCTTGCGGACCTCCGTGGCCGTTCGGTTCTTCAGGGGCACGATGATCAGGAAGCGGGTGCTCCGCTCCACGATGGTGCCAATGGCGCTCTTCTGCCCCGCCCCGATGATCAGGTCGCTCTCCCAGTGCCCAGGGACGGTGCGATCCTCCACCGCGGGGTCGCGCTGGTGGTTTGACCCCCTATAAATCGGACTTTCGTATAGATGGTTATACAAACATAAACAATCTTTTCTAACTTTGCAACGGCAAGGAACAACCGATGGTGATTTTTATACCGATGGTTGGTGAAATGTTACGGCGCCGTGCATTTCTATTTCATTCTCATCCTCAAACCCATCGAGGGTTTTCGGCTGAGGGCAAGGAACTGCCCTCAAGCTCATATTGCCCGATAGCTGATGGTAAGGGATTTTCAGGTAATGCTTAGCTTTTCGTTTCTTCTCATCAATTTCTGTTTTAACTAAATTCTTATTCCAGCACTCCCAGAATACCATGGGGGGCAGGTTCAGGGTAGAACTATGGAGCCTGTGATTGTTGTACTTCTCGTAAAACAGGATCAGGGTTTGCTCAAGGTCTCCCAGCGACCAGAAGCTATACCGCTTCACCTTTTGCGATAGGATGGCGTGGAAACTCTCGATGTGGCCATTCTCCTGCGGGGTGTACGGGTGGGTGAAAACCTGATTCAGGCGATTCTCTGCAAAGAAATCCTGTACGGATTGGGCAATGAAACGGCTGTCGTTGTCATTGCGGATCTCGATCTGGAGGTTGCGTTTTAGGCAATCGTAGGGTTGCAGGTAGATGTCTATAACCCTTTGCCATACCTGCTTGACGAGGTGTTGCTTCACTTGGTACGCCACCTCCCAGGCCAGCACGACCCGGGTAAAGGTATCGATAACCGTCAGCACGAAGGCATGCCGGCTATGCTCAGCCACCCAAACAAACTTTATGTCCATCTCCAGAACCTGCAATGGTCCTAATGGTAACACCTTTCGGTACTTGACAAAGGTTCTTTGCGCTTTTTTTACCACATCTTGAAGCAGGAGGTTTTCCCTCATTAAACGGTACACTTTCTTGTGGTTGATGATAAACCCGAGGATCATCAGCGCAGACGTCATCTTCCGGTAGCCGTAGTCGGTATCGGGGTCTTCCTGTATGCCCCTGATGGCCTCCACCACCTCGCCGTTGGGGACTCTCTCCGCATTGTCCCCTTCAATCCTAAGGGTAGCCTCGCTGGCTTTGCGCCCTTTGGTTTTACCAAGAGGACGGTAGTAGTATTGATGTTTGGTAATGCCTGCGATGGAGAGCGCCGTGTCTCGCCTCATGCCTTGAAAAACGTACCTGGTTACAATTTCCTTTTTTTCTCCAAGGCATACTTCTTTTTTAGCAGCTCTCCCTTGAGCCGGTTCTCTAGCTCCTTCTCGGCAAGAAGCTCCTTGAGCAGCTGGTTCTCCTTCTCAAGCTCCCTGATCCGTTTCTGCTGGGCAGGGGTCATACCATGGACAAAGCCCTCTTCGCCCATCTGCTCAAACTTCTTTCTCCAGTCGTAGTAGGAGGCACGGTAGACACCATGCTTTTCAAGGGTTTCATTCACCCCGTTTTCGGAAGCTTCCTTGATAATTCGCAGCTTCTCCTCTTTGGTAAAACTTCGTTTTTTCATCATCATAAAAGTACAGTTTTTAATCTATACTTTCGTCCGATGATTTAAGGGGCTAAAACACCAGCCCAAGAATCGCTAAGAAAATTGTAAACAAAATTGTTGATAGAGTTGAGAT